>Ga0209611_10003917_pt1 | contig 25586 bp, 12 predicted proteins | sample S1TSphgellanicum_3_FD_187693 | JGI IMG/M metagenome (GOLD analysis project Ga0209611, IMG submission 187693) | Host-associated microbial communities from peat moss isolated from Minnesota, USA - S1T2_Fc - Sphagnum magellanicum MG (SPAdes) (version 2) | ecosystem: Host-associated > Plants > Peat...
CAAATTTCACGTTTTCTTTTTTTTTCCTTTGCCCCCTCTTCTGGCAAATTTCAAGTTCTTTTTTCCCGCCCCAACAAAAAAAATCCAACTCTGACTCAGCCTTTTTTTTTTTTTTTTTTTTTTGTTTGGTGCGAATGCGAAATTTCGCACAAATGCGAAAATATAAAGGGACTATAAAATCGCCAAATTTGGACAAATCATCTTTCTTTTTAAATTAAAAAAATTCTTATCGAAATCGCCAGATTTCTCTAGTGGGTTCTTTAGTTTTTAGCCAAAAATCCTAAAGGATGCATAAACCTTTTTACTTTCATATCTTGTCTGTAGCAAAATGTGGCTAAACTACCTTATCGATGATCGCCACTTCAGCTACATCACAAAAATGAAAAAACAGAAAAAACCCTGCCTCCCACACCTCAACGAAAATGAAAATAATAATAATAAAAGAAAAGAAAAATCCAGCTGCATATTAGTTGGCGGGCGACGGCAGCCGTGGGCGGCGGCTGTCAAGAGTCAAAACCGCAAAATACGTGCGCGCTTGCGGGATTCAATCTCTCGTCGCTTCGCGTACCGCATACGTATACGCATGCACACAATACGTAATAAGAAAACCGTATTTTATACGCTCTATGTGCTTTTTGATCTCAGGAACGAAGAACTCCCTGAGTCGTGTGTAGCGACGCTCGCTGGTCGCTTGAAATTGTAAACAATTCCGTTGCTATTTGTGAGCAATTCTTGGTAGTGTATATGTAGTACATCAGTTTGCCAGTCTTTTGCTCCTCTTTCGAGGCACGCAGAGTTTGAAGATTTCGAGATAGCCAAAATATTTAAATTGCCGGTATTGATTGAGAAGAAGAAGAGAGAGCGCGCGGTTTCTAGTTTGAAGTTCGTTTTGGGTTTTCTTTGGGTTTTGTTTTGTTTGGGGTTTGATGGAAGGGAGAACAACGATTGCGGCAACGGTGAAGGGGATGGAAGATGTCAAAGCATGGTTTGATAAGAAGGAGCAACAAGAAAGGAGCAGCCGTGCTGTGAAGGAGGCATTCGAGGAAAAGGCAGCGATCTCGATCCGTGTTTCGCAGGCAACACAACAGCAGCAGCAGGAGCTTTTTACCATGTTCGGAAGGAAGAGCTCGGATCTCGCAGGTGTAGGTGATATGGGTGGCGATGGAGAGGAGTATGAAGACGCCGGAAAAACTTTTTGTTGCTTTCCTTCGTCACGAGGAAGAAGATACAGCAGACGCAAAGCAGGCGCTTATGGGATGGAAGAACCTCAGGAGTCTCCGATAGATCCGAACAAAGGAGTGAAGTCGCTGTTGGCGCTTTGCAGTTGCTGTGGGTCGACGAGGACGTCGTCCAGGAAATGGGTTGTGGAGGTTCGTGGAGTTGGGGTGGTGCAGGAGAAGGAGCTTGGCTCCTCGGCTGGGAGATGGGAAGTGGATGTGAACGAAGACGACTACTTCAAACCTGCTCCCATGTGGAAGCAGCTGGTGAGAAAGATGAAGGCGCAAGCCAGACATGTTCAAGCTGCTGGCTCCAGAAACGAATCATGGCTGAATTATGATCCCCAGAGCTACCAAAAGAATTTCGATAACGGGGAGTTCCGACAACAGACTTACTACGTGCGCCACTCACTCGACGAAGAAAATTCTGACCATCAACACGCTGCCAAAGAGATGGCTTTACACACCGCTCTTCTCCAGAGAATTGCATCCACTAGGTCTCAGCATGAGGCGACCACCCAGGTAGTACCCAAGCTCCCTGCCGCTGCGTAGTTCTGCAATTCACTCCAACTTGCGTCGAGTCTGAGAAGCTGGCGAAGAAGGAAGACAAGTCTGCGGAGTCCTTTGGAATATATTAGAGAGCGTAGTGCGATTTTTGTATGCTACCTGGTCTTGTATGCACATCTGTTTAGCAGAAAAGAGGCCCTAAACCTTAAATCCTAAATCTGTATCAGCACACCATTTTGTGATGAAGGAAGACAAGTCGCTAAGTCCTTTGCAATGTATTAGAGAATGCAGTGTGATTTTTTGTATGCTCCCTGGTCTTGTATACATGTGTATCTGTTTAGCAGAAACAAGAAACCCTAGACCCTAAATCTGTATCAGCACACCGATTTTTTGACCGAGGGGATATGTATGGATGCCCCTGAGTCCACTAGTAGTAAATCAAGCCTTTGAGCTTGCCTTTCCATTTGAGTGCATGTTTGTTGCAACTGATTACTTCATAACTGACACTGAGCTTCTTTTGTATGTAGTTTGGTTCTTCTTCTTTCTGCTGTTTCTTCTGACCCCACCACTACTGTTGGGTTCTGTAGTTGAAATTAGGCAGCAAGCAAGTCTGGGGCCTGTTTGCCATTTTTGTTTTGCTGCTGGAACAATTGTGCACTACTCCTTAATAGTGTGACAATTTTGTCCGCCTTTTGTTATCCTTTCTCATTTTCGATGTTGTGAATATGGTTTTGGACTACTCAGCAAGGATTGCAGCAGTGATTAGAGAGAGAGAGTTGAGAGGTGTGGGACTATTGCCAGGAAGGAACTTCTATGATTTGAGGAATGCATTGCATGAAAACATAATTTTTGTGGTGGGTGAGATTGTGCTTCAGTTTGTCTGGTGTTTTGTTGGGCGGATCAGCAAATTGCAGTGGAAGTGTATCCAGTGGCAATGAAAGACGAGACTCAAACTGGATTGATTGATTGATTTGAGACAATGAAGGAAGAAGGATCTGGATGACCAGTTTAGATCTGATCTATCTGTGGATTTGTTTGGAGATTTGGAATATGGGCAGGAGAAGAAAGTGGAAGATCTTGTTGGAGTGTGGTTATCCTGGAGACTGGGGTTTTGGATCATGAATGGGTACAGTGATGAGCAGCTTGCTTTCTGGATTCTGAAGCTATTTTCTGTATTTGGTGTGCACCATGAAGATCTCATGAGATTGTGCTTCAGTTTGTCTGGTCTGTTGTTGAGTTGATCTGTAAATTGTAGTAGAAGTGTGTCCAGTGGCAATGAAAGAAGAGGAACTGGATTTGACTGATTGAGATAATGACGGAAGATTGACTGGCTGAGAGATGTGAGCTATGTGTGGATTTGTTTTGAGAACTGGATCCATGGGCAGGTGAAGAAAGCAGATCTGGTTGTTGCAGGGTGCTTATCTTGGAGACTGGAGTCTTGGGTCATGAATGGGGTATAGTGATGGGCAGTGTGAGGTTTGCTTTGTGGATTCAGCTATTGTTTCTGTGCTTGTTGTGCACCACATTTAGTCTGCTTTGTACATGAATAAAAAATTCATAAAATCCCCAAAAGTGTAGAAATATCTTCATTTTTTATTCTTTAGTATTCATCTTTTGTGTCTATTTGGAAATAGATTTGTGTCTTCTGTGAGTTTATGTTATGGATGCAATGTCCCAGTTTCTGGAAGGTGAGCAAATCTACTTCCAAGCCTCATAAAAAAAATTTTACAGTTTTTTGAGAAACTGCATGATCCAGATGGTCAGGGTCTAGTTCACCACCTGCATGTGCATCCACATGCATGCTGCCTTCACAGAGTTGCTAGGTAAATCTGGAAAGGGAGAATCAAAAAAGAACATTGCAATTCATGCAATCACTCCAGGCACTTGCAAAACAAGGTTCACAAGTTCCAATTTGTAACTGCATGGACTACAACAGAACATGCCTTCTCTTCCTCTTGTGGACTACAGAACGATTTCCATCTTCCACATGCCTCCTCCTCTGGTGAACTACAGAACCATTTCCTTCTTCCACATGCCTCCTCGTCCTCTTGTGATGCAACAAATCTAACATCAACTCACGGTTTGCAACTCCAACAGTAATTTACTGATTTTTCCATCACTGTGATGGAGTTGTGACAGAGAAGAAAAGTTCTGAGCTGCTGCCGATTTCCTTACTTTGTATGCTTTTTGCCACTGAACCAGACACCATCTCTGTTTTTTGTGTTTGTGTAAGGGAGCAAGGGGAGCATAGCTCATGGATCGGCAACAGTTTCTCCCTTCCTTCCTCTATCGAACAAGAACATAAATGGCATAGATTATCCCTGGGATGTATCCAATGATTGTCAACAGCAGACATAGCCAGAACTCCACCTGCAAAATCCATGTTGAGTTTTCAAATGCTTGTTTCTCTCCAGACTTTCCGCAGTTACTTGCAAAAGATTGGAAGACAGAAGACGAAGAAATCCGTCAATAGCCTGTCCATAATAGTGCGATTTCTATGTGATTTGGGCGGCGACGAAGTAAGGAACTGCAGGTAGTCTTAACCTTGGTGCATTGTGGAGAATGGAAAGTTTGGAAAAAAGCTAGACAAAGAAAGAGAAATGTATCATTACCCGGGCTCACAAGGACACTATTAGTGAAGGGCAAGTGGAATCAGCGTAGCAAGCTCTTGAAACAAAAAAAAACGGAAGAAGTAGAAAAAGAACATGCAACGGTGAAAGAGAGGAAGAAACAAAAAAAAAAACGGAACGGCGAAAGAGAAAAACAAAGCAGAACAATTGTTGGTTGTGAGGACGTACTGAGCAGCCATACTTGAGGAAGACGCCGATAGGTGGCAAGATGATGGCCAGGAAAATCTCACAAAAAGTGGGAGCATCTGTGCGCCCGTTTGCCTCTCCTTTCCCCATCTCGTTTTGTCTCCCAGGAAAGAACTTCACTAAAAACTCTCTATTGCAAGTCTTCAAGAACACTCCGCACCAACAAACAGACTTAGAACAAACTCTTTAATTGCATTTGCACAAAAACCTAGCTCCACAATAAATAAACTCTATTGCATTTGAACACTCTGGAGAAAATTATAATTTGAGAGAGAGACACAAACACACAGAGAGAGACAGAAAAGCTTGCGACCAAAAAATTCGGGACAATGGTATGTTTTCACGACGTTTGAAACAAGAAAGAAACAAGCATGGATTGCTACTTTCCAATGGCACTGGCAGTGACGACCAACACACACACACACACACATAGAAACTTGTGTGTGTGTTTGGTTTGCTTTCTGCTGGGAACGAACTCTGTGTTCTGTGTTGGCCTTTGCCTACCAAAGCAAGGATATTGTGTTTAGATTCATTATAGGGCATACTAGCTTCAGGGATTTTGGCTCCTAGGTAATAATAATAGGTCTATTTTGATACTAGGGTTTTTGAAAGATGATCTTTTGGCTTGTGTTGAAACTTGAGAAATTTAGTTACAGAATTATAATAATATCTTGAAGGATTTTTTTCAGTTTCTTTTTTAGAGGATTTTTTTTTTTTTGAAGATTATATTTTTGCATGGTGAAATATTTAAATTTCCATAATTCTTCTTCTTCTTCTTCTTCTTATGCCTTAAGAAGAAGGGTTTAGGGTTTTAGGGTTTAGGGTTGGTTTATTGTGGGTTTAGGGGTTTGATCCCAGGAATTGATCAGACTCTTTGAGGCATCACATGCCTTGTAACCAGTATGTGCTTGGTAGGGACTTGAAGTAATTATACCAATCCAGCTGATCAATGGACCCAAACAATTGAATTGATTCTGTGGAGATTAAGTTTCACTGGGGTTGAATAATTGTGTGTTGTGTTATTGATCCTGGTAATTGAAGAATGATGAGAGACTTGTATAATTTGAGGCAACACGCGTGTGCCTTGTACCAATAATATGTGCTTGGTAGGGACTTAAGGGCATTATATACCGACTTCAGCTTCACTCTCCTTTCAAGACCAATTTTTGTAATTTTTTCAATTACAAAGATTACTCAAAATTCAATAGCTCTTGCACCTTAGGTTGAAATATTACAAAATTGCCTCTATAAAATTGTATTCATGGAGGACTTTCCAACAATACCAAAAGCACAACCCAATTTTTGTTATATGTTTAGTTTTGAATTTATTAAAATTTCAATGATAAAACTGTTCAATATTCAATAACTTTTGTGTTGTAAGTCTAAACATCACAAAACAATCTGAATGCACTCCCACTCATCAAGGGCTTTTTAGCAATACCAATATCACAATGAAGAGCAGCACCATGGTTTGGGAGATCTCAACATGAGAAACAAAATAATCAAACAAAAAACTTTCTCTAATAGATGGTTGCATCATGTTGTATTATCAGCTTCAGCTTCACATTATTATGGACTAGCAATGACAATCAGCCAGTGAAAAATATGAATCGATTTTGCAAAATAAAGTTTCATTCAAATGAAAATATTAAATGAGATTTCCTAGTGTCCGTATATGTAAGCACTTTCCCTTTCTTTGGCTTGTTGTGTAGAGAAAGTTGGGATGGTTGGAAATATATTTTTTTTGGGGTCAATTTAGTAGTGATGGAGCAGCCTTAAGTGGCTAAGATCCTTAGGAAGATTTAGCCAAATTTGGTTACAAGCTAAATATGAAAGTAAATTAAAAAAAAGCTTCCTTCTATATTTTTGGCTACCTGCTTGAACCATGTATAGAATTCTGGTAATTTTTCTTAAATTTTTATCAATTTCTGACTACAGTTGGCAATCTCAAAAAGCACTTTTAATTTTTTAATGTAGTTTTTTTGGCAATATCATAGTACCTAGGTGGCTTTGACACATGTCTGCTGAAAAACTAATTAATTTTGAACATTCCATTTCAAAAATAAATAAAATCATGATATTCCAAATATTCTTCAATTTCCTTCACAAATTATTTTTCTTTGAAAATTTTATATTCAAACTGGAACCGGCGGTTCTTGAGAAATTCAGATAACTGCCCAAACACTGGTATAGCCACCACCTTTCGCCTGACTTCAAACAACAGGCTAGGTAGGTAGCAAGACATGTACCTAGTACCAACCTACCTACCTACCTGGTGTCGGGACTCGGCGCTCCTTGTGCCTCGAGTAGGCCCGACTGCCCTGTTGTGTACATGCGCCCCTGCGTTCTCCCCTTCAGCCATTTGCAGTTAAGAAAATGCTGGAAGCTGCCCACGCCAATCTCGCAACCAAATTTGTTGGAAGCTACAATTTCCAATTTCCTTTCATCTTCTTCATGTGTGTCCAGAATCCTGGAAGAATTGCAACAGTTACAGCTTGTGTAAATCAAGTGTCACAGGTACAACAACTACTAGCTCTTGCTGCTCAGTATTGATTCAATAATTTCTGTGAAAACGGGAGACACAGACACACAGAAAGACACAAGGAGAGAGAGATAGAGAGAACTTAGAAGACAGAGAGGCTTGCTTCTGCGGTGTTAAGTGATCTTAGAATCATGATGTGAAAATTGATTCGCCTCCAAGCTAGTAGTAGACTATCTGTGGATTGTCATTGAGATTTGCAAGGTTTTCACAGCATCAAGTGTCGTCGGCGAAGTAGCTCAAAGTATCGTTACATCATCATCGCCTATCCGTCAATGTGTGCGAAGTTCCTGTACGAGAATTAGTATTAAGCTCCACGTGTATTCGGCGGGCTTCCTCCTCCCTCCTCCTCGCGGGCAGTGAACATGGCGGGTCAAGGTGTGTTCAAGGATATGCTAGATGGAGATGTGTTCAAGTACTATGTGGATGGCGCTTGGACGCCAACTACGTCAGGGAAATCTGTTGGCATCATTAATCCCTCCACTCTCAAGCCCCTGTTCAAGATAGCAGGTGATGTTGCTCCTGCAAGTGCTTGCTTTCTTTCTTTCTTCGGATGTAGTTCACATGTGAGTGATTTGCATGGAAATTCGGCAAGATTGAATCATGTGAAATCCTGCACACAATTTTCTGGTTCCAAATCTTGCATTGCAAATCAAAGAATTCTTTCAGTACAGTGGTTTGAATCCACATCGATCTGCAACAAAGGTCTTGAAGACAGAAGCAATCAAACATTGGAATAAAGAGTGAATCTCTGTTAATGATAACAACTTGCTACTAAGTCGTTTTCTTTTCTACAGCCTGCACGCAGGATGAAGTCAACAAATGTGTAGACAGTTGCAAAGCTGCACAGAAATTATGGGCAAAGGTACCTTTATGGAAAAGAGCAGAACATCTTCACAAACTTGCGGCAATTATGAAGGACCAAAAGATAACTATTGCAGAGTGTCTTGTCAAGGAAGTTGCAAAATGCATGAAAGATGCTATGGTTGAAGTGAGACATCCCATTTTCCTGTTCCAAATGTAGGCATGTTCTTTCTGGTAAACATGTAGACATTGCTTTTGCAGCATAAAAAAATTGTCCTTCCATGGATGCATTTGAGACATGAACTCATCATGTGTGCTGCAACTCAGACATTTTGCAGTAGAATCCAATTCTCTCATGTGCACAATGTGCTTGACCTAGGAACTCATCATGCACATGCTGCACCTTGGACAGTTTGCAGTAAAATTCAATTCTCTCATGTGCACATGATGCTTCTTGACCTTAGTTGAAATTTCTTGGATTTTGCTGAGGCTGCAATATATATATCTGCATCACATCTCAGGTGGTGCGATCTGGTGATCTTATAGACTACACAGCAGAGGAAGGCATCAGGATTCTATCTGAGGGAAAGTTCTTGACCTCTGATCCTTTTCCAGGAAATGAGAGGAATAAGTATTGTCTAGCATCCAAGGTAAACTCCATAATATCCATACCCATTTCAACCACTTGCTTGTTACAACCAATTCAACAATAATTGAATGTAAGAGTCTCTTGACATCAACAATAGACTCACTCAATGTGTAATATGGTACAGAACATTTCTTCATGATTTCATTATGATATTTTGAATTAAAAAAATTGAATTGGAGTTGATTTGGCCATTATTCTTTAAGTGTGTATATCATAGAATTTGCAACTGCTGCAATGCTTGTTCAGATCCCACTAGGTGTGGTTCTTGCTATCCCTCCATTCAACTACCCTGTCAATCTGGCAGTCTCAAAGATTGGTCCAGCCCTTATTGCAGGAAATTCTGTGCTCCTAAAGCCACCCACCCAGGTATCATAGTTGGACTTTAAACTACCACTATTCTACAAATATTGTTTGTGCTGGAGTATCAGAAATCCCCAGCAGTTTCTATTTACATTAGGCAAATCCTGTGGAACATTGATTTGCTCTATATTCCAGGGAATCCCATGATTCTTCATCCTAAGACCCATGCTGACTAGTGACCAATCATGTTGTCCTGAGCAGCTTAATATTTGCATTTCAATGACTCTAAGCTGATTTCAATCTGATGTATACTTTTCAACTTGGTGTTCAAAAGAAAAGGAGGTCACAATTGAGCAAATAAAATTGGATTTTTGATTTCAATTCTCGGGAATTAGGTGTCTGGAGTGAATTGTTTAGAAACACTTTCTGCCTGGCAGTAAATCTTGTACATGCAACCTATGATGGAGGTTTATCTACATTTGCCTGAGCTCCAGTTGACTGCTCAATGCAGGGTGCAGTTGCAACACTGCACATGGTACACTGCATTCATATGGCAGGATTCCCCAATGGTTTAGTTAATGCAATAACTGGCAAGGGCTCTGAGATAGGAGATTATACAACCACGCATCCAGGAATCAATTGCATCAGGTTATGGACTGATAAAACCACGGAATTATTCAGATTCCTCCTGTCTCAAGTAACTATGGAATTAGTGCAATATGTGATGGTAATGTTGCCTTGACACTGAAGAAGTCAAAGTCACTGATACACAGCTTTGTAAGTTGTTTTGGAACAGCTTTACTGGAGGAGACACTGGAATAGCAATTTCAAAGAAGGCTGGCATGATTCCACTGCAAATGGAATTAGGAGGCAAGGATACTTGTCTTGTGCTGGAGGATGCTGATTTGGAGCTTGCTGCTACCCATGTTGTGAAGGGTGGATATTCCTACAGGTGCCTCTAACCTGCCAGGTTACCATGTTAATCTATCTGTTAAAAATGACCATTCCACTGGGAGGTGCATAATATGTTTGTTGTACTGTTTATATGGGTGGTTACATGCAGTGGACAACGGTGCACTGCTGTGAAGGTGGTTTGTGTGATGGAGTCAGTTGCAGATGAACTGGTGAAAAGAATTAATGAGAAAATTAAGAAGCTTACTGTTGGCATGCCTGAGAAAGACTGTGACATCACCCCTGTGATCAGCGAAACGTCAGCTAATTTCATTCAGGGTCTCGTAGAAGATGCCAAGGAGAAAGGTGCTAAGCTCCATCAGGTGCAAGCCCACCCTGAGACTACCCTCCAAAATTGCTGGATGTGCATACAGATAAATAAGGCCTAAAATATTCCCAGACTTCATTTTTATATGCCAATGTTTACTAGTTGTCTCATGCAATGACATAATATTAATGGAATTGAACATCTTTGCACATATTTCCACTTTGCCAAGTATCCCCTTGTTTAAATTTCATAATGGTGTTCAAAGGAAAATAGCTCATTGGGAAGTTGAACTACTTACAAATGTTGTGCCTTGCATTCAAAAGCTATTGAGTCATCTGTAGAAATTCTGATTGTGTGAATCTTGTGTGTAAACTGGCACAGGAATGGAAGAGAGAGGGTAATCTCATTTGGCCAGTTCTAATTGACAAGGTGCAGCCTGATATGCGGATTGCTTGGGAGGAACCGTTTGGACCTGTGCTTCCTATTATGAGGATAAAGAGTGTTGAAGAAGGGATTCATCATTGCAATGCAAATAACTTCGCTCTTCAGGTTTGCCAGTTTCTGCACCATAAAACATGAACCTCTGCAGTTGTGGTAAAAAGTTGACTGCTGTAGAAATGTCCAAGTGTGACTCTTGCAGCCTGCATTCTAGCCATGAACTTCATACTTATCAGACATGCTGCCTGATTCAGCTCTCCATAATACAGAGGTGAATTCTACAAGGGGAGGTATTTGTATTTACTGCAGGGATGTGTGTTCACCAAGAATATTGACAAGGCTATCATGATCAGTGATGCTATGGAATCTGGAACAATTCAGATCAATGCTGCACCAGCTCGAGGACCTGACCATTTCCCTTTCCAGGTTTCCTCATACCTACTCTTCTGTTGTGTGGTTTGTTGATAGAGACACCTGGCAGAGCTAGTGTAACTAAGCATCACTTTGCTGAAGGAAGCTTTAAACTCAAGTGCAGTCCTCCTCAGTCTTATCAATGCTATCCCCTTGTAAGTGTTCTCTGGTAGGGCAGTGCTCTTGCTTCAAGCTACAAATGAATGAGAGATGAATGAATTGTGGTATATAGTCCATGGACCCAAGATCAGGCTGACAGACTGGGCAAACTCAAAACAGAGACAACTGAGGCTATATTGACTGATTGGGATGAAGTTGGCCCAAATTTAAAAGCTTAAAATGTATGCTGCAAAAGGAGCTGTTGGCCACAACATTTATAACCTTGCATTTGTCTCTAAAGCTAGTTGATATGGATGTCCATTTTGGCAGGGTCTGCGTGACAGCGGAATAGGTTCACAAGGAATTATCAACAGCATCAACATGATGTGCAAGACCAAGAGTACAGTTATAAACTTACCTGGGCCATCCTACTCTATGGGGTAAGCTGCTACTTCATAAAAAACATAGTGGGAGTTCAGTGATCACATATCATAGCAGAAGGCAGCATGTCGAACTTTTCCAAGTTCTTGAATATGGGAGCTTTACTCAAAATTCTTTTCACAAGTGATGAGATGTGAGGCATCATTTAAAGCTTGCTCGCTTGACTGAAGAACTAGATCATCATTTCCAGACATTTCGGTGTCTAGCATTTGAAGCATGCAAGGGGTCTTTCATGAGCATGATGGTTGCTGAGCCTTGTAGGGTATATGGTAACTAGCATGAATGAATGAACAAGAGATGTAGGCTATGGTTCTTTGTTGAGAGTTCCAATTACATTTTTCTAAAAATCCAATCAAACCTCCTTGTTTGATATATATTATATTCCCATTGTTTTCTTCCTATGCTAGAATTGGATTGTAGTCTAATGAAAGGAACAAAGTTGATCTTTAAGCCTACATTGTAAATGTTGTTCTTGTCTGCTTGCGTCAAGTAGAATAAATAACATTGGTAATTGAAAATTGTGATGTTTAAGTGGTGCTAACTTGGAAACTCCATCCTACACAATTATGCCAATTTTGTAGGACTTGTGTGTGTAGCATCAAAGATTATGTTGTGAGTTTCGCCACTACATGTTAGTTGAGAGTTTGTTTCATGCTAGATGAGGCTTAAAGCATCATTGTAGTGACAAATGCTTATATTGAAATTTATGACAACCAAGTGCAACAAACCAATTTAAAACATTGAAACTTCAAAATTGCATATTGCAATGTTTATTGAGCACCTCACCTCTTTTTGAGTGTTTGAATGAAAGAGAGAGATCCCATACATTGGATCATGTTATTATGTAGGATTACATTGTGACATAAATAGGATTGACATTTGAAAGGGATGCATACACAACTTTTTAGTGTTCTCTTCTTGGTGATTAAGAGATGTTGAACCTAATCTTATAAAATTACAACTATCGAATGGTAACACACACACACTCACATTGAATGCATGAATGCATCCCATCACCATGTTTGTGTTGGTAGTAGAGCTTGGTTATCCAATTTAATATGAACTTCATCATGTGTGTCAAGGAATTTGTGTTCACAATCATAATGGAGAAAATGGGATACAAGATGAACAATCAAAGAGGTCAATAAGCAATTTAGAATTCAATTATCGTGCCATTTAACTAGGGAAAATTATTGAATATATACACACATCATGCAACATGTCACAAAGTATTGATCTTAGCAACATTCATAAAGCTCCAAGTGCATGTTGAAATATGCCAAAAAATCATTCTCAACATTCTACAAATGAATGCATAAAAAATGAAAAAAAAAAAAAAAAGTGAAACATTTTGACAAATTGAATTTAAAAACTATAACTGAGTGTATCAATCCTAATATGGATACGTTTTTAGAAGCTTGGGACATTGTTGTATCAACTTGTTCTTTTAGTGTGCTTTGAATCTATTTTGCAAAAAATGTGTACTTGTTTACATTGTTTGAAAGTAAAGATATTTTACATTAATGGATTGTAATTAAGAATTCCATGCATATGATGAACTTGGAAATGATTGAATGCATGTTTTTATCAAGTTACCAAAATGATTGTAGTTTATATATAAATTGTAAAAATATGTTTTAGATGTCAAATCCTAAATGTCTCAAAAACAAACTTTCAAAGGCTTCACATTATTGTAATTCAAAAATTAAAATTTTGAAAAATGCCTTTTTAGTAGCATAAATGCTCATCAATAATGCATCATTAACTAATGTAAAAAACTTGCAAAAAATGAATAAAATTGTGCTGATAATAAATAAAGGTTGATATGGCCTATAAGTTATTATCCATAGTGCCAAAAGGCCTACAAATCCAAAATGCAAAATCTAAGTTAATATTTTATGAATAAGGATGGCAAATTGACATATTTTATCATGTTTGGACCCCTTAATTAAACATTGATGTCTTATATTTCCCTACTTGGAAATGCATATAATTGACATTGTTGTTCAAGAAAGATAAACTTTTAGTTAGTTGTTGAGATGACAAAGACCGTAGGGTGTATCACTTGCAACAACTCAAAGAAATGTTGGGGCTTGGGTGCTTTTGTATACTAGAAAAAGAAATATTATTATTAATTGAGACTCGGATTAAAACACCACATTAAGCCTTACATTTATTTATAAAATGTGAATTATTTTATAATATCACACAATTGTGTGTCTCAACCTATGGGTTAAGTTAACCAAGATATTTTATTCAAAATACACAATAGGTTCAATAATATTTTTCAAATGTAAATGGTGTATAAAATTCATGTTCATGCATTGAAAGCATTGTCAAGAAGCAGTTATTTGCTATCAAATTTTTACTAAATGAACGTGAAACAATGCAATACTCTCATTTAGGAAAAAAATGCATTTGGAATATAAAATGTTTATTAGATCATTGAGGTGACAACTAAATTTATCACTTTCATTACTATAAGAAAAAATGTTCATGAAAAGTGTTAAAGTGATAAAATGTAATCCACCTACCTTGTTAGTACTAGCAAACAAAACTCATAAGAAAAGGTCTCCAAAAAAGGTCTAAATTTTAATATGAAGCTTCTAAACATAAAACACTCACTTGGAAATAAGAAAATAATCAAATTTTGCTTTTATTGTAAAAAACTTGCACATAATATATGAATAAAGATTTTTAAAAAAAATAGTAGATCTCATTACTATGGCCCAACATGCCGACATTGTTGAGGAAAATTAAAGGCCTTGTGTAGTTATGTTGAATGTCAAAATAGAAAGAGGCAAAAAATGGGATAAAAAGAGCTATTCTTATTAGCTAGTGTTTATTTGACATGTTTGCAAGTCTAGTAAATTAGTTATTAATATTTAAGTTATATATACAATATTTATAATATATTAATATGACATTTTGATAAGTTTGAAAACAATCCAATGAATATCGAAAAATTATAAACACTATTTAAAGCTCATATTTAATGGTTAAAAAATTGTTTAAATATTGAATATGAATTATTTAAATATTATTTAAACACTATCTAAACTTTATTTCATCAATCTTGTGCTTCCATATTAACTTGTTAGAACTATTTCAAAACTAAATATAAGAGCTAGGTATTATCAACTTCTTTTATCTTGTTTTCACCTAAATATATTGTTCTTCATATGTTATTAATATTAATGTCATTCAACATAAATATTTTAACATGAAGTCATTCAAACTCATTTTTGGGTCATGTCATTTATGTCATGAGTAGTGATTTTTTTCAAGTATGCCTAGTTACCAATTTGGCTACAAAGTCTAGCTATTGATTAATCCAATTATTTAAATTTTTATGTGAGGTGGAGTTTATTAAATAATTTTTTTCAATGGAGGGTGGCTATGATAGCGAGTTGTTTTTGGGTGAAAATCTTTTAAAATGTACCACCAAGGATGAAAAGGGCCTAGTCCATACTATAGTCTTTTTTTCCCTTATATTTTTATCCCCAACAAAATTAATGAATCAAAAAGTGTCAAATATTTTGTAAATACCATATTTCACACCACTATAATCCTAAATTTCATCATAATCATCCATAAATGTGTTTTGACATGGTAAAAACCGACTAGGTAAAAAATACCAAAAAAATGATATTATGTCATGATTTTGGTACACTTAAAAAAATTTGGACCCTTTTTACAAATGTTTGCAAATTGGCAACAACAATAATATCTATGATTTAAAATGTTGGCAACAAAAACATTTTTGATGCATATAATTAACTAAAAGGTGAGTCACAAATTTCTAAGGAATAGAATTAAAGGGAGTAAATTTAGCTACATAAAATCAATAAATCTCCAAAATAGTAATGTAACTTATGTGATTGCAAAAAAAACTCCCCAAAAACTCAATTGTTGAAACATATGACAAATTCAAAAAAACAACAACTAACAACCATCCCCATTTTCTAACCAACTCACATATTCCAAAAGCAACATAAAAGTGCCATTCCTTTTGCTATAGGATTTGATAGATTCAAAAAACCACTAATCTCCACCATCCCTACTTTCCAAACAACTAACATATGCCATATTCAAAAAATGCCATTTCCAATCTATAAACTTATAAATCATGACAAAGTTGCAAATCAACAAGTGATCACAATTTGCATTCTCCAAACAATTGATCCATTCTAGGAAATAAAATGGCAACCACTTAAGACTTAGGAACTAAGGAAGCTTGTGAGTCAAGCTTTAACTATGCATCCACACAATGTCAATTTTTGACTTGCTAATTGGCAATGGCCAAGTTGTATGGAAAAGTTTGCAACATAAAAAGCAAGGTAGGCACCATTTTCCTGGTTTCACCCACCTTGCAAAAGGCGCAGAAGGTGGCCTTCAACACATTCAATTGCCTATGAAGTTCCTCCTTTACATCCATTAGATTTCTAGTTTAAAATTGTGGATTAACCACACCCAATGTTATCATAACCTGATGTTTTGTGAAATGCCATTCAAGCTCCTTAATAAAACCCTCGGCTACCCCTTCACAAATTTATTGTTTGACTTTGGCCATAGCTAGCTTGAAAGCCTTTTTGGTGATATGCTAAAATTCTCTAACATCATATAGGTCATACTAGTAAATAGAGTATTTGTGTCCAACACATGAAAATGCCAAATACATGGCATCCTTTCCACCATTGAGATAAAAAAACCAACTCATGGGAAGGTTTTCATTATTGGCAGTTTCAATTGCATTGAAGTTGTCAAATGCAAGATCATTGAATCTCATGTAAGGATCATAATATAACCTATAAAGCTTCTATTGCACAAATTTGAGGCTTTCACAAAATCACATATGAAAACATCTTGACCTTGTGTAATTTTGATTACTGTATGCACACATTCAAGCAATGGCAAAATACAAAGCAACCTTAGAATGAACTCAACATCACACATTCGGTTCAAATTCTTCAAAGTTTGATCACACTTGGAACTTTTTGCATGCATTTTCATAATGAAAGGACAATATTCAACATATACCCATTTTGTTAAAAATAAAATGGAAATCCACTATGTTTTGATGTTTTTCAAAAGTTTGTTGCCTTTGGTATTGATAAGATTTAGTAGTTTTTGAAATTCAAGGAACTTCTTAGGGTTGTGAGTAAAAAAAACATGAAAGTTTTACAATAACACTTCTAACTAATGCACAAGTTCCATATTAGACAAAGTGACTAGTGCTAGATTGGTTTTATGAACAAAATAATGAACCTCGTTTAGAAGTGGGTTAACAAATTTATCCTTGAACTACAAAGTCACACCCATTCGATGGCCTTGAAAAACACTTCTACTCCCAATTAGTTCATCCATCTTTAAGCCACCAAATTCAAGCAATGCTTTCATCATTAGTCCAAAAATATTATTAAATGTCACTACAAGGAATGATCCTATCCATTCCAACCCCTGTTATCATGACCCTAGCCTTGGGCTTATAACCAAAGCAAGGGGCATGGAGAGGTATAGGCCAAGAATGCAACCTAGGAGTCACATTCACATTCCTAGGAGCGTAGGAGCGTGTGAGGGAATGAGCCCATGCACTCCCAAATGGGCTCCCACTTTGAGAGTTGGAGTCCCAATGGAATTTCGAATTTTTAGAAAGTGATTTGAAGGGTCAAAATTAATTGGATTGAAGAATTCATTATACCATTGGAAAGTTCTTAAAACAAAAATGTCTAAAATAGGTTTGTATGATCCATTTGAATATTTACAACATAAGTTGTGGCCAAAAAAAGGGCTAGGAATCAAAGTGTCAATTTGACTTTCGACCACTAAAAGTCGGGAATTGACCTAAAATAGGTGCATGTAGGTGGCGTGCCACATATCGTTGAAAAAATCTCAATGACTGATATAACTTTGCTTTAAATAGTGCTATAATAAAAGACTTATATAAGAAGTTATGGGCCTCCAAGTGACAGGAGACCTAATTCTAAGAATTTCAGGACCCCAATTTGGGAGTCCTAGGAAAAATGAGATTTGGGTGTAGCCCTTGTGGCTGGTCATAGATAATACTATAAGAAAGAAGGTGGTGGCTTCCCCCAAGTCTGGGCCATGGTGAGTTTTGTGAGTCTATGTATGCCCGTGGTTCATCCATGCACCAAAAGTGTTCCAACTATGCACTAACTAACTTGTTTAATTTGTGGAGGTGCATATAAAAAAATGACTCGCTTGTCATTCATCCTAGTCCCCATCTCAGAGCTCCAACACGCCCTTCATACCCCTGAAGTGTTATGAGGTAAGGAGCATACCCCAATTCCTTCTTCCATTATTTTCACTTTCAGACTTGCATTGAGTCTCTCAAGGAGTTTGGGGGTGTGTCACATGTATTTGTGATTTGTGTTCAAATTAACCATTTTTGTAACTATAGATGCGATTGTCTTCTATGGCATTTGGTAAAAACAACTTGTAATCACATAAACGACTACAAAGTGGTTTGGAGTTGCATATGCAACTTATACTTACAACTAATGTCAATTTGGATGTAAAAATGAAAAATACATTAATATCATCCATTTTCAGTGGCATCACAAAATAGATGAAAATATAGTTGTTTTTTGTGATTTGGAAGGTAGTTCATAGGCCATTGGACACCACATCCCATCTTTTCAACTTGGTTTGCAATTATGAATCCTAATTGCAAATGCACATGTAATTAAATGTGAAAAAAAAGGAGTTGGCCATTGAAATTACTAAATTTAATGGTCTAATTGTTTTCCCTGAACTATTTTCAATTAATTAACCATTAAATGTGTAGGAAGGTTTGATGGGTTTGTGAAAATTTTAGAGGACCCATGGTAATTAATGGTAGAAATAGGGCTAGGTAGTAGGTAATATGTCTGTGACTAAGTAATAGGTACTTTATTGTGTTAATAAATCCTAACTTTTTTTAATTACTTGATTGATTAGGTAGGTTAGGTAATAGGTACTAGGTATTAAGTAGTATGTAAGTAAGTTAATTAGTAATAGCTGACATATTTCATTGTGTTGAATGAAATACTTTTATGTTTAATTAATTAAGTAGGCTATGTAATTAATCTATTAAATAAACAATAAGCAAGATAGGTAATACCTAGTAAGTAGCTAGTAGGTCATATGTATGTGGGTTAAATAGTATATATTTTATTGTGTTGATATGTGATTTTTTTGAATTAATTACTTAATTAAGTAGGCAATGTAATTTGTTTATCAAATAGGCTAGGTAATAGGAATAATTTATGACCCATTTGTAAACATATATAATGAAAAAATTATATCTCATCCAATTAAATTACATTTTGTTGACAAAATTATGAAGGCATATTCATAATCAAGGTACCCAAAAGGACAATCTAATGAAAAAAAGACTAAAAATGACTATTTTGAATTTTTATTATATTTCATGATTATAATGGATTTGTACATGATTATAATTAGAATGATGTCATGTTAATCCAATAAGATTTTTTTTTTAAAAGTATAATATAGATGTCCTTTTGAGTCCTTTTAAATAATTTAAGTCCTTGTTTTAATTGTAATTTTCATTTTAAAGGAATCAAAAGGAATGTATTAAACAATGCAATTGATTTCAATTTTCTTTTATAGATAAGTTATGCATACATCTACGCTTGGCAATGTTCATACAATGCATTTGATTAAATAATGTACAATATAAGAATTTTGAAAGCTACAAAATCCATTTTGAAAGGGCAACAAAGAAAATAATTCCTTTTTTCATTCCATTTGGTTGATTTTTTGTATTCATTAGGTTTAGAATTTGTGGCCCCAAATGTTGGCAAAATGTGTAGGAAATTTTCATGCAACAAAAAATGTTAAGTTGTACATAAAAGCTTATGTATTCATTTTTTGCATTTCTGATTTTTTACCAAAATATTTATGCATATTACATACGCATGTGAAAAATCACCACCACCATGAAAATTATCATAATTTGAATTATCCAATATCTCTCATTTAAATTTTAGATTTGGAAGATAGCAAAAACAAAGTCCTTGAACCTTTTGTCCAAAAAAGGGTACCTTGATTGTGAATATGCCCATGATCTATTATAAGCAAAATTATATAATATAATTAAAATAATCAAATAGAGGTTTGAAATGTGAAAAAACATAATTTTTTTTACAATAATTTTTTATCATAATTTAAAATAAAACTTTAAATATTATATGTGAACAAATTATATATCACACATTTAAATTAAATTTTATTCTTGAATCAAATGAAGGTTTAAACTATGATATATATATATATATATCCACTATAAATCATGTGATTGAATTTATTTTTTCAACATAATGGTTGTTGGAATTGTATTTAATTTTTTTTCAAATAAAGTTACATTTTTAAGACGAAAAACATGTATTGTTTTACATTAATTAAAAAGTTTAAGTTTAAGTCTAAACTTTAATCTTGTCATTTGGACGAAATTTTAATAAGATATCAACGATCAAAAATGATATTTATGTAATGTTTAAAATGAAATAACATAAATATTACAATGCACATTGCAGTTTTACCTCAACAAGTGGGTATGGATTGGTGGTAAAGGAATTGATTTCCATCCTTGACGTTTAAAGATCAATTCTCACACATGACATGGGTTGTGGTCAATAGTTGATTGTTGATCGAATATTTCCCACCTAGGAGAATTACTAGGTGAGTTTTAGTAGGCACAATATGTGGCCTACCTAGTTACTTAGAATTGTTTTTTTAACCTAATCTATGTAATGACCTATGTCAAAATGATACATGTTGAACTTAATGAAATTAACAATAATATAAATAAATATAAATATAAATACATATCAAAAATAAAAAATAAAAAATAAAAATAATGCAACGACATTATCTAGTCATACAATCAATCATAAAATGACAATGCCATGTACTAAGCTAGCTTGGATGGATGTAAAATTCATGTAAGTTGCATTTTTATGCGACTGCCATAATTGCGACTTGGTGCCATATATTATTTTTTACGACTAAAATTTTATGTGATTTGTCGAAAGTGACTAGGCCTTGTAACAAATCACATGTGGTAATAACAATTAAAAATTAGTCATAAGTTAAATTTTTTATTTGCAAATTCCTTATAGTGTGTTGTAGAATCCCCAACTATTTCAACAGAAAGCAAAATTGGAATCCTCTTCCAACCTTGCATTGCATATAAGTGGATTGATAACCATTGAGTGTTGTTTAATGTTGTAACTTCATTTGCATTAATAACAATGAAGGTGGCAAAAATAAATGTTACCTTGGTGGTCTCTAGCAACAACTCATGCATGATCTCAACCATGGCCCCAACTTAATGTATCAAACCATTGTTTTCTAGATATAAATTTGACCATCAACATTTGGAACAAATCTTTCATATGTTCATAATTTGTCATGGGACGTCCATGGCTCAGCAAATGATAGATGGAAATAAATTGCACATTTTTTAGTTTATGTTCTTAGGGGACATCAATCTGGAGCCAATCCAAGATAGAAAGGCACTTAGTAATAAATAATTCATTTTTGTTTTTGGCATGCACTAAGTTTTCGTTGAAATAATGAAAACTAACATCCACATTTGGCATGGAAACCTTGGCTTTCTGACAGCCAACATGTTCAAAAGCAAATTATTTGATTTTAGGGGTAGAATCTTTTCTTTCCTTTCAGTTGCTATGCAAATCTTACACTTGACCTATTGCACCAACCCTTTGTCATCAATGATAGATTTTGGCCATGGCAATTGGATAGTCTAACCATCCTAAAACTTTTTAGAACGTCATATAGTGTTCACTTCTTTGTGGAATTTGTTTGGACATATTTTCACAAGCTATATTAAACAATAAAATAATGGATGACCTTTCTTTAAATGAAATAGGAGTATGTTGGGTGGAAGATGGACTACCTTCATTTTGAAAATGTGACAAAACAAGGAATATAGGCTTGAATTCAAAATTTTGGGGAATTTGTAGAGGGGCCATGGTGTGTTTACTTTGCAAATAGCAAAAGATTAGGATTAACAAAACAAAGGCACAAAGATTGAAGATATAATGAAGCCAGACCCATATTAATTAGATTCTTTTAAAAATAATTAATGTTTAAAATTAATTTATACACACTTGTTGTTGCAACCCCAACATCAGGTTTGCGATTAAATGTGGGGTGCAAGGGCACGTGAGGCCAAAAGAGTGTGTTCAAGAGTGAAACACATTCTCACGAATGGGGGAAAGTGTAAAAGATTAAGCCTAATGACTTCCGAATGCACTCCCATTTTGGGAGTTGCATTCGTGCAAGATTCCTGAATATTTAGAGCCTTCGTTGAAAAGGCAAATAAACACTAAATAGGACCCCGAAGACACCATTGGAAAGGTTTCAAAATGCAGATCCTAAAATGCATTCGCATTGTTCATTTATACTTGAAATAAATGAATTATGATCAAAAGAAGGGTCGAGAGTCAAATTGGGAATTTGATTCCAGACCACAAATCCCCTTAAAGCAGGGGTCAAATCATTTCTGATTAAGGCATGTAATACACCCTTGGAAAAATCTTTTTGAGGCCTATAAGATATTCCCCTTACATGTTCCAAGCATATTTGACTTGAAGAAAATATGAGTGTCCAAAGTTTTAGGACAATAAGAGTCCCAATTGTGGGATTCCGTCCAAAGAAAAAGTGCCATTTGGATGTAACCCCCACAAAAAGTCATTGAACATATTATAGGGAGGGGAGTGGTGCTTTTTCCTAGAGGTTGTGGGTAGGCTATGGGTTATGTAAAACTTGTGTTTGAAGTTGTTCTTATTAAGTCTATCGCACCACTTGCATTTAACTTGCATTAACCGCCTTCTCTTCTCAATTATACAAGTTGATTTCATTTTGAACTTTTGTTTGTGAATTCATCCTAGTCCTATCTTGGAGCTCTAACACATCCTCCTACCCTAGAAGTGTTGCAAGTTAAAAAACGTGCTTTGACTTTTTTCTTTTTTTGTTATTTCACTGTGGGACTCACTTTTGGGTCTCTTAAAGAGTTTGGGGGCATGTCACTTGATCCCATATTTTAATGCAATGCCATCTATCATGACCTTGATGTTGTATTCTTGAAAATGCAACATTTTGATGCCAAAAGTCCATATGGAGCCCAACAAATAAACCTTGCACAACATAGATGTGTTAAAATTTGAACATTGGCCTTGAGGATTAGATGGTTGGAGATATGACATACCATAAAACAAAAGAGAACGAAACAAAGACATTTAAAGGGAGGGTCAACTTCACAAAGCTTAATTTGATCACTACAAAAGACACATGTTGCAAACAATAATACAAGACACATTGTCATAAGGAGATGGAATTAGATGAAGGCACTTAAAATGAAAATTCTAGACCGTATATAACACTCCAATGACAACTAGAGAAATGAAAATTGACATGAGATATATTAGGTTGAAATTGGATGTTTATCAATGTAAATAAGACAATGTGCCTTCTAACAAGTTTGAACGTAACTTATAAATATTAGACAATGCCATACTTAGAGGAAGACCTTTGTAATAATTGATTCCTAAACTTGACATTTGTTCACATCATACTTTCATAACATCACTAATGTGGGAAGAAATATATATTTTCAAGAACCTAAACCAAGTTACAAAATGATACAATTAAGGTCAAAATCCCAATTCCCACTATAAGGGGTGATATAAAAAAGCCAAAAAGAAGAATTTGAAACATTGGAGAAAATTTGTGTGAAACAAAAAAAATAATTAAAAAATTAAAAACATAAATCAACAACAAACAAACAAAATGGCAATTGTGGATTAGTAAGTGCAAAAACTTGTAGAAACTTGTAGTGGCATAACCTGTGATGTAGTTGTGCATCTTCCCTTGTGTTGTGACACTAATTTAATTCTTGTTGATTGGAGTTTGAGCCTACAGTTTCTCCATTCTTTGGTATGGATTCAAGAACCTTGTTACTCCAAAATCCACAATGCACATTGCTCAACAATGCAAATGCAAAAATCATTGGTGCAAGTACTTATTACTAATACACCAAAGCTTCCCAAATCTTGGCATAAGTTCTTGGAATCCATGTATTAGTCAAATTTCAAAACAAACATTAAAAAAAAAAATTCGTTTTGCAACAAAACTACCGTCCCCTTGCAAGACTTGCAATGTCCCTTCAAATACGGATGCACCCAAAGGATCAAGGTGTTGGTGATTTCAAGGCACCATTAAATCGCCTATTATTGGTGATTTTGTTCTAGATGTGCATTGTGTGTTGTTGGTGATTATGTTTGGAATGTAGTAGCTTTGGTGGCAATAAATTCAACAACACTACCAACATTGTTGGCAAACATAAAACGATGATGGTAAAAAGGGTGACAACTTTCAGGTTTAAATAGTTTGAATGGTGGTGATGCTTCCACTTGGCACAAGAGGATTTGGCGATCTTGCCCAAATTTAACCCTTGATTTCACAATAGTCCTATCATGGGGGGTTTTTTGGTGTAGCCTTTTGATGATTTTTTGCCAAAAAAAAATCATTGGTCATGAGCCCTAGGTTTTAAGGTTCAAAAAACTAAGTTTGATTTTATGCAATTGACAACATAGTAAACTTTTTCTTGGGTTTTTTGTGTGCCCAAATTGCAAGGTCACAATAACATTAATGAACACAACCAATTAGTAGAACATGAAGGAACAATACTATAAATGATCATGGTTTGGTACTTAAATGTATCGTATGTTAGTAGACTTATATTAGTGCCTAACATTATCAAAACTAACAAAATTACACACTCAAATCAAATTGAAACTCACAATGTGTGAATCCAGGTTTAAAAAGAACTAAAACATTACTTTAAAAAAACATTGATATGTGAAGTGTATGACAAAACATGAAACTCCAAAACCACTTCACTTTAGGTAGATAAGCCTAAAACATGAAAAAGTTGAAACCTCGTCCACATGAAACTAAGTTCAAGAAAAAAATATAAATATTTTATTTAGATATGTACACACACAAATTGTAATAGATAATTGACATATGAGATATGTTTTTTCCTTTGAAGGACATAACTATACTCAGGGTGCTCTAACTTTTTTTTCTTTTGGGTCCAAACTTATGCTATGTGGAATGCATCTTTTTTCACTACCCAAATTCACTAGGTTTTTACTGAAATGGGACTACTGATAGGGAAGCTTTCCTTAAGCAAGGAAAGTTGTTGTTTCTTTTTTTCCATCTTAAAAACAGGCATTTTTTTTTTAGGGCTGTACTTGATTCGGTTTCCAGAAATGTTGGTGAATTATTTTCAGTTTCTCATAAATGCACTTTGTTGAAAAAACTCGAAAGGTAAGGTGGGTACCTATTTCTTTCTCGGGAAAATAAAAATAAAAAAAGGACTCAGGTGGGTTCTATGATTGTGTGAACTTTTTTGGTAGCCCAAAAAAGCAAAGTAGACAATATACAAATGTATTTATTTGTATGGGGTGGCTGTTTTCAGCCACAAATTGTCACTCAATTAGTTGAAGCAACTTCTAGAAGGGAGAGAGTATATGTACTCTATGTTACTTGTTTTCAAAATGCTTCTAGTCTTTATATTCATGATGAAAAGGTTTGTGTTATATCTAGTATTTAAAAATTTTTTTTTTTGGGAGGCAAATTTTTACATCTTGGTGACCAAAAAGTTGGAAGTTCTAATGCTACAAGGACTTTTTTTTGGAAAAAAATTGGGCACAAGTCGTCACATTATGAGGGGAAAAATTCTGAAGTCACCACATTTAGACAATAGATTCCAACATGTCACAAAAATATACGAGGAGGAGTCCTTGCCACTATCAAGATTACACCCACTCAAGCTTTTTACACTTCTTTGGTACCTTGTAATCTTGGCACATTATGGAGATTACTCCACTAAAACTACTTATATATTCATGAAATGAACAGGTCCTCACTGATATTCGGTGGGTATATTGATTTTAATATATGAGCTGGGTAAGGGTAAGGATATATAGGTTACTTGAAGTCATAAGTCTGGGTAAGAGTAAAGGACTATCATTCACCCTTTTTACATTCACCCTTTTTACAGGACAAGGGCAAGGAGGTATGTTTA
>Ga0209611_10003918_pt1 | contig 25581 bp, 19 predicted proteins | sample S1TSphgellanicum_3_FD_187693 | JGI IMG/M metagenome (GOLD analysis project Ga0209611, IMG submission 187693) | Host-associated microbial communities from peat moss isolated from Minnesota, USA - S1T2_Fc - Sphagnum magellanicum MG (SPAdes) (version 2) | ecosystem: Host-associated > Plants > Peat...
GATTTCTTTAAATTCATGATCTTCACAGCGATACCATCAAGCATTTGCAACACCACTACCATTTAGTACAACTATTACCAGTAATGCAGGTTCAGGTTACACTACATCAACGGTACATCAGAGTCCATTTGCAGGGGTTAATTAGTGGGGTATGCTTGCTGTTGGACCTGTTTTCACACCATCACCGTATATTTTGCTACAAGCCATGACCTCTACACCCATATATGCCATGGAGGTCAGGAGTTCCCCTAGGAGAATTGAAAAGTTCAGCGGAAGGCCAAGTACCATTTTTTTGAAGAAATTCAAAGCAACTTTCTCAACTATGGTTTATGAATTAGAACTCAAGTATGGCGTTAATTACACCGAGGCATTTGCATTCAAACAACTGGTTCGTTATGTGCATTATGAGGCATTGGATGTCTACGAACAACATTCTCCGAGGATTTTGGGCATCACCCAAATCCTAATCCAGTTCATGCCACAGACATTGCCATCGCTTGTCAAGCTGCACTTCAAGCTACCATTGCACATCATGGGACTTTACACAATAATCCAAATTCGGTACCTACTTCAATAAATTTTTCTCTTCAACAACTCATTGCTTCTACCGCAAACAATCCTCCCACCATTGATGCACTAGCTTTTGTTGATCTAGTGAGGGAATTCTTTCGAGTTCTTGAGTTGGAATTTTCGATGAAGAGTTTTGAAAAAATTCTACAGCTCACCACCTTCTCTTGATAAAAGGATGAAACCCTCAAGATGCTCTACAAGAGGCTTCTCAAGCTTAAATATGATACTTAGAGCACCAAAAACTTGGAAATTGCCCATCGGTATTTTCGTTCATTGGAAGGTATTTCGACACTACATGCGTAGGATTTGCAACGAATTTTTTGCAGAATTTGGAAACTCGTAGAATTTGTTGGAATGTACAACATTTTTAAAAAGTTGGAACTAGCTCATGCACACTATGAGGCCAATACTATGAAGATTCCATCACGTTCAACACCTCATCCTCCACCAGCTATGCCAACCAAATCATCACATTCTTTTTCAAGGGTTAAAGCAGTGCACTTAGCTGCACCCATCCTACCTTCTTATAACTATTGTGGTAATCTTGCCCACAAAGCGAATGAATGCAACATTCCTTCCGAGGATCTCTTTTGTGATTATTGTGGGAAAGAGGGACACTAGGAAGTTATTTATTTTGCCAAGTTCTCACAACGGAAACAACTTTGATTACCATGGCAAAATTTGCCAGCATCTTCCACTACCCCTCAACCAAAAGTCGAAGCACTTCAACCTTCCATTCAGGCTTTTGCCACTAAGGGTAATTCCAGTAAGAATGCTAAGAAGAAAAAGCAAAATGTTAATAAGAGGGAGGTGTTTCAAGCCCATGCCGCTCAAGTTCAAACTTTCCAAAATGAACTTGAATCATTAAAAGCCCAACTTGCTAATCTAAAAAAAAATCTTCCCAACTTGCTAGTCATGCCCAACTTGTACAAGGTTCAAGATCACGAGAGGGACCTCTTAGGTCATTCTATGGCCTCCCACATGATGCCATGGTTAGGGAATATGTTCTTTCCAGTGCACACAATTATAGTCTCACACCAAAATTTGCCACTTCCTTTTGCCCTTCCTACTTTGTGGCACAAGAGGCTAGTGTGGCACCCAAAGTTTTTACCACTAAGTAGGTAATTCAGACTGATGGACTCGCATTTGGTTCAAGTCCTATTATTAGGGCTAAAGGAGCTCGAGCAATCATGCCACAATCTTTTCGTCCTCTCAACACGGAAGAAGAACGCACCTTGTTGGCGAGGGGGGAGGAGACTACTACACCACAAGATGTTAGGGCATCAAATTCTTGTATCCTAGGAGAACATGTACATCAAGAAAACACACAATTTTCCATTGATCAACTTATGGAATGCCAACTTTAAATGCGTGAAATGGCGCAAAAGCTTGTGACTACACCATTGTTTTGTTTTCAAGATTTGAAACTAAGTACCAGGGACATAATTGTAGTATTAGAAGATATCTTGAACACTACATCAGGTCCTCTACTAATCCTTGATCCACATGCTACATAGGTCCCATCTAATACCTTAGAAAGACACTCAATTGGCTCACGTGTTGTAGATGACGTTTGTAATTTAATCACTAATTTTAACATAGCTAAACTAGTGGGCTCTCCTACTTTTGATTCTACATTCACATATCAGAAGGGAGTGAAAAACACCTCACTTATGGATTTGTTACTCAGCAAAGGTGTTGTGGATAACCATTCTCTTCACAAAGTCTCTTCCTCATTTCCAAAGGTGGTACCTAGTGACAAAACTTCCATTGCCACCGAAATTACCATTGTCAACAATACTGAGTCAACAATCCAGGTGGGAGGACATACACCTAGAGTGGTATTTTTTTATACAGGTGCCCATCCAGTCATTTTTGGAATTCAATTCGCTAAGAAGATGGGCATGCTTGATTCTAAACTACGAAAATCTATGTGGCACATTCGCATCGTTAGTGGGAACATAAAGGAGGCATTTGGGGAGAGCTCGGATTTGATTATAGTTAACTTCAATGAAAATATAGATTAGGAGCTTTGCCTATAGGTTAAATGTTTACTCACCAATGCCACCAGTTATGATGTGCTCATTAGGTAAGCAGCCTTGTTTCCACCAGGATTCACAATTGACAATTGGTTCGAGCATGCATACTACTGAGTGGATTGGGAGACTAATGGCCACCACCTTGGATACATACCCCTTGATTTACATGAAAACATAGTCCTATGGCTCACCACTATATGTTCAAGGAAGCACACACCATTTCGTACATCCAACAAGCTAGCCATAGTGGATAGAGGGAGATGAGGAGAAGATAACTTACGCCCAAGCTATTAAAAGCTTGAAGGTGGTTCCTACGGACATTCAACACGGACTAGAGGTTTTACAGAGGTTCAAAGCAGCCCACGAGCCTTTGGTCAAAGCTCTGTCTAGTTTTGAGAACATGAGGAGCCATGGTAAACCAATTAAGCCAATACTTCGTCATCTAATCACCTGGACACCACTTAAGGTGGGGATTACATTACTAAAACTCTTTGGTGGTATTGGTACAGGTTTCGAAGCCCTAGTACAGTTAGGGATGGTGGTTTGGAGGTATTTCTACGTAAACATTGATCCTATTGTAAGGTAAATGGCGACGTAAAAAATGATGGAACTCACAGCCAGATTTTCACAATAGTTTGCAACCATCGCATGGAAGGCCAGTTTCACGTTTTTGCCTTTTAACATATAACTAATTCCAAAGAAGCATATGGAATTACTTGGCCTTGTGGACCTCATCATTTTAGGTTAGGAATGTCAAGGATTTTTAGCAATTACATTTGGAAAAAGCTTGAGTGACAAAAGATTTAATCTCTTCATAAACATGGTACAATTAATCACATGGGCTCAATCCATTTCTCTTACGCTTGGTTATGTAATTGAAAACACCCTTTTTCAGCTTGACCAAAGGGAGAAAGTTTAAAAGCACTACACATTAGTCAAGCATTACCTTAGAAAGCCACGTCTACTCGAAGCGGCATAATGCGGTTCTTATGCACACCGATTGCGTAACTGGTGGACCAACCTTGCACCACTCTTGATTCTACAATTGGTTCTGAGATACACCATCAGAGACCCAACTTGCAGGTTTCTCACATATTCAATGATCAGAGCTCCTGCCAACTAGTTATAAGGCAAGAGAAACCTCTTTGGTTTCTTGCAAACATAATAGGAAAACCAAGAGGTGCTTAGCCCACCTTTGTCTCCTTCCCATGAGCACACGCCTTTCAGGGAGATGGACCAAGCTTGGTATGTCGTCATGCTTCAGCCACTTGGTATGAACCAAGTGCAAAAGAAAGAGAAAGGGTTATGGGGTTCCAAATTTACACTACTAGTCACATCAAAGTGAGTAGATTGGAGCGTAACGCTCTACTGGGGATAAGCATGGACCTAAATTCCCTTACATGGTTATTGGTAACATGTGTATTCTTTCAAATGTACACAACACCAACACTGATTTAATCAGCTTGTAGTTCTGGCCATGCGACCACATGCCACCCCGACCAAGTACACTTGCCTATCTCCAACACTTTACATTTCATTCTTAGTATTGGGGGAGAAGAGGTACCATGTAATTTGATTCAAGTTGTTTTTTATACACCTAGAGGTACATCAGTTTTTGGAGAAACAATTATAACCTTCTACGAATTTGCACAATTGGATAGTGGAAAACCTAATGCACCAAATTCTTTAAACACACTTTCCAATTCCATTCCATGTGTTTGCAACTACCCTTTCGTTATGGGGAACCAGCTCACCAAGAAGGAGAGATTCTAGGTCACAGATTTGTTAATTAAGTATGAAAATGTGTTCGCATTCTCAATGATAGATTTAGGTAGGTGTAACACCATGCAGTTCTCTATAGACCTTATAGATGAGACACCCGTCTATTGAAGGAGGCATAGGTTGAACAAACATGAGTGGGAATTGGTAGATGAAAGATGCAAAAAACTCCATGAAGCTGGTCTCATTTAGCCATCAAGTTCTAATTTCACAACCGCTACAGTAATGCCAACAAAGAAAAATTCAGCTAGATTATGGACTGAAAAAAGGATGTGCGGGGATTATAAGCCTTTGAACCTAGTTACACCTTAGGACAGGTACCCCATGCCCATCCCTAAAGAACTGTTTAATAGCATTGGAGATTCAAACATCTTCACAATTGTGGATTTGAAATAAAGCTTCAACCAGATTGTGCTCGCTGCGAAGGATCACAAAAAAACGACATTCCATGGAAGTAATAAGTTGTGGGAATGGCTTGTGATGCCTTTTGGATTGAAGAATGCACCTGTCTTCTTTCAACGAATCATGGACCAGGTTCTCAAAAGGGTAGGTTTCTTAAAGTGCTACATAGCTGACGTCCTAATGCATAACAAGGGTCTCCTACAACATTTGGCTCATCTTGAGGAGTTATCCAAGAGGCTCCACAAAGTCAATATGAAGATCCATCCTAAAAAATGTGAGTTTGTTATCACCTTAGTAATCTTACTTAGACACAAAATTTTGCCAAATGGTATTATGGCTCATTGGGCCAAAATAGTAGCCATTTTGGAGATGCCCAATCCCACTAATGTTCACACTTTGGGGAACTTCATCGGAATATGTAATTACTACAAGATTTATGTCCAAGACTTTAGTATTATTGTTCATCCTCTCTATGCATTGGTAAAACATGATGTTGCTTGGACATGGAATGAAAAGGCTCATGAAGCTTTTAACACACTCAAGGAAAAGCTTTCAAAATTCCCCTTCTGGGAAGACCTGATTTCAACAAGGTCTTCATTCTACACACTTATTAAAGTGCTTTTGGTATTAGTGTTATTCTTGCCTAACTTAATGAGGAAGGCAAGGAATATATTATCGCCTATGCATCCTGAAGTAACAAAATGGCTGAGAGCAATTACTTTTCATACGAGGGGGAGTGTCTTGCTGTTATATGGACCGTCATACATTTCAAGCCTTATCTTTATGGCACTAAGTTCACTTTGTATACCAACCACTAGCCTATTAAGTGGTTGATGACCAACGATAAGCTTAATGATAAGTTAGCTTGTTGGGCGTTTATACTTCAGGAAGATGAATTCAAAGTTATTCACCAACCTAATATTACACATCAGAATGTGGATACCATGTTGCGGAGACCCCTCACTACCTTTGAAGATTTTTCAAAAGCCAGGCAAAACTTCGACTAGATTTCAACAATACATATATCTTATGCATCTAGTTATTTTGCACTACTGTAATATAACCTGGTTGAGCATCCCATTGTGGATACATGTGAAGACTATGACACTCTGAGGTTTCTTTAGCATGGGGAATACCTTTCCCAACTTACATCAAAGCAGTGGGATCGTACACAATAATGGTTCAAACATTACTCATGGAAGGACAATCATTTTGTCCAATGCTTACCACAAGGTGACAAAGTGGTTCCTCCACCACATGAATGGCTTGCTTTTATTCCGAAGGTACACTCAAAGCTTTGACACTTTGGAATTAAGCGTACTTATAGCCTTCTCACTCCTCATTACCATTGGAGAGGTATGTATGTTCAAGTCCGAGATGTCATTGCTAGGTGTGAACAATGTGATAGAGTGAGAACTTCCTTCTCCTCTCAACAGCTCATGCTTTCTCCACTCCCTATTTAGGGCATGTTTTATCACTGGTCATGTGATTTAGCTGGAAAATTACCACAAACCTCTAGGGGTAATGTCTACATCATGATTATTTTTTAGCATTTTTCAAAGTGGGTCGAACTTATTGCGCTATTGGACAAATCATCACATAGCACCAGCCAGGTTTTCTTACAACAAGTTCTAAGTAGGTTTGGGGCTTGTGTTAAGTGCCTCACTAATCAAGGATCAGAATTCAGAGGAGGAATTCCAAGACCTATTTGATCATGCTCTCATTGACCATCGTCGAACTTCAAGGGATCATCCCCAAGCTAATGATGGCCTTGTAAAAAGGATGGTTCAAACATGCAAGAAAGGACTGCGAAAGATTTGCTTCATTAAGAACAAAGAGAATTGAGACCTGGCCCTACCTTACATTGCCATGGGTTACAGGATGTCCAAACACGCCTCTTTGTCTCATTTCTCTCCCTACTTTCTGCTTTTTGGGAGACATCCCATTCCACCTTCTTCCATTGTTGCTCAAATGGACCAAGTTGTGGACTTAAACTCCCCAACCACTTGGGCTAGGGTCATTGCAGAGAAGGTTACTCTATTCAGGAGGGTTATGCCCATGGCCATGGAGAACTTGTCCATTACACAACATCGAGACACCTTACGGTATGCACACACACAAGGTGGTAGTTACAAACCTAAGGTGAAATGATTTGATATTGGTGATTTTGTGTATCTCAAGCAATGACTTAATGATATTCTAGACACTTCTTCCGATCGCACTATCTTGAGGATTAAGGTGATCAAGCCTTCAGGTATGTTAGAGTTTCAAGGAGCGGACAGACACATAATTCGAGATCATTCCAAAAATTGTGCACCCTACCACTTGCCGAATTGAGATCCTACCATCATCACGTCAATTTGGATTCCTCCACTTGACTGTCCATGTCAAGTATGTTAAAAGATAGACGATGTTGATCAAATGTTGTTTTGCGATAACTATAATGGTGGATATCATCTATTCTGCTTCAAGTTGAAGCTCACTCAAGTTCCTACCGGCATTTGGTGTTGTTCATCATGTTCTCCTATAGCACCTTGATTTCTCCTTAGACCATGCCACGTTTTTCTCGATTCAAGTCTAGGGGGGGATACATGAGGATTTCATCTCAACTTCTTTTTGTGCATTGTATGTATGTGTGCATGCATCTCTTTTCGGTTAATTAGTTTTTACCTTTGATTGGTTTTGGTTTTTTTGTTTAGTAGAGTTTACTATGGATTTACACCTTTATGACACCGTACATCACAACACTACACGTCATGACAGCTTTCATGCATATACATGGCCTCATACATGATGGCCAGTTACGGGCATGTCCATCATGCCTTTTAAAATTAATGTACGTTCTTAGGTGACTATATGCTATTAGGTGCTTAAGGTTTCAGTTTGTTGGCGGTTGTATAAAAGGTCAAGCCCTTCCCTTGTTTTTTTGTTTTTTTTCGAATTCCTTTGTCAAGAAAGTTTCCTCCATAGTTAGATTGGATTTCTAAATGCTCACGACGACTATTGCACAACCACCGTCTACATACATTACATGTTCTTTCCTTCTTTGCAATTCAATACATGAGAATTTCATCTTAGCCTCTTTTTGTGCATTGGATATATGTGTGTGTGCATCTTTTTTTGGTTGATTAATTTTTATCTTTGATTGGTTTTAATATTTTTGTTTAGTAAAGTTTTCTATGGATTTACACCCTTATAACATCGTACGTCACGACACTACGTGTCACGACACTATCACTATGGCATAATCCAAAACTCAACATGTAATTGCAGCTCTTCGTTGAACTTATCCATAATTTGAATAAATGTTTCATTCATTATGAAATTCATGTTGCCATTGCCACCCTATCACACTATTTATTTAATTGTTAAGTTGTTTCGAATTAGTCTTATGCTTATAAGGCTTATAGGCATTGGACCTTTCATTGACACCATTTCAACTGTTTATGAATTTCAAACATCCTTGTTACCCATTAAATATTAGAACAAGACCAATGTTTTGTTGAACATTACGAATTTTGGTGTCTACTTCTAACCCTAACCCTCTAAAGATTTCTCACCCCTAATTACACAATTAATGTTCTAAAACTATGATTACTAGCCTTTTGTTGAAAAAAAAGAACTAACCAAACACCTTATTCATCCAATATCATATTTCAAAAAAGAAAACAACCCCCCCAGCAACCATGTGCACTTATCATTTCTTATTCTAACATGAAGCTACTGAAACCCCCTAATAACCTTACCAAATTTGAATATCCTTGATGCAACTTTTAAAAATTAAGTCTATCGCACATGGTTACATCAATATGGCTCACAAGCCACTATAAATTGTTTTTCGCTTTGCCAAGAAATTGGACTTTCATTAAACATAAATGCATATTTCAAGTTAAAAGACAAGAATTTGTCCAACCATGAAGGATTAAAGGAGTGTGCAAAAATATTGACGCCCATATAAAAACAACCATGGTACAACTTTAGTATTGAAATACCCTTTTGACACTTAACCAATATGTGAGTTGTTAAGGGTATAAATTCTTAAGCTAATTAGTGCCATGGGCATCCTAGTAACTAAAAGGTTACTAGTGGTAGTGGCTTATCATCTTTACTAAAGGATGAAATTAACAAAATTAGGTAGATGAATGGTTGGTGGCAATTCACTAATCACATGGGGATTTATAAAAATAATAAGAATTGGTATTTGTTATCCAACCAACTAATGGGAAGTGTGGAAGGATTATAATAAGGATAAAAAAGGCTTATTTTCATGGAACGCATGTGGACCTTGTGTGATATAAGAGAAGGGGGATTAAAAAGAGGATAAGAAGGGATTATGAATCATTGCTCTGTATTCAAAATATCACAATTCTAAATTTGATGTGACTAAGAGGATTTTCTTAAGGAAGAAGTGTGTATATGACATTGGAGTGAGAGGAATAGAGTATGGAAGTAGAATGTACTTTTATCATTGTAATGGAAAATAGTTGATCTATTTTCATGGCTCTTTGTTGATGTTTTTTGTTTTATTTAAAATATGAAGGAAATATAGGGATAATACATACTAGGATTATATAGAGTTTTGTTGTATTCATATATTGATTATGTGTTTTTTTTATAAGATTAAAAAAATTATCTACTATTTGTGGTTGTTTCTAGAGTAAAAAATACACTCTACCACAAGATGGTAGCTACCATTAGAAGGTAGCAATAAGGAGGTAGACTTGAGATTTGAGGTTTGCAGGGAAAGTAATGTTGTTGCAAATGGTAAGCATCACAACTAAAAGGTTTGTAAAGGGGCTATAGATAATAAATAACAATATATATATTAGTATGTAAATGTTATAGATGGTAAGCAGAAACCATAGGTCTCCAGGCAACTATGAATCTTCATTCAAGTTTATAAATGATAATATGTGTAGGATAGTAATTATTGCAGGATGGTAGCTGTTCTAAAATAATAACTATTATAGGATGATAATTGCGTCAGGACAATTATGGGACAGTAAAAAAACAAAAGATAGGGTTATCAATGTCAGCCTTGTCACATCGTGTTAATCACATCTATTTAAACAACAATGCAACCATATGTCACATTGGTTTAGGTCAACCTAGGGTTAAATTAGACTAAATACAATAATTATTATATAAGGGGTAAAATAATTACCCTTGCGAACATAACACATGTGGATTATGTAAAAAAATTACCATGTTGAGCTAACACATGCACTCTTGGTTGAAGAATTAAAAGAGAATTAAATGATGAAACCATAAAATGTCCCAACAAGAAAATTATGTTGGATTTTTTTATAAATAAAGAAATTTTAACTGACGCACTCCCAAGCTCCTAGTTAGAACCAAGATGGGTCTAAGTTACTCAAACAGCGGAATTATGATGAACTTGGGGCACGCTCTCAGCTCTTAGCATTAGAAGGGGTAGAGGGGTGTGCTAAAGCTCCAGGATGGGACTAGAAAGAGTGACAAGCTTTAGTTGCTTACTTGAACCTACATCAACTCAACCAACAAGTTGGTTAGTTCAACTTTCTGGAGCACCTTTAGTGCTAGGATAAGCCACGGGCAACCCTGGACTCACAATACTCACCACTGCCCGGACTCGAGGGAAGCCACCACCTTCCCCCACATAGTATTTTCTGCGTCTCTCTGCGGCACCTACATCCGAATGGCTTTTTATCCTAGGACTTCAAAGGAGGAGTCCCAAAATTATCCCGGTTTGGACTCCCGGGACTCTACAAGGTCATAACTCTTTATCCAGACCTCTGATTGGGATGAGGTTTAAAGCAAATTTGTAGCTCTCCTTGAGAGCTTTCTAACGGTGTATTGCACTCCACCTACACACACCAGGGTCGGGTCGATTCCCGACTTTTAGTGGTCGGGAGTCAAACTGCTAATTTGACTCCAGGCCCTTCTTTTTGCCATAACGTATGCTACAGATGTCCAAATGGCCCATGCGAGCCCATTTTCGACATTTACACTTTGATAGCTTTCTAATGATTTAAAGAATGCTCCAATGCAAGGTGTTTTGACCCCTGAAATCGAACTTTGAAGTTTTGGAGTCCTAATTTTGGGAATGTGAGTTTCATCCTCACATTCTTTCAAAGTAGGGTTGTGACATTAGCTGTCCATTTAATTAATTACATTGATCTCAATATTTTGTTACATCATGTAACTAATTTCAATCGTCCAAATCATGACATGGATGGATCGAATTTGTCCACCTTTATCCAAGTAGTGATTGCCCTTGTCCAAGAATGCAACTGAATTTGTCCACCCCTATCCAAAAGCCAATCACCTATCCAAAAGTGCAATTGAAATTCTCCACTTCTATTTAAGTAACATTCAACCTTATTTAAAAAGTGCGATCAAATTTTAGTCGGCTCAACGAGTGATCCCCCCTATCCAAGAATGCGCCAAAATTTTCCACCCCTGTCCAAGTAGCGATTGGCCCTATCCAAGGAATGCAACCAAATTTTGGCCAACCTGGCGAACGATCATCCCTGTTTTAGAATGTGATTAAAATTTTCCACCTTTATCTAAGTAACAATCGGCCTTGTCTAAAAAATGTGACCAAATTTTAGTTGTCCCAATGAACAATTGCCCTTGTCCAAAAGGTGTTGGTTGAATTTTGGTCGTTCTATGGACAGGTTGTGATTGAAATTCAATTGCATTAAAATGATGGGAAAGTGCATTCGCAATCAACTTAAACTCCAGTTCTTCAACAAATTCAAACTTAAGTATAAATTGGCCATTACCATCCTATTGTATCATCTCTTCCACCTCTCTTCATTTGCCATAATGGGTTCTTGATCTTTTCCTTCCAATTAATGTGAAAAACTTCAATGCAACATGGGAAGTGGGAAAAAAAGGTGAGGACACTATGTACTACGGGGTTCCTTTGCCTGATTACCTCAACCTTGCAAGACTACAATTGAAACTAGCAATTCCTGCTTGGGAGGCAGGGGTTGTGGGTGAAAGGAGTTTAGGTGTGTGGGCAACATGTTTAATTCAATGTCTAAGCGTCCTACCCAAGATTTTTTTCAAGACCATACATCTAAGTGCCTTCAAAAAGAATCTTCAAAGGAGAAAAAATCTAGAACTGGGTCAACTTCTAAAGGGTCTTTTCATAAGAAGCAAAAGGTCACAAGGGAAAACTGGCCCATTCCAAAGGCCATTATGGCAATGTAGAAAGTTGTGATGGACTTATTTTTGGAGAAGGATATAGCTACCTTGACGGTGTTATATGCTAATCTTCAATTAGAAAGGATTGATCAATACAAAACGACCATGCAAAAAAAAAAAAAAAAAAGGAAACTTTGGAAGCCCCCATGTTTGAAGAGGATCGTAATTACAAGGATTACGCAAAATAGGAGGATTTGAAGCTAAGGGATGCTACTTTCAACTTGGTCCAATGGGTATCAATAATTTACCCATTGAAGGAGGATCCCCCTTGTTGAAATTTGTTTGTTGCATGAAAAGGTGAAATGGTGGATGGGTTGGTCCAAAATTTTTGCCAAAAGTAAAACAAGATTGCTTTTGTGGGCGGAGAAGAGGCAAAAGGAAAACTTGAGCCAAGCACAAGGACGAATGGTCATTTGGGTGCCATCATTCTACCACCATTGTGCCTACTTTGAATGGTCCAAGTTGGCAAGGTGGACATGACAAAATTTGAAAAGTCAATAAAAGGGGAATTTGTGACAAAATATTCTTTTCCCAAAATGGAGAAAATTTGCCTCAAAAAATTCAATTCGGAGTCCACTTGGTGGTATTATTTTTAGTTACCTAGGTTGCAACAACAAAACTGACACAAGGTAGGGGTACCTATTTACATATCTTGCTTATCATGTGCAAAACAAAGGATGTTTTAAGTTCAACTAGTTCTTTAACCTTATTGGTAAATGAATCTACCACATAATATTCATTAGGAAACTCAATATAAAGTTATAAATATTAAAATTTCATTATATCTAATTGTGGAAACATTTCTAAAAGTGTTTTATTTATGGGATATCATAATAATATAAACCCAAAACCAAACATTGATGGGCATTTGCAAATAACAAATAATTTTTAATTTATTGTTAAGCTCATTCCAATTGTGTAGTAGGTGAAGAAGCTTGCAAGGCTACAATCCTAAGCTATTAAATCTTAATATACTGGTAGAAATGAAATTTGAATTCTTGTAGAATATTTCACACTACTATAACAACATATTTGCATTTCACATGTTTATATTCACTATTTATGTTTTCATTCTCAACAAACTTAACACTACCATTCATTCCAACATTAAATTCATGGTTATTGCATATAACCAAAAATTTGCACTTTAGAATACATTATAAAAAATTCCAAGAACAAGATTACAATTCATTTCATCATAATTTAACAATACAAGAAATCCACATGAAAGATGAACATAAAATTGAATGTAGAAGTTTATGCTTTTCTGTGTTACTTAAAACATGAATCCAAATTACAATGTAATCCCATGTTTTGTTAAAGAAAATCCCAAAACAACATTTAAAATCTATGATATATCAAAACATAATCTATGGTTTTTTATTATAAGTACCTCTAGCTCTTCCTATTTTACTTTCAAAACTAACTCTTTGTCTCATCTTCTTTTCCTTTTTTTAGAACCATCCCAAATCACATCATAATGATTCAAAGCAACAAGAATTCAAAATTCAAACTAACAAAGTTCCCTAATTAGTCCTCATCCTAACTACCTTGTTCATCTCAAATCACATACTCAGCTTACCCCCTTTAACATATATCTTGTTGAATTATTTCATACATTTTATTGTCATGGGCCTTTTGCCAAGTTAAACCTTTGCCAAAAATTTCAATTTAACAATAATAATTGAATATTTAAGGTTGGCAACTCTTCCCTTGTATCAACATTCGTTCTTTTACATAAAGCAAAAACAATTCTTCATTTTTTATTTTTGTTTTCATGGTAGTGGTAGCATGGAAATTGTGCTCATTCTTTTGTGTGTAATAAGGTTGGTTTTCGACCATGTTTGTATACAAATAAAGGCTACAAGATTAGTATAAAAAATATACACAAATACACAAGGTTGATGGAATAGGCTTGTGCCTAGGGATGAAAAAAATCTATATCATTAACTAGATTTTGTGTTTGTCAAAAAAAAAAATGTGGTAATTTTTTATTTTAAAAATTATGTTTTTGGCAGCAAAAACATATGTGACAAAATTTTTTTCACAAAATGGTGAAAATTTGAGTAGAAAATTCAAAAGTCAAATTGTTATAATGAAGGCTTTGAATTGTTTAGATGAATTAATTTCAGTTAACTAACACTTAAATGTTGTAATAACATCATAGGGTTAGCCCTAGGTGCAAAGAAAAGATTGTGACCAATAAATTTTTTCAAATCTATGTTTTAAATTGTTTTTAAGAGTTGCCTTAACAAACTAGTTGCATGTTGTAAAGCTAAGTTTTTTGGAGTGTCCGGAAGCTTTTCTAGTTTTTTGACAATCCTTTTTACCCATTTTCAGAAATGGGATAGGTCTTGTTTCTATGAAGGTTATTGCCTCGACATTATACTTGGGGAGTTTGGGTGCTTGTTGCTTTAATCATTGCATCTAGATTTTTGCAACCCATTTTTATTGGGGGCTATAAGGGTTAGTAGTTTAGGTCCACTTCCATTTCAAGCTCACCTTAGGTGGGCTCGTGAACACTTACTTGTAACTATTCAAACTTCCATCCCACCATTTGAATAGTTATGATAGAGAGGAATAAATTATTTTCAAAAGAACATTTTAAAGAGTGTGCATGAACATTCATTTTCTAACATCATTTCAACATTTTTTTCAAATTGTCATCACATTTGGCTAAGATCTTGTGCATGCCCATGTTTAGGTGCTTGGCTTTGTGCCCGCCTACTCATCCCATTTTTTAAGATGGCTTTAAACATTTTTTCCTCAACTTTATGCACTAGATTGGACGTTCACCATCCCATGGTTCATGATTTTTCTCGATGCATATGTGGCCAGGCCATAGATCCAATAAAGATACACCTATTTCGTTGTGCTCATGGAGAGAGTGCACGGTCACACATGATGCAGTTTGAGATTCTTTCATTTCCATTGCTAAGGATGTTAGGTCTCATGTTTTGTGTAAGCAAACACAATTTCTCCTAATACCATTTCTCCAATCATCATAGTGACAAGTGAATATTGTGTTTACAACAAATGGTACTCACACTTTGGTGGATGTAATCATTGCTAGCCCAATATTGCGAATCTTGTTTCGCAAGCCATCTTTTTTCAAAGAATGATGATGATGATTATAGCTCAGGTGAAGATTATGTCATATTACTATCGACACCCTGATGATGATTTCATCCTTCTAACAATAAACATATTTGGATGTTTACACCAATTGGTGTATGAGTTTTTTTCATCAATATGCCAACATGGCATGGTTAGCGAAATGTTCATAAATAGAGTGTTTGTGGCTCTTCAAAGAGTTCAAGCCTCCATTATCTTGTGTCGGGCAGTTGTGGCAGCGGGAGAAACCTCTTTTAGGCTTGGTGTCCTTCCAAGTTTTTCGGCCATCTCCTTGCACGACTTGCTTCGTGCTACTCGTGATGGGTTTAGGTCCTATGTTTCGTGTTTTCTCCTCTTAGGGCTCCCCATTGTGCGTTATGCACTTCCGGGTGTGGTCTTTGGTTTGGACTTAGGGTCCTTTATTTTTTCTTCTCTCGTTCCCTTGCCGGGAGTTTTTCATTCATTTATTTATTTATTTACTAGCACTTACATGTTGCATGCAAGAGATATGAAAATTACAAGGGGCTTTTAACAAGAATTTGGAGTTTTTACACATTATTCTTTGAATTTACTTTGAGATTTTACTCCTCTTATAACACACAGGGGGGTATGGAACATTTCTTGTGCTGTTTGTTTGGTGATGGTTGTGGACAAAAGAAGCGTGGTTGGAAATTTGGGACTTCCCAACACAAGAAGGAGGAGGAGGCTCCCGTGTTTGTTCTCGTCAAAGTTATTGCAATTTTTGTTTGAAAGCAAATGAATAGTCCAGACTATGTGATGATCACCAACATGAGTTTGTTCGTCGTTGCATTTGTGAGAATGCAATTTCAGTGCTTTAGTCCTCTGCGCAAGTCAAGCTTTGATTTCAAGCTAGGTGATCAAACTGCAGAGAGGTTTGTGGTGCTGCTTGATACTTTAGCAGCTGGGGCAGATAAGTAAGTCGCCACCCATCAAGTTTTTCTTTTTGCTGTTTGCAGCAATTAACCCTAACTCTTCTTTCGTACTCTGCTTTAATATTGAGCATGCTCTAGGTGCTTTTAAGTACTCTGCTTTTCGTGCCTGACAGAATGGAATCGATGGTTCTTCACCTACAAGAGCTTTTGTAGGAGTGTGATGCTTTTGGGAAATGTAGCCTAGACCTCGGTTCTCTCAATACTGTTTGGTAATGAGAAGGTATATGTGACATGCAGGAACAGCAAAGGGAAACTTAACATCTCTCATACTATACTTGATCCTGGTTGTGCAATTACAACATAGATTGTACATCCTGATGAGATCCACAAAATTGGTCTAGAGAGTGCTCTGTGTGTGTGTGTGCACATGTGAGGATTGGTGTTGGAAGTTGCAAGCCCGTTTGCTTATGAGTTGTGTTGGGATCTGATGTAGATGTAAAGCTGCTGGTCAGTTTGTATTATAACAAGGTGGTCCTTAAATGGAACTTGGCCTGAGATTGTAGCCCAAGCGAGGATTGAACTTCCTGCTAAGGACTTTTCAATTTATGAGTGCCACTTCAAGTTGCTTAAGGACTCCCCCATTGTGCATCCCTTAACTCATCTTGTATGTGCTTACAGGACTTATGCATGAGCATGATGTGCAAGCAAAACATTAGAGGAGATACAATAAGAATATGTTGGTGCCTTTTTCCATGGTCAAACTGGCTGTGTGTGATGGAGGTACTGGGTGAGGCTCATTGCTGCAGGATCAATGTATCAACATCTGCTGCTTATCTTATGCTTGTTTCTGTTTGAGAAGGAACATGGTTTCAGCACCTCACATTTAGATGTTTTGAATAAGAACCCTAACCTTGCAACTCCATAACTCGGACAGATGTAGAGACTGGAATTTACTTATGCAGTGCATTGCATTGAGAAGGGCATAATCCTGGCAACTGGAATTCTTTTCATAGTGAGCAAGCAAGCTCTGGATGTTTGCAACCAAAATACATGCATATGCAATCAGAGCTGGTCAAAGAGTGTGCATCTGCACAACAAGAATGGCATGCTTCTCTTTTTCCCCCGACTCTTTTTCCTATTTTTAGGGCATTACGGTTTCCTTCATTGAAGTAAGTTGGCTCTTTGCTGCTTATCAAGTGAGACAAGATGACACAGAGCAGCTCAAAATTATCAAATGGAGGTCCTCAAAGTGCAGGTCATTCTTCACCATCAAAATCATCTCTCACACTTATTGGCCTATGGGCTTTCTCTCTTCCATTATGTATTCTCATGGTGACTTTGAGTGCACTGATGGCCTATGGTCTTGGGAGAGGCTGGATTTCTCTTGAGCTCAGGATCCTCTGGCACCTCCCGAGCATTGTACTAAAGTCATGGTGGGAGTACTACAATGGTGGTGAGGTGTGGGAGGCACGACCTTTCAGACATTCCCTCTTGTGGATGGCCCCTTTCTTATCAGGCGGGGGCTACAGTTCAGAGGCAATCTCATATGTCACTGGGTTAGAGGCTGCAAAAATGGTGCAAAAACTTCAGATCAGGCAGCATGGTGACCTTGAGAGTGCTGTGTTCTGGAGGGGTTTGCCTCCAGATACCAAGCGGTCATTGCTCTCTCTTTTTCGTGAGGATATTCATTTGAGTTACAGTGTTGTGATCTGCCACAGTGAGCCAGGAGCCTGGTATCCTCCTCTCTTCCAGACATCTCCATGCCCACCCACAGGCTATGAGGAACCTCTATTTACTATAGGTCGGACAATGTTTGAGACTGACAGGGTTAACCCTGACCATGTGAAGCGATGCAACAGGATGGATGAGATTTGGGTGCCCACTCAATTCCATGTTGAGACATTCACCCGCAGTGGTGTAGAGGCAACAAAGCTGGTCAAGGTAGTGCAAGCTGTTGACACTGACTTTTTCAACCCAGCAAATGTGAAGAAACTCCTGTTGCCTAGAGGCCAGTCCCTCTTTCATACAAAGCAGCCAGAAGATCTGAAAGAGAGCCGAAACAAACCTTTTGTGTTTTTAAGTATCTTCAAGTGGGAAGTTCGGAAGGGGTGGGATATACTTTTGAGAGGATATCTGCAAGAGTTCTCAGGTGGAGATAATGTGGTCCTTTATGTGCTCACAAATCGTTATCATATGACAAATAAGGAGTTTTCAAGCTTGATTGATGGCTTTGTGGATTCACTTGAGATACCTGAGCCTGAGGGAGGCTGGCCAGCTGTTTACTTGGTTCCTCGTCATATTCCTCAAGTTGATCTTCCAGGTCTGTACAAGTTGGCTGACTGCTTTGTCCTGCCCTCACATGGAGAAGGGTGGGGTCGACCAATTGTGGAAGCAATGGCTATGGAGCTGCCGGTGATTGTGACTAACTGGTCAGGGATGACAGAGTATATGACTGATTTCAACAGCTATCCACTACCATTAGATGGAATGACAGAGGTCCTTGATGGTCCATTTAAGGGCCACCTCTGGGCTAAGCCCTCCCTCGCCCATTTGCGGTTGCTGATGAGAAAAGTGTTTTCTAATCCAAGGGAGGCAAAAAGGAGAGGAAAGGTAGCACGGAAGGACATGGTGACAAAGTTTTCTCCTGAAGTTGTCACAAGGAACGTTCTAAAACAACTTATGCGTTTACAGAAAGAGATTCAATTACGGGAGAGGAGGGATGATCCTGCTCTATGATGTAAGCTGTGCTCATAGTTCACCATGCATTTGGAGGTGCTTTTCATCCCCGTTTTCACTGTGCTCTTGTTCGTGCCCAGTGTGTAGGGTTGGTGACTGTAAGATTCAAGTAAATTTTTTAGTTTTGGATCTGTGGGTAAAGTAGATATACTGCATCAAAATAGTCCCCAGTGGTGTGCTCGAAGGATATGTTCAGGATGCAGAACTATTACCCTGTATGTAGGCCTCCCTATGCTCTGGCTAAGATTCTTGCTCGTACATAGTCAAACTAAAGTGAAATGAAGTTACCTTCACAAGTTTGCCACATCTTAAATGAGGATGTTATTGACTTCACCTTTATTAACTATTTCTCTTGAGTGCCAGCTAATATCATATTTCTAATGCTTCTGATCTACACCCACTGTTGGGAGCTGATGAACTCAGTGGGTAGTCATGGCAGCTCGTCACTGCCGTTCGTGATGAAGGTGATGGTCTGTCACTTTGTGAGCGACTCTCATGAGGTTATGACTGCACTCATTGTCGTGTTACCTTTAATTGTTGTTGTGGAGATTTCTCTGCAACTTCATGGATCTGCTTCTGAAAATGTGACAGATACTTGGGAGACAGGTTTTTGCAGAAATTGTTTTCCCTCACTTTTCAGCATATTATGGTGTGCTTATATATAAATCCACTGTTGGAAGCTCAGTGGGAGTAATGGGTTTAGGGTTTAACCTGAAACCCTAAAGCCAGTGGGAATAATTGCAGCCAAGTCACTGTGAGTCGTGCTCAAGGCAAATAATCTGATACTTGTGGGTGGGACTCACAAGTTTATTTACTGCTGTCATTCTTGTTGTCTTTCTTTTGGTTTGGTCAGAACTGACATAATGTTTGTTGCCTCTGTCCAGAACTCCAGAGGGAAGAAGCTTTGCATCAGTGTAGGATGTCACTGTAAAATTTTGACTTGAACTTGGAATCAATGTGTGGGTGACAGCTGGAGACCTAGATGTACTCTATAGACTGCCTTTTTTATTTTATCAAATTCATCTTGCACTCATATTGCCTAGCCATGTTACATGGCTTCATCATTTCTCATGATTTTGTTTGAACCTGCCATAAAGGCCATGGCAATTACCTGATGAGCTGCTTGTGGGGTTATCCTCCATGCTTCTATGGATTTCCTTTCTGTGATCACATTGATATTATTTCTGTCTCAAGGTTTTAGTTTGAGATTTGAGGATGATGGAGTTCCACATGTCTATCTCAGATGAGGCAAAAATGTACCATCAACTTTAGCTCTGCAAAATTTCCAACCAGCATAACTTGGTTGCTTGTTGGATAAGAATTTACCAGGAGGTCTACCAGAATGTGGGTGCTGTCATCCTTTGTGTGAGGTTGACCTTTGAATGTTAGAATTACTCCTTTTCATCAATCAGCCTACAACATGTAAAGTGGCCAGAGCAGTTTCAGGTGATCATCTGCAAATGTCTGTAGTAAGGTTGCTGAAAACTTTGTAAATTTTCTGTGTTGTCATTCCAAACTGGGTTCTTCATGAGTGGTAAGGTCATGAGCTCAGGCAATGGGTACATTTATCAAACTAAATCCTTATCCAATAGAGTTTCAAAATTTGTTCAAGCTAATTCAAGCCCATAGTGTAGAGTGCTCATGGCTCAGATCCTTGGAAATGGTGGTGGGTTCAATCTGCAAGATCCATTGATTGGAACCCACCCATGGCAGTCAAACTGGTGGGTTCAAATCCACACGAAGCAGTCAACCTGGTGGTTCTGTGTTTATTTTGTCAATTGAGTTCCCTCAATAGGAAACAAAGTTCGTCCTCAAGGAAATATTGGCAACCAAGTTATGGACAGCAATCAGAAAATACCCACCTCTCAGAACTCAGAATGTTAAGAGACTCTCAAGCTTGATGACAACTTCCATTCTTCTTCTGCTTAGGTTCAACGCTTGTTAGCATGGCTGTCTTACATTGGACACAAGTAAAGTGGCATATACAGAAGCCTGAAATGTGAGGTTTTGGTCATCAAACCTGAGTTTTGTTGTTATATCTAGTTGAGTAAAACATGCATACACTTGCTGCTGATCAGTTGCTCTCCAGCTGCTATGGAACCTTGTAGTGTGAGTGAGCTTCAAAATTTCTAAGGTTTTCTCAAGATTCTGCTGCAAATTTAATGAGGTGTGATCACCTGATTTTGGTTTTCACAATTGAATGCAAAAACCTAAGGTGCGGTCCTTAATTCTTTGTGAACAAATAAAACAAGTGAAAGCTTAAGGATAAGACTAGGATAAGTTGACTTCTCATGTTGAACTCTTGGTCATCTCAATTTCCATAACCAAACAAAAGCTTCTATGGTTAGTGCAATCTCAAGCCAAACAAATTCCATGGCCTCACATGGATTTACAAGACTCACATGGTCTAAAGTCCATAAAGTGGGCATTGTTATCACTTATATTAAACTGTGTAGCTTGCCATGTGGGAGTGACATCCCAATGGCTTTTAATTGAAGTTTACAAAAATGGGTGTTTCGAAATTTCCAAGTTCTACTTAAAAAAAACTTTGATAGTTCATAACTTCTTTTCAATATATTTTATTGGGGCAATCTAAGGCTTTATGTATTAGCCTTTGAAAAGAACTTTCCAATGCCATATCAAACTCCTTAATAGAGTGTCATTTGACTTCCCATAGGGGTGCAAACACAATAATATGAGCCATAAAGGTTGTTAATACTACTAAGAAAATACACCCTTACATGTTTGCAATAGCACAATGTGAACATATTAATCTAGACTGTCAAAAATTTCTTATCAAATGTGCATCATTCATTTCTTATATTGAACATGATATTCATTTTGATCATTGAAAGAAAAAAAGAAATTGAAATTGATGAAAGTTTTATTTATTACACATATATGTGCATTTGGTTCGGATTTGTTATTGCCCTCAAATTTTGAATATGTTTTTAACAATTGAGTTGTTAATTTTTATGTAATCGACAACATGGATAAACTAAATAGGTGATAAAATATCAATTAAATAGTATTTGTATTGATTTTCAACATGTTGTTCTAAATAGGGTGTAAATTCAATTCAGTTCCTATGGTTATAAATTTACTTATCATATAGGGGGAAACTAATGTTCTTTTTGGAATTGGAAAATTATGTGAAAATTACATAATGTTTCTTCATGTAATACCCCACCTCCCCCTCCCCCCCACCAAAAACAAAATTTATTCATTTTTATATGGTAAAGAGCATGGATGCATAATATATATGATATAAGATCAAGATGTAGTAAAATAAAAAATAAAAAATAGCACACAATGGTAAGCTAGGAATGCAAAATATAAAATATAAAATTTATAGACCAATGTAAAAATGCCATGTGTAACATGTAGTCCTTAGAGAAAATGACTTTTACCTTGGTGCCCCTAGCTCCTTTGACCATGTTTACATCCTTTTAGCATTTAAAAATTTGTAATTAATGTTATTCATGCTTTAAAAATTTACAAAATAATGTAAAAATTTGTTTAAACATTATTATTTGAAAACATTGTCTTAGAACTTTTTGACCAATCCCATGTTGCCACATTAACTTGTGATGACTACTTAAGAAGTACTTCAAGGGCACCATAATTGTTTGGTACGAAAAAGTTATTTTTAAACTCTAAAAATTGAAGAATTTTTCACTTTGACTAGTGCAAAAACTTGTTGAATTTTATTTTGCATCCTCTAAAATGATCATTTAAACAAAAATTCCAAGTTTAAATACAAAATAAACTATGAGATTGTGATGCAAATAAAATTTAGTAAAAATATTTTTTAATATCAAAAGAAATGCCAAAAGAACCATAAATCAAAATGAAATATTGTTTGTGGACTATAATCAAATTATAAAAAACACATCAAGTTGGGTAAACAAAAAAACCCCTTGAAATTTCTTGAAACAAAGGTTTTATACCCTATTGAAAGGCGGTGTTCATTATTTTGAAGAGTTATGAAGGTTGTTCAATAGGGGCAATGTTAACCATGAGATTGGTCAGTACCCCTATCAAGAAGTTTAGTGATTCCTCAAGGGGTTGCCATCTTAAAATCTACAATTATGGGTGAAAGAGCACTACGGTGACCCCCTTTGGGGTGTCACATTGTATTACTTTCCAAGGATGTGCATGTTTGAATGTATCCCACCTTGAATTTTAAAAATATTTTCACAATATTTATTCATATTATTTTAGAATATAACTTCAGCAAAATATTTTTTAAAAAACTATTTCATTTCATTTTATAAAGTGAAAGATTGGAGTATATTTGTGCAAACAAATGTAGTGTACATGTGTATTCAAAAACACAAATATACTCCAAAAATAATTTTAATGATTTTAATCTTTATGAAAGTTGAAGGTATATGAACCATGTCATTTCACATAATTTGAACCATGTTTGGATACCATGTGACTAATTTGAATTTTTTCATTTCAAAAAATCAAAATTTTCAACAAAGATGTGATAAATGTATGGTAAATTAAAATTTTGACAAGTAATCACATTCACATGGAAGATGACAAGCATAGCTAAATGGGGCATACTTTAAATTCCATTAAAATTCATTATTTTAATGACTATTGAAACCTTAAAATTGATGCAATCAAAACAAAACAATGGCCTTATTATACCAATGTATAGTATAAATATACCCATGGATCTTTCAATATAGATAATGAGATTTATTATTATTTATAAAAAATATTACATAACATTAGTTTGTAAAAATAATAATTGTAAAGCCCAAAAAACAAAATTGATACCCAAAATTCAATGCACTTTTGGAACAATTATATTATATGTATTATAATACTCAAAAGAGGGTCATTGTAATGTGCTTTCACACTTATTGATTTAATAAGATTTTTAAAACTTACTAATTTATCCCTAACAAAGTTATAATTTTTTAAATTAAATTTTTTTTTGGCCTTTTAACACTCCTTTTATTTTGATTGCACCAAAATCACATTATGAATGAGTGGGAGTTAATTCTTTCAAGTTGCCATAACTTATAGTTATTCATTTTTTTTTGGCAAATGTGAATTGACCACATTGTATTTTTTATTGTGAAATCTCCAATAATTTAAATATTACTTGATTTGGACAAGACTTGACCCCCTAAACCTTGCCCCAAGCATCTAGGATTCCATAATTCAATATTTATTCCCACAATGGGAATTCACAAGGAGTTTGGGAGGTTCTTTCCTTGCACTATCATATACTTCTCACTTACCTTGTAAGATTCAATCTTAGGTCACAACTTGACAATGATGTATAAATATATTAAACCTAGTTTCATCCCATTTAAATATTATGCAAGTGGAAATGCTTGGACCACCCTTAACCACATGAACTCAATGTTAGGATTTTCATCGTTGAATTTCAATTACAAATAATTATCTTTTTCATTTTTCTAAATTTTTACTTGAGGACTTTATTTCATTTAGAAAACATGATTGGCAATAAATGTCCATTATGACATGTTTGAATGTTTATAAAATTTGAATTAATTTTTTGTACTCCATAGTTAAGTAAATTAAAAGTGACAAAATAACATGTAAAAAAATTTGTGTTCACAAACAAGAAATTTGAATGCCAAAAGATGTATGAGTGATGTAAATATTATATCATGGTGTAAATAAGATTGACAAAAAAACCTCATGGGCAAAAAAGTGTAAACAAGAGCTAGACCCATTTGTTTTTTCCAACGTTTGGAAAGTAGTCAAGATTTACAATGTTGATTTGGCTCATTAGGATTCACTAAGGGGGATGGATGAAGGTGGGGTCAATTTTGAACCATAATAGTCAATTTTTTGAAATGGTATTGTTATTGTGCACATGTTTTTGGTCAACAGGCCTCATCACATGCCTTTCGAGTCCCAATAAGATCGAAACATGTGTGCAAGTTTTTCTCACATTGTAAGAGTATAAGCTTGGCTGATTCTCAAAGCTTTTCTCACTTGTGTGCAAAGTCAAACTAAATTTCCCACATTTGCCGTCGCAACCTTAGCTTTGGGTTTGCAACCAAAGTAAAAGCTTGCGAAGGTGCGGGCCAAGAGTGAACCCGGGAGTCACATTTCATGCTCTTGGGAGTGCAAGAAAGTTGAAGGAATGAACCCCCACACTCCCAAGTGAGCTTTCACTTTGGGAGTTGGAGTCCCAATGGATTTTCAAATCTTTAGAGGGCAATTTCAGGGGTCAAAACCCATTGGATTGAATAGTTTCTTATATCATTAGAAAGATCTTAAAACATAGATGTGTAAAATGGGCTTGCATGATTCATTTGAACACTTCAAACACAAGTTATGGCCAAAAGAAGGGCTAGGGATCAAATTGGCAATTTGACTCCCGACTAATAAAACTCGGGAATCGCCCCAATTTCCTTGCGTGTAGGTGGTGTGCCACATATCATTGGAAAGTTCTCAAAGAGGAATACAATTTTGCTTTAAACCTCATCTCAATCAGAGGTCTGCACACAAAATTATGGGCCCCCAAAGTCGCGAGAGTCTCAACTTTGGGAATTTCAGGACTGCCATTTGGGAGTCTTGGGACAAAATGACATTTGGGTGTTGGTCCCGTGGCCAGGCACAAAATATACTATAAATGTTAACAAATAGGAGATCTACTCAAGTGCAAACATAAACCTTTATTGAAAGGAGACTACAACATAATGCTCACAACACAAAACACAACATTAAGAACTCTCCAAGGTTCTTGTCACATGAAATACACAAACTTGTGTAATGAAGAAAAGAGAGCCAAACCATCAACACCAAGGTATTTAACTAAAAGACCAAACCACAAATAACCAAACTAAAATAAG
>Ga0209611_10003919_pt1 | contig 25580 bp, 31 predicted proteins | sample S1TSphgellanicum_3_FD_187693 | JGI IMG/M metagenome (GOLD analysis project Ga0209611, IMG submission 187693) | Host-associated microbial communities from peat moss isolated from Minnesota, USA - S1T2_Fc - Sphagnum magellanicum MG (SPAdes) (version 2) | ecosystem: Host-associated > Plants > Peat...
TATAAGATGGATTTAAAACATAAAGTTGTATTCAACATTTAACATTTCCAATTTTCAATTATTTATGTTAAAATAAACTTTAATGGGAATCATAATAATAATTATGGATGAGTTTTTTTTTTTAAAATGAACTACTAAATTTTTGAATTTATTACACAAGGAAAGTGAAAACTATGGACTCAAAAAAATGTGATACTAATGTTTAAATAAAAAATAAGCCATCGTCAAATGAAAATTTTAAAATAAAATGCATGGAAACTTTTCAAATACAAGAATTTTTTAATTTAAAATATTGGTTTTTTTCTAAAAAAAATTCACATTAAAATCTCCAAGCTTTTTCCATGCATTTTTTACCAATCGCATATGTAGGGATGTTTATAAAACGATCTACCAATATTTGTGATCAAAAGCACATGGGATAATTATAATATTTATTATTTGATATTTATTATAATTATTTAGAAATTAGCTATTATAATATGTGAATTTTTCAAAACGTCAAAAATGAGCCACCTAACCAGCCTTATACCCTATTGATGCTTGAAAGGTCCTCTTTGTTTTTTTGTTTTCTTTGGGTTGCTTCCAAAGGGGTGGGAACCTTCAATCTCCCCACCTTCCATTTCTTTCTCTTCTTTATTGCTTTTGCTTGCAAGATGCAAGGAGCTTGAATTATTTTTATTTTTATCTTTTTAATGTTGTTCTACTTGCAAGAGTATGGGAAGCTTGAAGCTCTCTACTATTTTGTTTTTCTTTTTTACCCAAGGGGTCCAAGCTTCTAATTTATTATTTTCATTCATTTTTATTTATTATTTTGCATACAAGAAGGTGAGGAGTGAGGAGCTTGAAGCTCCCAACTCTTCTTTTTTTAATACCTTTTTTCATTGATTCTTATAAAAAGTTGAAAGTTTCAAGCTCCTCACTTTGTTTTCTAATTTTATTTTTTTTCCATGCAAAGGTCTAGCATGTTCCTTCAAGGAATTTGTATTCATCTATTTCTTCTTTTTTTTGTTAGAATGTACCATGGCACATTTTTATACATATTGTTTAACCTTTTGGTGCAAATGCAAAGTACATATGCACTATGTGTATTTGGATTAGGGGAAAAAAACAATAACAAATAAAAACACTCTTGAAATTTCATAAATGATAATATGAAAAACAAATGTGAGTAATGTTGTGGGAACCATTGACAAGTACATAATTCATTATCATAAAAATGAATGATTTTAAAGAAATGCAAGTATTATGTTCAATCTCACTTAAAGAATTAATGTTTGGACAACACATTTGGTAATGCAAACAACCCTAAAAACATTGAAGTTTGAGCAATAATGAAGGTATTTCAAGTAGAGTTTGTAAAAAAAATTGAAAGTATCGCAAATCTCGTTACAATGTTAGATTGGAGATGATACAAAAGCTAAAGGTAATGCAAACACCCCTACCTTATCATATTATAATTTGCATAAAACCATATGATATTGCACTCCCCAAAAAAAAAGTCATTTTCAATTACGATTTGCAAAAGACTAAATGTATTGCACTACCTTGGCCATTTTTTCCATTTGCAATTATAATTGTAAAACATGAAGGTATTCACTTTGCCATTCTACAATTGTGATTGTAGTTTATAGAAAATATGATTTTAAATTTTATAAGATTTTAATGAAGGTATTGCATTTTGCAAACTACATTTGGTTTAGGTCCTTTCTTATATATGGGCAAAAGTATTGTAATACCTTGGCAACTTCAACACATGATTGTCAAATAAGTGATTAATTTTGAAGATTTCAAGAATTGAAAAATAGAATATTTCAAAATATAACTAATTTTCCTTCACAATAAAAATTTCTTAAAGGTTTTTTTTAATTTCAATATTTTTAAAAATAATACAATTTGTGTCAAATCCATGGAGGTACTATGGTAAAGCCCACATGTGCAAGTATTGCAATGTGCCTTTGGGCACTTATTTCAATATCTACACTCAAGGTTAACATTTTATTATCATCAAAACATAGCATAAATCAAGGACAACAACGTGCAAACATGTTAAAATAGACCCAAAAAAAAAACATGGATATCCACTTTTATCTTATATCATGCATATGAAAATAGTGAAATAACATCGAAATGGGTGGAACTATGATATAAAACCCTCTCTCCCCCCTATTACATTTGTGCATATAGATTTCTAAAAACTAAAAAAATCAATATTAAAAATAAACTAAAACTTTCCCCATTTATTGGATGGTAAATTCATGACCATGGAGCCTTCAACACAAAATATTCAATGAAATATACTTATATTAGGTTAGGATATTGTTAAATTTTGTATTTTCAGCATCCCCATCATTTATTTATTTAATTATTTATTTATAATTTCCAGTAGATTGCTTCAAGATAATACAAATGTCCTCTTTATCTTGATTTCAAATAGTTAGATGTTTGTAATATTTACATTTTACATGGTGCCAACATCAAGTCTTTTGTGGGGTCAATATGTTTATCTCATGGTTAATCTAATAGAGTAGGTAGGTAAGTGGGGCCATGTAAGTATGACCATGTGCAATGGGTGGTAGGTAGGTAGGTGGGAGGAGACAATTATTTATTTATTCTTTGTGCAATACCTTTGTCTTTTGACGGTGGCATCCATATATAGATAATGAATAAGTAAGTAGGTTGTTATGTAAATCGAAACAATGTACCTTTTAATTGCTGGACAAGGGGAGGAAGGAGGATAGTAGGAAGGATGGTAAAAAATAGGGAAATTTTTTGCACAAAGTAGGTACATGTAGGTAGAACATTAAATAAAATAATTGTGTTAAACATGGGTGGTGGGCTAAAGACAATAATTTTATAACAAGAACATCTAATTAAATCACCATACATCGAAACTAGTGTGTTTGTGAGTGTTGGTTCACTCTACTTGGTGTTATTCAGTTTTATTATGATTTTTAAAAAAAGTCTTAAGGGGCCCAAGGTCAAGATGGACATTTTTTAGTTTTTGTGTTGCAATCATAATTAGCAAAACTAATGAAGGTCATTTTCAACTTTGGAGGCATTGTTGTGTGCTTGATAATGTTCTTTTGTGGGTGGTGCATGGTGGCAATGAATGATGGATGGTACAAAAGAATGATGAAGGTGTTCCAACTTTCAAAGCATTCATCGATAGGTGATAAAAGGTGAAGGTGTTGAACTTGGTGAAGAAAGGTCAAAAGGAAAACAAAAATTGACAACAAATTCAAAGGTGTTGTAACAAGTACAATGCAAAAAAAATTTGGGAAGGAAAATGTTGGCTAGTGAATACATGCAAAATCCATAAAACATGAATATAAGAACATTTTGGTATCATGATTAAGCTTGAAATTTAATTCATATTTTGATATTTATTACCACACATAGACTACATTGTATTTTCTTTATGATGACCATAAGCTTGATATAAACACTTAGAACTCTTATTTTGATTGCATTGATTATGAAATCTTAATCAATGAAAGATAGGAGGTGTGTCAATTGACATTTTTAAAGCAATCATTTTATTGGTCATGTTATAATATATTGTGTCTCAATATCATTAGCAACTACATCTATGCCAGGATTGAATTAGAAATGTTGTGAGGGATTGATGAAAGTTGGAGACAAGATTGAATCATTCACATGTTGCATTGGCTTTGGTTTGTGTATGAAACCAATGTTAGTTGTCTATGAAAAGACCATGTTCATTTGTCTTTTTGGTATTAAAGCCAATTTTATCAAAATGTCATGTGAAATTGTTGGGTCATTGATTTCATGTGTTATTTTACAAGTGAAAGGTGAAAGAAAACTAAATTGAATGCAATTAAATGAACATGATTCTTTTTATATGGAGGGTAAAGGTTTGTGACATGTTATTCAAAGACAAAAACATCTATAAGTTATGAAGGAAACAACTCATAAAGACCACTAAGGCCATTACAAATTGATTGTGAAGAAGTGTGCATGGCAAAAAAGGTAGATGAATCCTCATGATCTTTTCCCGTTGCAAGGACCTAGGTGTGATAGAATTATAAGGATCATTGGCTTTGCAATATTATTAGCAAAGGGGGATAGATCTTCAACAAAAATATTGGGAAATTGATGGTGAACATAATACACAATGTGTACCTAACATATGTGAGTTGATATAGTTGAAGACAAACAATGTGAAAAAGGCATGTGTATGAACATCACTTAATCAATTTGAAACAAGGCATCATTTTTCATCCTAATTTGTTAAAACTTGACGTTGTAATGAAAGCACATGAACATAATGATATAATGCATGTAATAGGAAACATAAAGGTGCCTCACACTACTAAATGCATGACGCACCTTTATGTGCATATTCATGTTAAGGAGTTATACCCATGAATTTTTAAAGAATTTTTTGACGGTCATTTTAAAATTTGGGGCATATAATGAATCCATATGTTGAAAAATTACATTTTAAAGTATATTTATAATAATATGTTGACTCAATAAATTCCAACCAAAAAAAATGTAAATTGAAAAAAACATAATCAATCATGAATGTGATGAAAGTCCTTTTACTTACAAAGGACTAAACATAAATATCAAGTTATGACATGTAACAATACAAGTTTTATGAACTATTAACCCTAGACATCCACTTAAATGATTTAATATTTGATTATGGTATAGTATTTCAATAGTTCATCAATAATCTAGAATTTTTTCATTGTCATGTGTAACAAAATTGCATTTATGACATCCTAAGTGGTATTCCTTACCACGAAGACACTTAAATATAAAATGGTTATTTGTTGAAGGTCATTGAATCAATTATATGTTGAAACAACATGATGTGAATCAAATATTAAATGTTTGTCTTTGATAACGAATGAAACATGAAGTCAAAATGGAATTTTCCAACATAGATGAAACCAACTACACTTGAAAGTGATTGACCAATCACTAATTATAGATTAATGTGTTAACAATTAGATAAGTTCAAACTAAATATGGGTTTTTTGAATATTTTCTTTTTGATTGATAAGGTGTTCTAAAATTGAAATAGGAAGTGAGCATGAATATGTAACAAGATGTGACACGTGGTTGGACATAAAACAATACATAATAATTGATTTTCATTTGGAAACACAACAAATGAATGATTTTTATGGTCTTATGGTTTAATTTCAAGATATTTTTGTATGAAATAAAGCCCAACTACAAGAAATCATAGTGTATTTGATTGGAAAATTAGACAAAAAACCAATCATTTTGACATGTGGTCAATTTGACCACTTAGTCATATTGGACAAATTGATTTGAACACATCCAATTTGATTAGTGATTTTTTTTACTAACCACAAGATGGCATATTTTATCAGTCAAATTGGATAAAAAATTGGGCAACTAAAAAAATAAAACATAAAATAGTTCAAATTTAAAATATAAAAATGAAATTAATTAATTAATAGTAAGTACCTACCTACCCACCCACCTGTGACCTACCTACCCACCATGGCCTCCTATTCACCTATCCACAACCCACCTAAGTATTACACATTTACACACATGTACAAGGTATATATACAAATATACATACTCCACATAATATATGTTTGTAAAAAGGATTGAACCTTGGTTTCCTTGGTTCCACACCAATGTTTTGGCCATCAAAGCACCCCACCATTTTGTTAAACAATATGATATTAAATGCATTTAACATGTTTCTTTGAACTTTCATAAAATTTGTTGTTAATGTGTATAACAACATTTGAAAGTTTCAAGTTTTTCAAAAATAGGTAAGTAGGTACCTAACTAAATAAATAAATAGATACACATGCCTATCTACTTATGTTTTTAGATGTACAAACCTATTTATATAAATTTAGGTAGATATATAGGTAGATAATAGGTAGGTATATGTAGGTATGTACGCAGATAAATAAGTGAATCAGTAGGTGGCCTAGTAAGCATAACAAGTAGGCTAACTAATCAAATTAATATGGCCAATTTGATTAAACATGGCTATTTAATATGACTAGGCCATGGGCATCTTGATGAACCATTTTAAAAATTTGTCCTTCTTGATTAGATGTACAATTTAACATTTGGTCAAAATGGTCATTTTAATCAAAAGAACCACGTGTTTTTCATGCCCCATGTCTTTAGTAAAAGTGGACACCCTTTTGGTCAATGTGAACACTTTAATCAAGTTGAACCTTTTAAAAAGTTATGATTTTTTGTAGTGAAGGAAAATGGGTGTGTTGTAGCACCTATGTTACCCTTACAAACCCATAAGGATATTTCTTTTGCATGGACCCGTACATGCTTACAAGTTTTTGAGGAATTCAAAATGGGGTGAGTGAATGCACCAATTTTAATACAGCTGATATTGTTAAAAATTATTTATGTTCAATGTTGATTAATCGCCCATGTGAATATAAAGAGTGGTGTTGTGTCAAAAAAAGGGGACAAACACAAATGATATAACATATTCAAACAAAGGCCTATGTAAGGTTCAAAGAATTTGCCACCAAATGGTTGAAGAATGTTATGTTCTAGTTTGGGGCATTCTACATTTTTTTTAGTAATTTCGTTGCACACCTTTTTTGTAACACATATGAAAAATAAACCATTAGAAAAGTTGGCCACAATTTCAAATACATGTGGTAAGTGATGACATTGGGTGGATATGACTTTAGATTTTGATGATGATGAGTTTCATAATGAGATTCAAAACATGAGCATGTAAGGTGTGTCCACTAAAAATAAATCTTTTAGATGGAAAGGACGAAGGTACGATTCAAATGATTTGGAGAAAGTTAACAATAACATATGGTTGCAAGTTGAATATTATTTCAAATTGAACCATGGGTAATTACATGATTTGAAAATTACTTGGGTCTTATAGCTAAAACAAAAATTACAACATTATTTGTTAAAAAACAAGCACAAGCGTTAACAAGGAAAGACCCTTGAGTTCAACAAATGGATATTGAACAATTGTTTGAAGTGAAAAGACCAATTAAACATATCAAGATGTGGCCTAACAAAAAGGAACAATGGGAGATGATGCATATGGCTTAAACACAATGAAAATATAAGGTTTAATACTTTATTTATAGTTATAGATATAATATTTATAACTAACTGGGCCTTTTGGCATTCCAAATATTGATCCACAACTATTAGCATGTATTTATATATTTAATTATAGGTAGATATAAGATTTAAACCTATATCATATTATTTTAATAAACGCTATTTTGAAATAATTTGTAGATTTGGTGTGCCCAAATATATGTTAATTCACAACCTTAACATGGAGGTAAGTAAGTAGATCATACAAAGGTGAAAAATATAAGTAGGTATGTATGTAGGTAGGTAAATAATAGGTAGGTGGGTGGGTAATATGTAGGTAAGTAGTTAACTAAATAAATAGGTGGATAAGTAGGTAAGAAGTAGATACGTAGGATAGTAGACCATGTTATATTTCATTAAATATCATTGATCATCTTGATTAAATGTTCAACTTAATTAAAGATCATTGATCGTTTAAACCAAAAATCATTGGCCATTTTGATTAAATGTTCAATTTGATTAAAGACCATTGTTCATTTTAACTAAAGATCATTGGTTATCTTGATTAATTATTCAACTTGACTAAAGACTATTGACCATTTTGACTAAGGTTATACAAATTAACTATGTGTATTTATTCAAATGAATCATTATAGTCAAGTTGACTAGTCAACAAATACATGTGTCATTCAAGCCTTGACCTTTAGTAAAAATGTACATGTTCATTTTGTTTTTGAGAAGCTTTTTGTTAGGTGATTACATGGTGACAATGAATGAAAAGATATAAAAGGAATAATGATGGTGATAGTAAAGGTGTTGAATTTGTGAAGAAAGGTGGATAACAAAGTGTAACAAATGTGGAGGTGCAGTAGAAATATTTAGTGAACAAGCTTTCTTTGAAGGATGATGTTGGTTAGTGGGTGTGTATAATCCGTAGTAAAGCAAAGAGGATAGAAAGGTTTTGGTATGGTGATTTAAATATTGAATTTAAAGGACTTTGATATCTATTAACATAGAGAGATTACATTTTATATTTCCTTCTTCATGACAATGAACAATGGAAGAGTTCTCACGATGATTAGATTGGCTATAAAATCTTGATCAATAAAAAAGACTAGGTGGCTTGTGATCTCCCTTTTTATGCACATTTTCAGAGCTGATTATTTTGCTCATTTAATTGTAGTCTATTGTGTGTGACTGTGTTGACGTCATGAACAAGTAGATTTGTGTCAATATTAAATTGGAAATGCTAAGAGGCCTGGTGAGAGAATAGGTACAGTAGGCCAAGTGAGGTAGAGTTGTTAGTGGGTTGCGCTGTTTTCTGTCAATGTATGAGGCTATGCCAATTTTCCAAGAAGAGATAATGTCCACCTCTTTTTTTTTAACCACTGTTTTATTGCATTGAAGCTTTGGTAGCTTTTCATAAACTATTGCCTATCCTTACTATCAAAAGACAGTGGATTTTTTGACTCTACACAATGGGACTTCAAGGGAGAGACGACGAAATGATGTAGTTTTCATTTGGTCTCACGTTTTGAGGAATGTTCACCATGTGTTCGATTGAACTAATGAGTACACTTTTAGGGGACTTCCTCCAACACTTTTTTTTGGATTGTTATTGGTTTGCATTAGCTGTCAAGGCAGAGCCATCAGTGTGATTAGCAGCTTGTTTCTTTTTATTAACTATCTTGACTTTCTTCCCTCGTCAGATTTGTAAAACTATGCAAGTTTATAACATAAACACATCGTTCATGCCCCTAAAATGGCAAAGAACACAGGTAGGCACAAAAATTTCTTGCAGGCAATGAGGTGAGGCAGCTTGCACCCACGGTGGTCAGATTTTTTTTCATTTGGGGAGGGTGGGAATGTTGAATTTTCTGTTCCCATGAAGTTCTCAACAGGTTCCCAATACATTCTTCAAGTTCTCAACATCTTCCCCAACATGTTCCCAATAGCTTGAGTATCACTTGTTATGACGAGCCAATCAAAGATGGCAATCACAAGAGAAAAAAATTTGAACTTTGAGGGTCCCCAAAACTATTTAATGAGAGTCACAATATACTACCATCTATGTACAAGTCCATAATATCTACCTGCTCCATTAGATAGAGAAACAAGACTATAGCTGAATTGGTCAGTGGTGCTTCATAGGTTCATAAGAACTGCCCCCATGACCTGAACCTCAAGATGAGTTAGATACTTTGCTGATAAAGTATGTACTAGGATGTGTCTTACAAGTCTATGGTTATTTTGGAAATTGCATGGATGGACCTTATGCCAGCAGTTTCATCAACACAAATGTTAACTCATATTCCACTCATAAGGTGTGTAGATCAAACAACAAACAAGGGAAACCCTTAATCTGGTATGTCTACTCCAAAACTTGAAAACCCTAATAATGTTTGGAGATGGTGCCACTTCCATTCACTTGACCTACCTTTTCACAATTACAGGGAGTATATTATTTCTCATCAATTCTTGCTTCCATGCCATAGTGTTTTTGTTCACATGTCTTTCAAGGAAATGAAAGCATGAAAATCATAAGCATTGTGCAAATGGTGACCAACAAATTCTAGATGCATTATTTTTTGTTATCCCTTTTATGGGTGTACATGGTACGTTCTTTTAAATCATGGTGTTGTGAAGATTATGGTAGTGTGAAAATTAACATGGTGAAGAAGATGGCCAGAAGATTCAGATCCACTCACTTTTGTTGTGGAGTCATTGTAGTTATACAAGGTATGTTTTATGTCCTCTCTACAATTTATGTTCTCCATAAGCCAATGGTGTTGTAATTTACCTCTTCAGGTATTAATGCCAAAGGTGAAATTTAATGTTGAAGGTGCAACTTTGGAGCAGCAAGGATAAAACCCAAGTTACATTGGGAACTGGAGTTTGTTCATTTGAGATATGGGTGAGGATTATACAGAAGTAATATCTCCATCGATTCCTGCAATGAGAAGAATCTAATCACAGCCAAGGCTAACACAAATACTGGCATAGTGGATCCATACCTGCAACACAATCTTGAAGAACTTACATTACAGGTGCCTATAGCCAAGCATGCAGTCACATGGTGAAGTCCAGTAAGGCACCAACATTAGAAAGCTGCCTCCTAGAATGCAGCCCACCCGGCTGATGAAATACATGGACAAATGCTACTTACTCAAAAAGCATCATAACACAACCGTCCTTGCACCTTAGTTACACCATTCAGGGTCTTCGTGGTTCCTTGGACTTCTCATCAAGTTCATTCACTACATCTCTCAAAGCTGGAACTCTGACAGCAAGTGTCTTGTACAGCCGTGTATAGCGTGCCCTAGTTCCATCTGCTGTGCGTGCCATTGCAAGCTGACAAAAAGACTCTGGCAGGTGACAAATGGTCTGTCTGATCTCTTCCACTGAGAGGCCAGCAAGTATTGATGGCATAGGAACCACTGCCACAATCTCTTGTCCATTCTTATCCTGCATTTTAGCCTGTGCTTTCACAACAAGCTCACTTGATGAGGTCGCCCCACATTTGATGACAAATGGTGTTGCTGAACCATTGTTGAACTGCAGAACACTCCATTGCACAACTTCTCCTGCTTCAGCATTTGATCCATCCTCCCAGTCTCTGCAGACTTCAGCAGGATTTGAGATATCATCCATTGTCCCAATTCGTGAATGACGAGATCCCTCTTGTTGCTCTTGAGTTGACTACAAACATACGAGCAAATAACAAAGAGTCATGTGTTAGGTGACACGGCAGGTGTTGCTCAATTGGCAGCTAATATTTCACAAGTGTGAGTGGGTGACATATGAATAGTTACTAAGATTTAATGACAAAACAGCAATCGTACCTCAACCACTTTGCGAGCTTCTGCAATGAATTTCTCGGCACAGTGATGGTCAATAGGAAGGAGAGTAGACATGTGGTCGACAAGAGAGTCCAGACGCATCAGAAGACTTTTCTTCTTGGTTGCATTCACTGCCTTAGCAGATACTTCCCGTTGAATTTCCTGCATATTTTTATTGTCATCGTCCCGACACAATTTGAATAAGAGGCCGGTTGAGTAATAAATCATAATCATGCCTGGAATATAAGAAGCCTTATGCATTAAGAACAAGACCCACCTCAGCCTGTTTGTAGATATCCTCCAGAGATATTAGTGATGCCACTCGTGTATCCTCAGTCGCAGTTGATGGGTTGCTAGGAGGGGATCCACCTTCATCCTTTGTCAGAAGAGCCTCATCAGTTTTCATTTGTTGCAGAACCTGCCATCATGAATGCACATCTGCATTCAACTCCACTGACCATACAGAAGCAAGTTGAGACCAAAGAAAAACCCCTTCCAGTCTGTTCCCTGAGAAGCTCTCTCTCTCTCTGTGATGACAATAACCACTCTAAAGAACTGAAACTCAACAAAGTTAAACCTTTCGACGCTTGTGCTCAACTGACTCCAAGGCTGAACGCAATTTTGTCATCTGACTGGCATCCTCTGCTTCCTCAGTTGCCAGTGTAGCTGCCACATCCTGCAAAATCACATAAGAGCCTCCAAAAAGATTAACCTACAACCAATTTTGCAATCCTGAATGGGAAGTCTGAGCACTCAGGACAATCTGCATGCAATACAGAAAACCATATTTCCTAAAATTAGAGAAGCTGATAATGACAACCACTCATTGATGAAGAGATCACCGAAGTGACCTCCTCCTGATCAATCATAAAAGTGGAGGTGACAGTAATCGCCACCATCAGATGTGCAAACACATTCAGGCGAAATGATGGTGAATCAAACCACAAGAATAATTCTAACCTTCAGGTGCTGAAGCTGGCGAGTGTAAACCAACTTTGTATAATCAGACAATAGTTGGCCAAGGGCATCAGTGCTGGGTCGCTGAGCTACACCAAGACCAGACATCCAACCATCCAGTATTGCTGTCGACAACAACTCCAGATGCCCTGTCACCCCTCCAATACTTTCCCCACCAGTCAATGATAAGAAGTCGAAATTCTCTGCCAGCCATCCCCGTATCTGCCTCTGCAACTCCCCTGCCAGGACAGTACAAGCACCCAGTTAGAACGCATATGGCCTCTGTTATGCCATGACATGAAAAGCATTGAAGAAATGGCTAGTAGACAGGTCCATTATCAGCTCTGCAAACCAGAAATCTGAATACTGAAAAAAGCAAGGATGTATTCTTCCCAGAAAGAACTGTAGCAAAGGGTTGCATGTGACTCAAACAAACCAGTGTCAAAAATAAAGTTATAACACAGCTGAACTGTTGTGAACATAAATTGGACACAGCCAAAATTGCAGGCTGAACCACTAAATAAACATCACCATACAGCAAGTGCTGATATAGATAGTTTTTTGCAGTATGACAGAGATAAAGATCTAGGGCCAACTTCAATACATGATATGAATCTGGCCAATGCACAAATATCTTGCCTGCTGGAGTATGTACAAAAAGTGATGCAAGGGACTTGTTGCCAATGGCAAATGTTCGAGCCTCATCATTGGTTTCCCTCAATTTCCCACCCATCACATGCTGACGCCATGCACTCTGCTCTTACAAACAAGGTCCCTCTGTCATACTTCGGATATCCATCCATCCAACTGCATGCATTGACCTTGTCATTCCTACAGCACCTGGAGAGTGTATTGAATGGAAGGCTCCAATAATAAAGTTCTAACTGTTGGATTCTCCCCTGGTCAACCTGGCTCAAATGGACAGTGGTATACCACCAACACAAGGCTGCCAAAACCTACAGAATTGCCTGTTTCTCATACAGATAATGAGAAAGGACTGCTTTTCTCTGGTCTGCCAAATTGGAGCAAATTTGTCTGTAAGATAATCATGAGTGTGCAGATGTCTGAGTGCCTATAAGCCAGAAACTACCCCCCAAAAGTGGAAAAGTAACACATCAAGAAAATCTTCTGTCAATCCAAATATAAATTTTGGAGAAGAAAATTCAAAGACTACTTTCACAATGTTGCAGAATACAGACCTGGTCAATCCCTCTCAGTTTCTGCACAATAGAAGAAAACTTGGATTGCTTTTCATGTCGAAGTTTGACTCTGAAACCATGGCTGGAATTATCCCCATCTCTCGAGAAGTTGGATTGCAGGGACATGGGGGAGCGGACAGGACTACTCCCTCGACTGGAGTCACGGCTCTTGTGCTCACGGTTTGTAACTGCTCTCTCCAAAAACCGCTCCACAGGTGGCACCTGCCCACCCCATCTTCTTTATGTGCAAGGACTAAAGTGCCAGCAGATGAAGAGGTGTGTGCTTCTACAGAGGGAATGGGTATCTGCTAAAGTGCAGCCTTAAAAACTTAACATCGACATAAATGTGGCATCTGCACACTTCAGCAACAAACAAGCTATGGTGGTTCCCTGTATTACCTTCAAGTTTTGCAGCTCTGGTGAGCGAGAAAGGAGTGATCGAATGTAAAGGATGCGTACACGCGAGACCAGCATGGTATCCATAACACGTCGAGGCTCCATTCTGCGGATGAATGATAACACAGCCCCTTGAATTTCTGCAAGCATCTCATGCTCCCTAGCTGCACCAGCCTTAATTACAGCTGCCAAAACCTGCCACCAGTACACCAACAGTCACCTTATTACCAACCTTATTCAAAACATCAGAAATCCAAGAGGCTGAGGTGCAGGCAAAGCCAGCCAAGTAAGAAAACACCCAGCCAACTAAGATGTGCACTGTGCAGAGTGTCAAAATACTACTACTTGCTAACTCATGACCACATGATCTTGGAAGGCACTGCAAGAAACCCATAAGGTAAGTGTAGCAAAATTGATGTTGAAGGGTTGTTGATCAGACTCACGACTGTAATTCAAGCCCCCTAATCTGCAAATGGGTGCATGGGCTTAGTGTTCTCCCTTCCTCTTTTTTCACCTGAGAGGATCTCTATGCACATCAGTGCGTTGCAATGAGACTTTCCTCTTTTTATAATCAGTCTTGTAAGGGTGAAGATCCATACCAGCATGAGAAGCTTATTAGCTCCATCAGCAACTGCAGCAGGACCATCATATTGGTCTGGGTTGAAGTCCATGAGGGCAGCTGTCAAATATTCCCCAGCAGGTGTACTTTTCAGGGTCTCTCCTGTTCCTGACTTCATCAAAGCGACTGTGCCTGGAGTGGCTGGTGGCACTGACAAAGAGACTGCTTTCATAGAGCTTGATCCATGTCTGTCAGGTGATGCTGGCACACCACTTCCACTTCTGCAGGAAAGACAGCAAACCACAGGACTTTATCGGTTGACGCTCTACCATGGAAACTCAAAGTGATCAACCTAAAAACAGGAAAGAACAGGCACATATGGGATTTGTCATGTCAGCTGCCCAATCCTTCAAACTAAGTGCATAATATACCTGAAGGAACTAGAATCCAAGTCGAATTCATCCACACCTTGCCTTGAATCACCATGGAGAAACTGATATTCACCCAAATCCTTCAAGTTAGTTCATCTTGCTAATTCTAGATTAGAGCATTAGGGTGCATATCTGCCAAAACATCTGGTACACCTCACATCAAGCCATCGTATACCATCATCAGTATTCCACAGAGTACCTCTCTACTTTCTTGTATCCTTGTGAGCAATTATAAGCTCTTTGTGAAGGAACAAATCCTACAGAGAGAAATAACTCTCAAAAGTATTGAAAGACCTACTCAAGATGGCCAGAACCAGGCAAAAACCTTTTCCTCCACATCAAAGAAAAACTCTAGATAGCAACTCAACAACAGGCAAGAAGAAATACATGGAATGGAAGAGCTAATTTGAAATTGAACAAAAAAACTAGTAGTATGAAAAGCACAGGAGTGACAGTCTCTCACTTGCTCAGGGACCATCAACAGTAACAAGTAAGATTTTTCTATCATAACTTACCTATGACTTCATCAGCTCCCTACAGTGGGTAGAGGCTAGTGTAACCAATTGCCTGTGCACTGAGTTTCTCACAAGTCTGAAAGCAACAGGAAGACTCAGCCATAATACTAGCTAGCACCTTACACCTCAGAAGGGAAACACAGAGAGAAAAAATGAAAACAAAAGACAATGCACATGAGGAAAAAAGAACAGACAAAAGGAAGACAACAAACAAAGACCATGTAGGCTGAAATAAGATCCACACTAACAAGACTCTATACAAAATCATTTAGACAACTCCAAACACTCAAATTCCAAAAAGAAATTTGTCTGTATTGAGCAAGCCTCTGGTCCTCTTTCAGAGAATCTTTAGAGGATAGCCAATATTCTTCAGGAGAACAATGAAACTGACCACCTGAGAAACAAATAAAACTTTAGAACTACAAAGCCTAAAGAACCTGTAGAACTGAGTATTGATAATGCCCAACTTAGCAATAATAGTGCCAGTGGCATGAATGTGAGGCATACAGATCATGTCAACTCCTACATAATTGGTTGAGTATGTTTATCAAAGATCACACGAAAGCCCTGTAGGACTTTTGCTAATGGCTAAATCCAAGAAGTTACAAGAGAGGCCATTAGAAGTGCAATCTAACTCTCAAGGTGCTCTAGGGTATATGCCACCACCAAAAGAGTCTTTGTCCAGGTACATAAAACTCTTGAAGCCTGGAAAGTGAGGACAAAAAAGGTCATACACAAACTGAAAAACTAGGATAATCTCTGACAAAAAACAGGGGAAGGTTTGGACTTCAAAAAATGATTTTAAAAATCAAACTCATGTCTGAGATTAATGGCCATTCTTTGAATGAACAAGAACTTGAGCTCCAGGATCTGCCAGGTCAATCTTAGTAAATAGAATTGAATCATCAAAGTGGAGAAGGTTTATCAGCCTCTGATACTGAGGGATTAATCTCAAATCTCAAAGGATTTGGGAGTTTGATCACATCCACTGCTCCTGAAGAGTGATTGAGAATCCAACTACAAACAGAACATGAGCCTTTCAAAGCTTCACCACCCAAAGATCATTGATCACAGGCAGTATAGCTTTGTAGAAAGAACTCAGTCACATAGAAACATCTGTGAGAAAAGTAGTCACACTACACCTTATCCATGTAGGTAGTACCAGAAGAACATTGAAATCCATCAAGGTGATCTTGATCAACTGAAGGGACAGAAAAAGGAGATTGAGACCAAGAATATAACATGGTGAGACAAAAGGTTCTCTTCTGAACATAAATAAGAACTTTGGCTTCTCATTCAATCAATAATCCATGAACAACAAAAATTTAGAAATGGCTACAATCTCAGCCACTTTACATTTTTTGGCTGGAGTTTAGAAGAACAAACCTTCCTGTAGTTGAAGAACTCTTGATACAAAGTTTTGATGTACTTCCAAGCAACTGATGGAAAGACCAATACTCTCTAACCATAGGAGGAAGACAATCCAAAACACTGGGAAGGTTCAAAGTGGAAGAAACACCTTTGCTACATCCATATGGGAGGAGACAAAGACTGAGACAAGATCTATACATAAGGAAAATGATAGAGACTTGCCTTGAGACATAAGAGAAGACAAGAAAACTAGTCTTCTGTTGTAGTCTCTGTAGCCAGAAATTCTATGGGGTGAAAGGTATGGAACAACTACAGACTAATTGCACATCATTACAAGATGAAGTGCTCTCCCTCCAAATAGGCAAATGAGGAGGGGGGAGAGAAACAGAAAGGCAAGCTCTTAAACAAACAGCAACCCAAACTTTATTATTAGGACCAACAAAGTTAGGTTTATGGCCATTGCTTCACCTTATAGTAGGAAGTGTAGGAGGTCTTCTGAATTCTTTAAGGGACTAAATGTTAAGAGAGAGAATTGTGAGTTGGCAATCACACTTTTAACCCTTCCCCACTTTAGGTTTCCATGTCCAAAATCATGGAGCTTAGTTAGGTTATAACTAGCTAAATAAGAGAATCTATCATTCCTAATGAACCCAAGAGATTTTATCTTTGAACTAAGCTTGTAGCACAAGAAACAATTGCCAGCTCAATCAAAAGTCCTTGATCTTGATTGAGGACTCAAGAAACCCCCCTATTAACAGGTTTGCTCCCAAGCAGCAGAAAAGTAAAATGGGACTGCATGTTACAAGTGGAAGATCACAGTGCTGACACTTGCAGACAGGCGCCTGTAACAAAATATTCAAATGTCTCATAACAAACTAGGACTCTGCTCAACTTTAGTAAAGGCCCCTAGAAAAGAAAAAAGAAGGAAATCCAGAGAAAGAGACCCAACAACAGAAACAAAAGAGTTCAAGAACTCTCCTATACACTCCAAGACGTGTGTAATTTTAGAATAACTCTCCACAAAGCTAAAGTCTCACTACTTTGAAAACACAAGAGGACCTTGCACATAAACAAAGTATTTCTACAAGTATAAGGAAATGACTTACAACTAAAAGATGCAAAAGAATGACACAAAAGAATGAGGTGGAGAAAAAAACACAATGATCAGAAAACCACATCTGGAAGGAACTTTGATGTAAGAAAAAGACAAACCCTGAAGAAAAAGAAAACAATGTATACACACATCACAGATAGCTGGATGGGCCTTCTGCACCCTGAAATAAATCTTGAAGAGCCCAGCTGGTAAATACTTGGATGCAGAACATCCACTAAAACGACAAGAAAAAATAAGTCTTGTGGGTATTGACAAATCTCCATACTGCTAATCAAAGGTAACCAGAATCAAGCAGAAACATGCTCCTTTTAAGTCAAAGAAAAACTCCCAGATAAGAACTGAAGAGCAGGGAAGAATAAATACAAGGGAAGAACTAATCCCAAATGAACTATACAGTATGAACATTTGTGACAGCCCCTCACTTGTTCAGGGACAACAACAGTAACATGTATTCTAACAACTTTTCTACCACAACTTATCCACTGACTTCATTAGATCACTACAGTGGGCAAAGGTCATTGTAACCACCAGCCTGCATACTCAGTTTTCCTACACATAGGGAAAGTGGAGAACCCAACCTTAGGAGAGGCAGAAACCCTTGGAGAACTGGCTGACATTCTTCTTTCAGTGAGGCGCTCAAATAGTTTTTCATTTTCCTGATGCAACCGCTGGATCATTAAACCAAAGGCAAGAGTGTCAGGACGTGGTACTTCTTTGGACAGGCTACAACAATACCCTAGACATCCAACCATTCATCTTGAAAAGGCTACACACCTCAATTAGCTCATCACGTTTGGACAACTCCTCCTCAAGCTTTTGATTCATGGCCAATGCATTTTCTATCTCTTCTCGGCCCTTTTGCAGCCCAGCGTCATCTGGTCTCATAGGTCTTGCCCTAGTTGCTGCCTCTTGTGCATCTGCAAGCTGCTGCTCTAGCATCTGCACTCTCACCTGCATCCAGACACTTGTCCACATGGTGAGACTTGTTCATGCATCAACCTCCAATACTTATCTTGTTTCCTCCTATTGGAACTTCATCTTGAATCTAATTCCACAAGATAACTCATGAACTCCTGCCTACTATCAGGTGTACCATTTGTGTCAATCCAGATGGAAGTTATGTTTTATCCTCAACACTATCAAGTGCACTGATTATCACACTCCAGATCGTCAACAGCATCTTACTTCAAGAGCCTCTATTCTTGCTGCACGTTCCTGCAGTTGACTCTGGTGCTTATCTTCTTGATCTATAAACTGAGCCAACTGTGTCTTCAGCTGCATACTCTGATTTTTGTCCACCTTCCTTTGCTCAGACAATCTGGTGTTCTGCAACTGCAAAGATCAAGTGATGGAAATGATGGACAATGAGCATTATTGAAGAAAACCTCAGTACCTGGTACAGCTAGCAATAGTCAATAGAAGAAAAGTCAAATTGAATATTAAGACCTGAAGCTTGGTGATCTGTGCTTCATGATCAGTAAGATCCGACTGCAATGAAGCTGCTGATTTCCATGCCTTCTGAACCTCACCAAATAGCAGCAGGCATTGGTCATCAGCCTGCTGCAGAGCTTGATTCAACCGCATCACCTCCTCATATGCCTCGTTAGATTCCTTCTCCTTTTCATATGCCTCCTTGCGTGCATCATTTGCCTAGTCAAGTCCAGGTTGCATGAGTTGCACAAAAGTTCAAATTAAACAGAAGATCCATCTCATTCCACCCAAAAGCTACCATGAGTGAAACAAGCAGATATCACATACCATATCCCGCCATTTCTTTATGGTATCTCGATTACCAAGACTCAACTCGACATTACGAGCACGAGATGCAAAATTCAGTGATGACAAAGTTTCTTGTAAGTCTGGCAAGCTGGGACAAATATTCACAATGAGCAGAGCCTTGGAATCTCCCCCTGCAGCAACCCACAACAAATCTGCTGAGAATTGCTCCTTTTATCCATACACTAAGCTGCCAGCAGCATCCTATCAAAGCAATTGAATTACATTTATGGCAGCATCTACATTGCACATTCACAACACAGCTGTTGGTCTTTACATACAGGACTACACACTGACATACCAAGTGAGTCAGCAAGAAGCTGTGTAAGCTTTGAATTGCCATGAGGAACATGCTCTTTCTTTGCAGTCAATGCCGAGAAAACATCACCCAGCCTGTAAACAATGCAACCCATCAATAGCTCTACATGCAGTCTCTCTGGTTAACTACATTCTCCCCCTAATTGAGGGTACAATGTCATTCAGAAAGGGAAAAGCTCAATCACCAGCCACAAAAAATGAAATGGAAAAATAACCAAGAAAAAGATGTTATTTAAGAGAATTTAAAAAATTCTTGGTCTCTGATCAACAGTGACTATATTGTAACTCAGATATTCACAGATAAATGAAATTAGATGCAAAGCTACATCAAACTTACGCAGAAAGAGATCTGTTGATGTGCAAAGACTCAGTGAGGCGATTCCCATTGGCTTCCTCCTTGGTTAGGCGCTCACTGCCAGCCATGTCCACCATAGACAGCTTGCTGTACTGTTCCTCTCCAGACAGTGTGTTTGCATAGTGGATGTGGATTGTTACCACCCTGTTGGCCCCACACACAGTAAGCATACATCCAAATCCCCAGAGCAGATGTGAAACTTCAAAAATAGATGCTCCACACAGCGACCACCAGAAGAGTTTTAATCTGCCTTCATTAAATATGTGCCCAGGAGCAAGCTCTGAAATTGCAAAGACTATATTGAGTAAAAGCTGTAGAAGAAGTACAAGTGTGAGCGGCTGGCACGCTCTCGGCCATTCAATGTTGCTCGCATCTGGCTGCCTAATCTGAATACACTGCTGAAGTCAGAAGGACTAGCCACTTTCTCCTCCACAAGATCAGCAGATTGGCTTGTCTCACCAAGCAATACTGTCCCATTGTTCTTCATATGCTCTGTCATTCTCAAAAGATCCCAGACCTGCAAAACCGCACAAAAACAAATGCATAATAAGAGGAACAGCCCTCTGTGTCATACAAGTACTGAAATCACACTACTTAGGCATTGAAAAGACATTGAATTTCACTGTCTGACATTCAACAGCACAACATATCTGTCACTTACAAGAGGAGCTAAATATCAGTTACCCGTACTATGTGGACCCATAGCTCCAACAGCAAAGGAGATCATCAGAGTTACAAAAAATGAAGTAGTAAAAATTGGTTCTACTAAAAACACTCTGGACTAAAAAGATTATTCCTAAGTTGAGTAGTTGACATTGGAGAATTGAATTCAGGGCAGAAGAAACACACCGACTGGACTACTATCAATCCAAGGGCTTGCATACCTGGTCATTATGAAGCTCAAACATGGTGACATAAAACAAGCACCTTGAAGTTGGCATGGCCTCAGCATTAGCGAGATCAAAGAGCTCTTCGAATGCCCTGAAGTAAACTCCCCTATCATGGGTTGGCCCTTCCTGCAACAAAATGCTCAATCTCAGAGACTGCATGAAAATCTCTCAATTTGCAAAGAAAACTCCAGAACACATTGAAGGGGACTTTTATTTTCAGTCCCGGCCAAACTTAAACAGACACAACAAGAGTGAGTAGAGTCATAACCTTGCGAGTGACACTCATAAAGTACCAGACCATCACCTTCATCATGAATGGCAGCGACTAGCTGACATTATTCCCCACACATTTCATCAGCTTCCAATGGTGGTGTAGATAAGTATACAACAATCTCCTCAAAACCAACTATAAAAAATTGTATCCTGAGTTTCTATTGCATTTCCAGATGCAGTGGGAGGACTCAGTAGAAATCCAACAGCATAACCTCCTGCAATTACAAATAAGCATAGTTGCATGCAACATCAAGCTGATATGTTAGTGGCTAGTTGGCTAGGACTCATAACCTTGCAAGTGATAATGGATTCAATTCAAGACTAGGCCATGTTAGACATCACCAATAATAGCCACGACATTATTGGGTAAACTGATCATCTGAAGTTGTGGAAATGTAAAGGGGCTAGCAAAACCTTGGAGGAAGAATGGGCAACCACATTGCCTCCATCGCCCCAGTTAGAAAGTGTCCACCTTCAAGAGAGAGAGTACCCCTAAGGGTAAAGAGATGCTTAGGAATGCTTGGTTGGCAGACTTCATTAATTCTTCTTCATGTTCCAAATTGTGAGCTCAAATGATAAAACCATTACAGTTTCACTAATATGAACTCCATAATCTTATTACTTTATTCCATCTACTCATGATCAGTTCAGGCTGCCAGGGGCTTGGGATAAACACATCACAACAATTTGTATCAAACACTTCCTGGATTCTGGACTTCAATAGTAGCTGTGGATAGCTATGATCCTATAATTGTGTCTTCAGAGCCCAGGAAGCAACACACAAGGCTTGTAGCAATGGTATATCTACATTTAGCCAAGAACTATCAAATCTAAATTCCAACTCCAGAGAGTTTGAATTAACACCACAAAGCACACAAGCCTACACCAACCCAGTGTGCAGAAAGCAGACCTCTAATGAAACCCTGAACCCAACTCTTTAAGCATTCTTTGAGAATGTTACAGCAAATATCTAGGTCAAAAGTCAGAACTTCCTCAAACTTGTTTGGGATGAATGGTAGATGCAAAGGAATAATCTAAAAACTAGATAACCACATCCAGAACAGCATTCCGAAGTTTTAGTGGACATTGCATCTCATTATTTCCATCAATATTGAGCAAAAAATCAGCATTTACCATGGTATGAGTTTTGCCAGAGCCCGTTTGTCCATAACTGAAAATGGACACATTGTAACCATCCAGAGCTGACTGCACAAGAGGCTGCAAATCCTGGAAAAAGTCCCCTGCACATGTCAATAGCACATGCAATGTTTGAGATGAGAGCTGCACAGCCACATCACTCATTACTTTCATAGGTGTAAACTGCCTGCCAGACCCAATAAATTTGAACCAGCAGTCCTACATAGTGACTTGTTCCACAACAATGATACAGCAGATTCATACCTTGAGAAACATGTGGCCCATAGACATGATCAAACTCAAACTCTTTAACTGGAGCAGCAGCCATGGATTGATTAATGCGAAGGGTGAAGTCATCTGGGAATGCTGTGACCACAGGACCTTCATCCTCAAATTGTGGTCTCACACGACAAAATACACGCACATTGCCTACACAACAATACAGCAAACAAAAATTAATTAATTTAATACCATAAGCAATATGTGTTGAATGCCAAATTCCCACCCAAACAGATCACACTACCAGTGACCATCAGGCTAGGGTGAACCAAGTTTTCCAAGCATACATCAAACTGACTATATGTCGAGTATACATGAACAAGAGGATGGAAATCTGAAGGGGAAAAAACTGTACACAACATAATGAGGCAGGGAAAGTCAAAAGGGATCCAACCAACCAAACACAGACAACAGTGTGTGCAAGATACCTTTAACTGCAAGTAAGTCATTGAATAACCTTTTCTTCTGTTTCCTCAAGGGAGTAACGCGAGCTTCAGAATCCAAAGCCACCTGATCTGCATCACCACCCAATGATGCAGAATCTCATTGGTCAGTGTAGTCAAAAGAAAGAGAATTGCAGTGAATCAGAACTGTCATGAGGGACACCCTGCAGAATGGAGATGTGATTTCCAATTCTCCAGCCAATGTAGCCCATTGTACCGAACCTGTCAACAATCGGAAGAAACCTTCCAGAGGAAAACGTAGGGAAAAAAAAAATTCAATACATTCAGGTGGGTCGGTCAACCAACCTAGGCGTCGTGCTTTGTCAGCAAGAACTCCCAAGTAGCGAGTAACTCGATGAATTTTTGCAGTTGAATACTCCTGCAAATCACTGGCCTCCTGCCGTAACTCCACCCATTCATCTCGTGCAGTCTGTTTACCAGCACAAAACCCCAACTCGTTACAAATTTGTTCATACCATATTGTTCATTGACATGATCAGATGCATCTGCGAGGGTCTTCTGTAACTGTGGTTTTTTTTCCACAAGCTTTTGTCAACTCCTTTGGATACTCAAGAAACAGGATGGAACTTGCTTGGTCATTGGAAGACTCCCAATATATACCTGACTTCATTTTGGCTGCAAAATATGTTTACATTGCAACCTTCCAACTAATTCCGCTACTTCTCTGTACACTATGAAAAAAGGGTAAAGAATCAACATCCTCAGTCAACCCTGCTGCGGTTCCTCAGAATCTGGCAAGCACTGTTCAACTCATTTAGTCTTCTGCCAAACAATATTCTCCCAGACAGACATCGCCGAATCATTCAGACACAAGCCTTCCTGGTAATTGCCACACATATGACACTAATGAAGCTGACAATAATACTTAGTATGAAAAACCCAATGCTAAAGGCATAGCAAGAAGACAGTTCAACCACCATATGTTTTTGCGTGGCCCAGGCTATGCTCAAGAAACCCCACAAAATGATGATGAAAAAACCTAGACTTGCTGATTGCAGTGGCAGTGACATTTCAAATGCTGAAATCTAGGGCAAGAAGGAAAGTGGAAGAAGGTAGAAAGATGAATAATTGCATGACCCTAGACCTTGGGGAACTGGAGTGGTAACAAAGCACAATAGGAGGACTTACCGAAACTTGGTCCCTGACTTTCTGTAATTTGTTCACAAACGTGGTAGACTGCATCCTCTGCTTAGTACTAATACTACTGTCGCCAAACGAGCTCCCGAACACAGGTCGTCTCCTGGACATGAGAGAAGGACTCTGCGACACCAGCGTGGGAACAGCGACCGGAACATCATGCCTCCCATCTGCCTCCTCCTCCTCCTCCTCCTCCACCTCAGTCTCAAATGGCATGTAAGTAGGCAAACCCCAACTCCTCGAGTTCCTGACTCCCGCATCCGCCATTATTTGTGCACCAAGCCAAAAATAAAAATAAAAATAAAAATCTAAGCCAAGAAAGTCCGGAAGCGGACTGCCAGAACTACTCAACAGAGAGAAATCATGAAACGAGACAAAGAGACAAAAAAGCTTACACACACACACACACCTTCTTGTATGTCCAAGAAAAACACACACCAGAAAAAGAAAGGAGAGAGAGAGAGAGAGAGCAAAAAAACCCAAGATCACACCCAAAACTCTAAACCATCAAATCCAAATGGCCCCACCAAAAAAAAACACTTGCATGAGTCCGGCAGCCACAGGCATATGCCCGAAATTTAGAGCTCAGAAAAACACCACCCCGAAAAAAAAAAAGCGGGGGGCGTCTGGCCTAGGTTTCCCTAGAATTTGCTATCAGCTAGTAGTGGATTGGGAGCGTATTACGGGGTTCCAGCTTATTGGTGGGATGGGCAGCAGAAGAAGGGAACAAAAGCTAGGCTGATGAAGAAGGAGAGTTATCCTCCCACCACCATCACCAGCTCATAGGCTGAACCAACAGACCCAGAACAAACAAGGAAGCAGAAAGTAATGCAAAGCACAAGAAGAGTGAACAACCTTTGATCATTTATTTTTTATTATTACTCTTTTCTCTGTTTTTGCTTCCCTCTTGGCTAAGCTTAGTAGTGATTTGGTAGCCTATCTGACCCCATCATCCACCCTGCTTCCGAGCTTGCCAAGCCAACATCCAAATACCTCTCCATGTAAACTCAACCATTTTTCTTCTTTTTCTTTTTCCCCAAGTTCCCAACATCTTTTTTTTTTTTTTTTTTTTTTTTTTTTTTTTTTTTTTTTTTTTTTTTTTTTTTTTTTAAATTTTTTACCTTCTTTTCTTTTTTTCTTCTTTTTCCACCTAAACATCTCATTATACTTTTTTTTCCCCGATTTTTCTTATAATTATTTTCTTATATATTTTCTTCTTTTCTTTTTCCCCTTAAACATCTTGTAATTTCTTTTCACGTTTTTTTTTATTTTCATTTTCCACCTTAACATCTTATAATTACTATTTTTTTCTTTTTTTCTTTTACCCCCTAAAACACTTAATAATTTTTTAATTTTAATTTTTCCATTTTTCTTCTTTTCGTTTTCCACTAAACATGCGAAATTACTTTTCTGTGTTGATTTCTCCGCCTATTTACGCTGGTTTTTTTTTTTCCTCTTTTTGCAATTTTTTTTTTTTTTTTTTTTGCAAAAAAGTTGAA
>Ga0209611_10003920_pt1 | contig 25580 bp, 24 predicted proteins | sample S1TSphgellanicum_3_FD_187693 | JGI IMG/M metagenome (GOLD analysis project Ga0209611, IMG submission 187693) | Host-associated microbial communities from peat moss isolated from Minnesota, USA - S1T2_Fc - Sphagnum magellanicum MG (SPAdes) (version 2) | ecosystem: Host-associated > Plants > Peat...
AAAAAAAAAAAAAAAAAAAAACTGCAGCAGCAATACAAGAAATGCTCATCTCATGATCCATGGCATGATATAAATTTCAAGGGATCGGTCGATCTTTGCAGCAGCAGCAGCAACAACAATTCATAATATAGAATTGTCTACTGATCGTCTAGTGTTTGTGAGGTTCTAATTCATGTCCAGGCTAAATAATTGGGTCAGTTATTTCATTACTAGTAAGCTGCAAGTTTGCTTCTAATTCTTCCAGCTTCTGCAAGTATTGAGATTGCAGGCGCAAATCTAGTATTACTAGCTAGCAGCTGCAGTAATCTTTGATAATATTAATCAATTGGGTAGTTTTGTTAAGTGTAAAGACAAGGTGATTTGAATTTTGTTGCCGTTCACTGTCCAGATTGCGACGATCGAAGTTTTAACTATATATTGTGTAGTTGATTGTGATCGGAATTTCGACTGCTGTTATGGCACCTGCTGCTGCTGTAGAGAATAATGGTGAGGTTAAGAAGTATAAGACAAGTAGCTCTGTTAGAGTGCAGCCTGCAGCGGAAGGTCCAGCTACCTTGCTGGCAATCGCGACATCTGTGCCGCCGTTCGTTCACGAGCAAAGTACTTACGCGGATTACTACTTTGATATCACCCAATGCAACCACAAGACGGAGTTGAAGGCCAAGTTCAAGAGGATATGCGGGAAGATGCAGATTGACAAGCGTCATATGGTGGTGCGGAGGGAGCTTCTAGAGGAGATTCCATCGTTAGCCTCCTACATGGATCCCTCTATGACTGATCGTCATCGAGTAGTGATGGAATGGGTACCCAAGCTGGCGAAAGAGGCAGCTGAGAAGGCAATCAAGGAATGGGGTCGATCAGTCTCAGAGATCACTCACATCGTTTTTGCTACCACCAGCATTGAAAACTTGCCGGGAGTGGATCTCCTTGTCGCCAAGTCCTTGGGTCTTTCACCCAAAGTGAGACGCGTGATGATGTATTCTACCGGTTGCTGGGGCGGAGTTGCGGCACTGCGAGTGGCAAAGGATTTGGCCGAGAATAACAAAGGCGCTCGTGTCTTGGTACTATGCAGTGAGTGTACGGCCATCTTCTTCCGAGCACCCAATGAAGAATACCTTGATGGCTTAGTGGGACAAGGACTGTTTGGAGATGGTGCAGCTGCAGTGATTGTGGGTTCTGATCCCATCCCACAACTGGAACATCCATTATTCGAGATTCAATGGTCCGGTGAGATGGTAGTTCCTGACAGCGAGAAAGCAATCGATGGTCATTTGACAGAAGCTGGTATGTACTACCATCTTGCACCAGAGATTCCCAAACTGGTGTCCAAGAGCATCGAAGAGTTTGTGAATGACGCTAGAGTTGAAGCAGAAAACAAGGAATGCAACGAGCTTTTCTGGGGTGTTCATCCCGGAGGAGTTGCCATCTTGAACCAGATTGAAACTCAACTGAAACTAGTACCACAGAAATTAGCTGCCAGTCGTGAGATTCTTCGCAACTATGGCAATTTGGCCAGTGCCTGTGTGTTGTTCGTCCTGGATCACATCCGCAAAACCTCCATCGAAGCGGCTGCCAGCACCACTGGCGAGGGCAAAGACTACGGTTTGCTCATTGGGATTGGTCCTGGTCTCACCATGGAAGGCTGCGTGTTGAAGACCATTCCTCTTCTGCACTAGCGCCTCCATGCTTTACCAGTCTTCAAATCTCTCGTCCACCAACACCACCACCACGATAGACCACCACAATACACTCTTCCGGACGGGAAGATCAAAACCCTAACCCTAATTCAAAAGACCACCACAATCAACTGTTCCGCAGGCGACGTTCGAAAACCCTAACCCTAATTCAGCGGAGGCCACCAATTAGGGTACGATTACCGACCTTCCTTCGAACGTAATTAGCAAACTAATTAAGTGCTAATTATAACATAATTTAATTTACCAGCCTCTATTTGCTGGATATTTATTTATTTATTTATCTAAATTTGGCTACAACTTCCTATGGATCATCACCACTTTGGCTACATTACAAAATTGACAACAAAAAAAGAAAAAAAAATAAAAATAAATAAAACACTGGAATTTTAAACATACCTCATCCACTAAATGGATGTACTTGATCCTAATAATATATTAGGTAGCTACAAACTTAGTAATTTCTAAATACATTATCATGATTAATAAAACTACATGATTAATTCATTTGGTAAATTGGTGTTGTAAACAATGCTTTGTTATAACATTATTTGGATTATTATTTGTTAATTTATGCTCCCAAACTAAGATATCGATTAGTACAAGTGCTTCTTTGCATGGTGATTTTTTTTTAAAAATAACACCAAAGGAGGAAAAAAAAAAAAACATGAATGAATGAATGAATGAATGATGTTTTTGAGGTTCCTTATTGGTCATTTTTTAAAATAAAAATTGACAAAAATAGTCACTTTTCAACCCTAGGTTGTCAAAAATCTTGAAAAAAAATGGGTCTAAAGTTCATCCAAAAATTGCGCGTTGTTAATGCGATGTATTCCACAATTTTAATGTCATTGTCTATCCATCAATCTCAAAATGCACAAGCAATTTAGGATGGCACTACATTACTTGTTAATGTTTGGCAAGACCTAGTACCATAGCCTAGGGTTATCCTCTACATTGACAAAATGAATAAGTATTTTTTTTTCAGAAAAAAAAAATATTTTAATTGTTCAAAATATTTATTTTTCATGATATGCAAAAGTCTATTTATGATCTCATATGAAGAGTGAAAATTTTCAATTTGTGGTTTACAAAAATTAACCTTAGATTAAGATCATATATCTATTAAGGAAGGTTGATGTTTGTTAGCTCTATTCTATCCTAGAAAAGCATTGTGGGAACTCATTATGAGTGAGTGAAAAATAAAAAGTAAACTTAAATGGATGAAGGTTGTAGGAGTGTAGGTTTTTTTTTTTTCTAAAGTTGGGTGGGATGGGGTGAAGTGGGGTGGGATTGAGAAGGTTATAGGTGAAAATTTAAGAAAATGGCAAAATTGGGTTGAGTTTTTTTTTTTTTTTTTTTTTTTTTTTCAAATTAATACCAGTGCAAAGCTCTTGATAAGTGGAATTACACCAAGGTGGTTTGCTAGTGATTAAAAATGCAACACCAAAGTTATTGCATATTGAATATTTTGTCAAAGAGATTTTTTTAAATCGAAACTAAATTTTTAGAGAAATTGGGACAAACTCTTGGTAGTATGGGAAAGCCCTTGAAGAATGGTATTTCTTTGGAGGTGATTTCATAACTTTTGAATTGAAGGTGAAGGAAATATTGACTTTTGAAAAAAATAAAATAATATTGGAAATCAATTTTAAATTGTAAATAACTTTTTGACAATTAAACTTTATCATCAAGGTCATGTAAATAGGATGCCTATAATTCATTATGAAAATATATTTACAACATGCATAGTATATTTTAGAATAGATTTAAAATATATTCTAAATATGTCATTATTTTATAGCAAAATAAAAAATACCCTTTTATTTTAGGTGGTTCTTAAAACATACAAATAGTGATTTCCCTACGATTCTAAACCAAATTTTATTTTGGTACAATGATATTATTAATGGACCCTAAACATGTCTACCTTATATTAGCTCCAATGTTATATCACTAGAATTTTTTTGCCAATTTTTATCCCCGTGGTGAATTCATGAAAAAAAGAATCACCTTTTCACATTATGTACACATATTATTATCAATTTTTATGAGAATTAATCACATTATTGAAATGAAGATTTCATTCCTTGACATCAACTTTAACATGTGAACATTCATAGCTAATTTGTATTAAAATTGTTGTTATTGCACTTTTGTCCACAAAGTTTATAATAATGAGGTGGTTTACTATAGAAAAACATATGATTATGAAGATTGAAATCCAAAGACATTTTGGGTTTATCATTCCTCTTGCAATTAAATCCACTAAGTGTTATGAAGATTATTATTCCCAAAAAATAATAATTATGGTATTTCAACAATGATTGTTCAATGTGACCACAAGGGTAGAATACAACACATGTTTGTTAGTCTTCTAAGGTTAGTTCATGATTCATGAGTTTTCATGAACTCAAATGATTATTTCTATGATGAAAAGTACTTGTTAATTGGTTATACTTATCATCTTTTAATGGTTTACAAAAATAGTATTTCTACAACCATTAAATGTGATACTCAATATGTAACTAACAATAATCCACCTATTAAAGTAGAAAATTATATTTAAGTGTTTTAAAAGGACATTTTCAAAGTCGAAAAGGCATACATATTCAAATGTAAACATAGTGAAATCATAGTACAACAATGTTGTGCATAAAAACTTGTTGTCTATTGTTGGAAACTACATGAGCAAAGAATTGAATCACCAAAAATAACCTTTTATTCAATGTAATGAGATACAACAACAAACACTTATATATCTATTCTACAAAAAGGTATGTCTCTTGATCCTACTAATAGTTTATTATGTATCTAACCACAAGGATTGCGCTCTTTCACTTATTATGTGTTTATCACCTTCGATATGACATGTTGTAATATCCACAACTTTCCCCCTCAACATGACTATTCTAGATCTTTACAATTTTCCCTTTTCACCTCAACTTTGTTCTTCACACACATCAAAACTTTTCATCTATGACTAAATTATTTCTACACATGGTCCATGGAAAATTGTTTTCCATCTTCATAGTTTCATTATTTTCACACTTCAACTCTTTTTCTTGAATTTTTTAAAGATCATTCTGATGATTTGATTCAAAATAATTGAAAATTTTCATTTTGAGCTTGGCTTGTTACACAACATTGTTTTCTTGAATAGGATGTGGTGCCATACACTTCTTTGCAAAGTGTCCATATATCCCACATCTGTAATATTTTTCCTTTCTTTTGGATTTCTTAAATGTAGATTTAGAAATAGACCCATAGAAGGTTCTAAGAAAACCATTATCTTCTTCATTTTTGTCATTTTTTCTTCTCATTCCTTCTTCTAACAATAAGCCAATAGCTTCTTGTGTTGTTTCTACCCTACTAGTTTGTTCCATTACTAATGAAGCAAATGAATTTGGTATTGAACTTAAGAAAGCACATGCAACTTCTCCATCTAAAATTGTTGCTCATGCTATGGTCAATTGATCTAGTAAATTGCAAAATTCCAATAACGAGTAATTAGAACTAGTATATGGGGGAATTTTTAGAATCCTTCCTATGGTCATCCATGGACCATTCCAAAGACAATTGGAAAAATAAATACCTCATTTTCAAGCTTAACTACTTCATTTCTTTCTTAATAACTACTTCCTTTTCATATTATCTTTCTTAATAACTATCTCCCACCTTTCCTAATAATTACTTCGATTTTATAACTTTTTTGTTATTTTTCCCTATCCACCAATGGATATGAAAAAAAAATTAACATGTCTATGAATTGTATATTAATTTAAATTAAATTTGACATTGACATAAATAATGATGAATTATCGAAAACCATTTGAAAACATAAGAAAAAAATAGAATAATTGATCATCATTGGTAGTGCATAGCAACACAAAGCTTAAATTCAATTATGTGTTTTTTTACATCTTCTTTTTTCATTTTAAGGGTATAGAATTTCCATGTAAGAAAATTCATGTTCATGACATTTTTAGCTTGGAATTGACTTTTCAAAACATCTCAAACTTCATTTGTTGTTTTTAAAGAATCAACATGCACCTTTTGAATGTCTTTCACACCTAGGAATATAGTAACCCTTGTTTTTTTATCCTTTGAATCCCATGTTGATCAATGAATAGGTGTAATTGGACTTAATGAAATTCCATTTGTAACACTCCATAAATTTTCCCTTAGAAATACATTTCTAAAGTTCTATGGTAGTGTTTCATGTTTGATAATTAGCTCTATCAAACATAACATTTGTCAATTATACTTTATTCGGATTCAATTGATTTCTTCAATAAAACTTCTTTTTTTTTTGAAAAATCACCTAAACTCTTCAATGGCCCTAATACCATGTTGGAAACTACATGAGAAAAAGAATTGAATCAACAAAAGTAACCTTATATTTAATGCAATGAAATTCGACAACAAACACTTATATATGTATTCTATGAAAAGGTATATTTCTTGCTCCTACCAATAAGCATTGTTATGTAACCAACCACAAGGATTACAATCTTTCACTTATTATGTGTTTATCACCTTAGAATATGACATCTTGTAATATTCACAACATGTATTACATGACCTTTTCCTTAAAGAATTTTATGTTCCTTCTATGATTTATCATGGAATTTTGAACAAGGTGATGAAAAAGAAGATGATGAAAAGAATTTTACATTGTATGCATGATCAAATGATTATCCTTCTAAATTAAAAAAAGAGAATATCAAAAAAATTACATTATGTTGCCACTTTAAATCAATTCCAACTTCTTTTTGCTAACTACACAATTATTTTTCACAGTGTTGACAAATGGTATAAAAAATAAAAGACTATTTGATTTTCAATTTTGTAATAGAATCCGAACCCATAGCGCATTCATTTCCACAAAGAAAGAAAGCATGGTGAAAGGTTCAAAATGAGACCAAAACAAATTCACAAGCTTAAATTCAAGGTGAAGTCAATTTTCACAAATTATAGAAAAGGTGGTCAATGCAAATTGGAATCAAATTGTTTCACAAACAAACCATGAATAATTCACATTCACAAGACACACAACAATCTAGAAAGAGTTCATCACTCTCCTCCTTATAGTTAACTTTATGATTGGTACGAAGGACTCTATCAAAACGACATAAATTCTTGAAACTATTTATGCCCAATTTTGTCAAATTATGGATTCCACAACTTTGTAAACTTGTAACTATCCCATATTGACTTCAATTTACAAATTTTCAAGAATAAAGTTATAACCTTTGAAAAGAACTTTATAATCATCTAGAAACAACTTTAAACAATGTCTAGAAACAATGTTAAACTCAACAATGTTTAGTGCCTCAAATGTAGTAAGAAATCTATTGTTTTGTGGCGTTGTGTTTTCAAATGTGCAATCTTCTTTTTCACCTTGTTGGAATTGCCATGGACTTCCTTTGTCACCAAAAAAGACACAATGGACCTAAAAATGCCTTTTTGAACTTCTTCCCCTTGGGCTTGGTGGATCCATCCTCCTTTGTCCAACATTCTACCATCAGTCATAGTTCTTAAAGATTATAGCCATCTAGAAAACAACCTATTGACTATTCATCCCATTTTACATAAAACATAGCACATGCATTTTTTGAAATGGTCTCACCAAACAAGGAAGGTTCAAATTTGGATAGTTGACACAACTTACACTTTCCTTGACATGTATGGATTTCATCTTATTCAATTTTCCAACTCCTTTCATGATTTTTAAAAGAAGTAAAATTTCATACATGTGTAGGTGTGAGTGTTGGAAAGTGACACCCACAAACTAATACAAGATGTCAAAAGTCATTACAATTCAAAATAGACATAAACAACTTCAATTCTATCAATGCATAACAAGTGAAAGCATAAAACTAGGAGGACTATTTGGATTATCACAATCATAGTTTTTCAAAATTGTAAATGAACTTAAAATGTAAAACATATTCAACATATAAAATTATCAATCTTTTAATTATCCATGTTGCCATAGAATTTAATTAGAATCATATTGAAAATCATGGTTATGTTTTTTTTAAATGGACTCATAATGGACTTTGAAATGATGACATTACATCTATCATGCATATATGTGAATTGAACAAATATGTCATGGTAGTGTCAAAATAAATAATAATAATTGAATTTTTCCCAATAAAATAATTTTTAATTTAATTTTTTTTAAATGCCATGATTTTCATCATAATTTTAATTTTTTTCCATTTCACATTGAAATTTCCAAACTTTCACATAGATTTTTGACCAATCACTCATTTACTGATATTTAGAATGTGATTTAACAATTTTTTGTTATTGAAAACATAAGGGATCATTATAAAATTTATAATTTGATACTTGTCATAATTGTAAAAATTTTAGTTAATGCAAAATGTGAAATTTTCGAAATGTCAAAAATGAAACTACATAACCATACTTTTACCCATCCAATCAAGAAATCAAATTGTTGTCTATATCAACCATAACTATGTATGCCAAGTCTTCAACTTCTTCAATGCATAATTTAATGCATAAACTCATAGGCAACTAGAAAACAAAGGCTAAACAATTATGCGACCTTTAAAAGGTGGAGGGATTGGATGTAAGAGAATTTTTTAAAAATCATGTAATCATGCATTCACATGACACCATTATTGTCCATGGTTGATGAAAATTGATTGTATTTGATAATATTTCATTTTTCCCTTTTAGTTGCAAAACCTACAATTTTTTAAAAACTAACTGATTAATTGCAATTGTAGAATTTGCATAACAAAAAAATTTACATATTCACAAATAGATACGTTCTTAGTTTATAAAAGGACATTACAAGAAGGAAATTGTGTATTTACTTGTTGCCTTAATGTTCCTTTGAATAATGTTACCTCAATTTTTATTGCAAAAAGTTGTGATGCAAGGAGTTGCATATTTTCAAGTTGCACCTACTTGCCAACATAATGTTTTTTCAAAAAGTTGCTTTGAATGAAAAATTACAATATGAAGGCTTGCATTCTCAAGTTGCACCTATTTGTCATCTCATGTTCATTCAAAAAGTTGTTTGTTACAAAAAGTTGCTAGAAACAAAAAATTGCAACACAAAGTTCACTTCTTAAGTTGTTATGATAATTTTTAATTTCTAGTGACTTTGGTTGCAAAGGGTAACAAAATAAATGCTCCTCCTCTTGCTTCTTTTTTCTCAAGCTTTCCCACTATTACAACCATCCACCACCATCACACCCTTCTCCTCCTCAACAAAGTGAGAAAAAAAAACCCTCCCACCATAAAACTCAATGCCCTTATCCTAACAACACATGTATTTCTAAAAATTACATGGAGGAAAATGGCAAGAATTAAGTTCATTTGTGAGAAAACAATTATAACAATGCTCACAAAACACTAACAAAACACACCCTTCCTCCTCCATCAAAATAATCAACTCCTTCAAAACAATGCCCCACTTTGTTTCAAAACATGTAACATCAAACAAAAGCCTTCTCCAACAAAACACCCAACTCCTTCAAAGCACCCCCTTTCCCTTTAGAACATTTGACATTCAAAAGTTGTGCTTTGGAAATTTAGGGTGATGAAAAAGTAAAGGCCCAAAACCTAACCATATTTCCATTTATTATTAAAATCCCTTATATTCAAAGATGAAAAAATGTTCATAAAAATGACCTTTGAATCTAATAAAAAATTTGTCCAAGCAAAAGTTCACATTATTGTTAAATTTGAAAATGACTTGCAACCTTCTCAAAAGGTTTTTTGGGAAAATTTTCAAAAAAAATTTGCCAAAAAGGTTGGGGAGAAAAGTTGAATTTGTCACATCTAGCCTTTAAGGTCTTACAAATTGGTAAAAATTGGCATGCTTCTTAAAAAACTTTTAACTTCCTATCTATCTTGTAATCAAACTTGACTAAATCCTCATGTGGATGGTTGTAAGTGTGACTACATCACAAAACTATAAAAACAAAACACTATTTGAATCAACAATGATTCTATAATCACTATCCTCATACATAGCCGAGCGGCCATTTGAAATAATCAATTATTACAAGTAAATAATCAAATGATAATTAGCCTTTGAATCCCATTATGGTTTGCATCTCCACTTTTTAAAATCATTTTCAAAAATTGGATCCTCATTTAAATCATGGATTTGACTTGCATTATAAAGACAATAATGGTTATGGGTAAGTACCAACTATATTAGACCTTAACCAAGGTAATCAACTTCCACTAGCTCTGCACATGTTTGAATTTCCAACCACATTACACATCTCAATGTCATTAGAAAATTAACTGCAAAACAATGAGAGATTAGAAATATATAACTTTGATTGTCATCATATAAAACAATGGGTTTCATCTTTCGCTAACCAAGAATCCTAGAAAATGATGAAAACCACAACATCTACCTTGTTCTTTAAGAAGTTGTCGTATATTCAACTTTTGTTGATGACATAATAGTAGAGGTATACTTTCTTGTTTTGTATCATTTCTAGATTAAACTACAACTCTTCTTGCAACAACTACGCACGTACTAACTCCATAGACTTCAATGCGAGTTCACATCAATAAACTTTGGACGATTACCAATCAATTGTATTGAAGTCGTGTTTCTCTCATCTCTATTCTCTCATTGTTCCAATGTCAATTTCCAACAAATGATACATTGTCATTGAAATCACAATTCCTTTTTCCTTCCATGTTGGTGTCATGCTTTCGCTAGTCTATAAAGGCCATTGATAAGAACCTTGAAGGCAACGTTTGTTGCTAATAGCATCTTCGATATGGGTCGATTGAGATTGGCAAGCACAAGTTTGAAGCATGTTTTGCATAAAAGAAGCTTTTATTCATCTAATTGGCAATACATGTACTTTAGACTGTTGCCTCCACCAATTTTGTTGCTCACAACTCCCTTGGGTTTTTAAGCTCCTTTGTTGTTGGATGACAGACCAAATTCCCAAGGTTCCAAAATTCTCTTTACAAAAGCTTGCAAAATATTGTTGAATGCTATTGCATTGTGACAAATTAAATGAGATAAGGCACAAATTTTAACCTTCTCGACCTAACATTGATACCTTTTGTGATCAAGAACTTGATTAGCAAGCTAGCTCTCAGTCGATGGCACCATTTGATTGAGTCTTTCTCTCCCAACCTGTACTTCTGAGGAAACAATGCATAACTATAAGGTGAGATGCCCACAAATTTTAGCTTTCGGAGAATCACACTCCACAAGGGTTTTGATTATTGACTTCAAGCAACAGGCCTTCTCTCCTGCATTCTCTACCTGCAGGTACAAATGTGATCAACAAGTTGCTAATTACCAAGAACTAGGTACAATATGTGAGTTGCATACATACGGGAAGTTGAATGATTTTCCTCTCGTGACAATGGTGGACTTGAATAATTATTTTGTTCTATGACTACTAGCAATTCCAACATTGCAGGTATTACACTTGTCTGGAAGCTATGGCATGGATGGGCTAACCAAACAAATAATGCAAAGATGTGGACAACTTATACAACATGATCTTTCAGGACTCACCAATCATGCAAGCATCATATACTTGGACATAGGGCCAGTTTTCAGCAGAAATGAAGGAGAGAGAGAGAGAGAGCAAATGCAGGATGTGATGTGTTTGAAAACAAAATTGGAGTTGTGGGGAAGGCAGCAGGTAGGTTCACTCACTGCTTGGTAGGTAGGAGAGAGGTGGGCAATGCACAATACCATCTTGTATGCATACTGGGTACATCTTGCTGCTGCTGGGGCTTGGCTTGTTCTGCATTGCAAAAATTATACCCTGGGACTTTGTAGCTTTGACAAGCCAAAGAGCTAAGCAGCAGCAGCAGCTGGAGTCGGAGAACTCTTTCAGGTAGTATAGGAACTCTTTTCACAAGTCAGTTTCTAACCAAAGCAGCTAGCAGCTGCCTCACAATTCATGTGACATCCATGGGTCCTTCCTTGATCACCATCAGTTGAGCATGGTGTGATCAAGGACCAGGGTGCTGAAAAAAGCCTGTGTGCAAGCTTGGGTGTTGAGCATAGTGTAATCAATGACCAGGGTGCTCAAGTCAATGCTCAAGTTTGGGTGGTTTTGGCAATTTAGGAGATCAGTTGCAAAGGGTTTTTAGTTGTCTTAATATGTTGCAGATGAGCCCTTCTTGCCTGCAGATGGCCTCCAGCAAAGTACCATGCTCTGAGAGAGAGAGAGAGAGCGTCATGCCAAAATGCAAGAGAATAATATGGTCACAGAGATTAATATGTTCAGAGAAGGAGTCAGTCACGCAGGAGAGTAGGACTTGCTCCATCTCTTCTTCCTCACTTCCTCTGCCAAAAATCCCCACAAACCCCAAAAAACTACTGTGAACCACCCTCTCCTCCTGCCGCCTCTCTCCGTCTCTATCATGGCGCTCGCGAACTTCCCTTGAAGAAGACGTAGTTGATGGCAGAAAATGCATAAGGGAAAACCAGTTCGCGCGCAGAGCCAAAACGGTGAACAACACACCTCTCTCTTTCGCTCTCTTCTGAACCTGAAAAGCAACTTTCGCACAACCAACAGGAGCATCTACGAGAGAGTAAGGGCCACGTTCGAGAAAAACAAAAAGAGAAGACCGAGGATCAGAGAAGAAGAGGGAGAAACAGTAATTTAGAGGGACCCCACAAACAAACAAACAAACAAATCCATCCGTGCGTGCGTGTGTGCCTGCGAGAGGAAGCAAATCCTCCCAATCAAGCAAGGAAGGAGAGGGAATTGAAGAATTCATTCCATCCTAGTTTAGGGTTTGATTTCTTTCCCATGGCAAACGCTGCAATCTCCATGGCATATCATCGTCTACCGCAAACTCTGTGTCGTCCTCAGGTCTTCTTCTTGTTTCCAGCTTTTCTCGCTCAAGCTCTTTGCTCAGGTTTTGTGGGTGGGTGCTTCTTGAGGGTTTTGGGTAGTAGAGGAAATTGTGGTATCGTCTTGTAGCAAAAATTGTTTTATCAAAGACGGGTTTCTCGAGAGCTGCTCTAAGAAGAATTTGTGGGGAATGGGTGGATGGTTCTGCTGTTGTTGAATAAGAAGGTGCAGGAGGGAAGACGGCTTGTACAGCAATGGAATTCTGCTGCAACAAGGCCACAACACATAATCTGGGCACGATCCTCCACTTCTTCAACAATCCCCACACAAACACAAAAGGATCAGCAGATCAGAACAACAGGTTGGTTCTTTACAAAAAACAATACAGAAAAAAACTATCTTTTTTACCATTGCTGCAGCCCAACTTCCTTTGATGAATTTGACATGGATTCTGAGCTTATTCTTCTTCTTCTTCTTCCACATCTTCACCAGGATGCAGTCAAGAACAAACCCTAGCAGAATCGTCAACAGAATGCCAGTGTCTATGGTTCAAGGCTCATGCACTCATGTCTGTGACCACAAGAAATTCTTGCAGTCTGTGTCTGTGACCATAACAAAATCCTTGCAGTGTGTGACCAGAGGAAATCCTTGCAGTTGGGGTTTTTCTTTTACTGAAAGAATGTTTCTGGGTTTTGCTTTATTTGTTCTGGTTCTGGGTTTCTTTTTTCTTTTTTTTTTGTTGGTGTGTTTTGCAACAGAGAGGTTAAAGGAATTGAACAAGCTCCTGGAAGATGTAGCACGAACTGCAATAAGCACAGGACCAAGAGGAGCAATCAGATTAGCACAAGGCATTGAAGCTGTGGTATCTGTTGGTAGTGAATATCTTCTTCAGCTCTACAGAGTATTCTTTCTCTGCTCCTTACTCTCATCACTACCCTATCATCTCATACCATTCATCACAGTTTGTGTGCATCTCTGATGGCAGAATCCTCCTGTGAATGAATGAATCCTCCCTCTGGGTTTTTGCCCAGAAAACTCTGACTGCACAGAGAGACAGAGACAGAGAGAGATTTTTGCATCTTTTGTTTTCATTCCTGTTTTTTTGCACAGACATATTTGCAGCATGATGTTTCATGCAACACATTTTTGGTACGATGACCATTCATGCATTTGGTATGGTGTTAATGTTGAGTTTGCTAATACCGGGTTTGAATGCGGAGTTGCAGAATCCACCAACAGCAGCAGCAACATCACCAAACACAATGCCAAGTTTTATTTTGAACCCTCCTGGAGCTGCTGATCTGCGACGCCTATTTGAGCGGCTTGGGGCAACTTACATCAAGTTGGGTCAGGTCTGTTGTTAGGCAGGCGTATATGATGGATTCAGCTCTGATTTTTACATGAAGCAATTGTTTGGAAGTCTTTGTCATCTTGATAAAGTAGTGATATTTGGGATTCTTACTAGACACAAAATGTGGATTTGGGTCTGCAGTTCATAGCATCAGCTCCAACATTATTCCCAGCAGAGTATGTGAAAGAGTTTCAAAGCTGCCTGGACAAAACACCAGCTGTGCCATTTAATGAAATCAAGGCCATTATTCGCCAAGAGTTAGGCCGCCCTCTGGAAGAGGTTTACGATTTTATTGATCCCCAACCACTTGCCTCTGCTTCGGTAGCCCAGGTACAGAACTGCAGAGGCATGCCTAGGAAACAGAAGTGTGTTATTGTGCAGTAAGGCACTAGGTAGTGCCTCAGAGTTACTTTCTATAGATTTCTTCCCGATGCTGAAGGTCCTAGCCATGGAATTTTCTGATGTATACCCCCTATAAAGTCTTTGCCAAGATTCAAAGTATGTCAAGGTGCCTGCCCCCTTGTGTCTTTCAACAAGCATTGGTGTCTTCACAGGTACATGCAGCAAGACTAAGAGGGAGTCAGAAGGAGGTGGTGATCAAGGTGCTGAAGCCAGGAGTGGAGGACATTCTAACTGCTGACCTCAGTTTCCTCTATGTCACAGCTCGAATTCTGGAATTTTTGAATCCGCAGCTGAGCCGCACATCTCTGGTTTGCAGACTCTATTATGCCCATTTCTTGTTGTTGTTCTGTCAGCTTGTTGTCTTATGGTGCTTCTTAATGCACAATCCTTATGTTTTGTTCATCAGTTTTGTGTTGGAATTCAGGTTATGTTGTGAAGCAATCAATGCTGGTGAGATATGCTATATTTTGGAACTTCTCAGTCTCTCTCTCTCTGTGCACACACACACACACATATCTATTGGGTAGGTTTCCTCAGTTGGGTCTGCTTCCCTTTTGCAGGTGGGGATTGTTGGAGATATAAGGGCATCAATGCTGGAAGAAGTGGACTTCAGGAAGGAGGCACTGAACATTGACAGTTTCCGGAATTATGTGGAGGTAATGGGTCTTGCAAAACAGGCAACAGCCCCCTTTGTTTATCGGCATTGCAGCACACAGCGGGTACTGACTATGGAACGACTATATGGTGTCCCACTCACAGACTTGAACTCCATCCGCTCCATTGTCCCCAGTCCTGAGGCCACACTTATCACAGCTCTCAACGTCTGGTCAGTGCCTTTTATCTCTCTCTTATCCTGATTTCTGCTTTACTGGATGACAAGATACACATACCAGCCAAAAAAGAAAAATTGCAGTGTTACAATGATGCTGATGGATATACCTGCCATAGCAAATTGTTCAATACCTATCATGTCACATGTGAAGAAAGTGCACAAAAATGGGTGTCCTTCATTTGTCACAGAGACTAAGTAGCAGCTGCGTATATGTTTTGCTTGGTTTGTGCTAGGTTTGGAAGCTTGATAGCTTGTGAAACATTCCATGCAGACGTGCATGCAGGCAACTTGCTGGTACTGAATGATGGACGTGTGGGCTTCATTGACTTTGGTAACAAATCTTCCTTCTAACCACTTTAGCTTGTGTTCAAGGATATACATGCTCTAGAAGGCATGTGGTGTGTGGGTTCTAGGCACTGCAATTCTTGAGTAAAGGGATTCTGGGTATTTTGGAATCCCCAGATGTTGGGTTTCAGAACTTATAGTCTCTGAACCATCTTGGACACTGGGGTCAGGATGTGATTGTGGAATCAGAGTGAAATGCAAACAGAAAAGGCTCTGAAAACTCAAAGGAAAGTGAATATGTTCTCTCATCAAGTCCTGACCACATCTCTCAGCTGTCTGCTCTACTTGTCATCTCAATGACAGCATTCTGGTTCTCTGTTTGCAGGTATAGTAGGGCGCATCTCTCCACTTACATGGGCAGCCATGGAAACATTTCTGGCATCAGTGGGGAATGGGCAATACACAGCAATGGCAACAGCATTGGTTCAAATGGGTGCCACAGATTCAGCTGTCGACATCACCAGCTTTTCTAGGGACCTGGAGAAAATTTTCTCAGCCGTGCAGGTAAACCCTTTTGAAAAGATCTTCTGCAATTCGTAGAATCAAGCATGTTGATTCTATATGTTCTGGAATGGACACATCAGTGTTTGATTGTGCACAAAGCTGCTGTTCACATATGAATGAAAAACTCTGTCAACACACAGGGGTTAGAGTTAAGGTAAATTTCCAGACCTTGAAAGTATAAGAGAACTGTCAGTGGTTAAATTATCTGATTTCTTTCTTAGTCACTGAGTTCATAAGAGTTTCTCTCCTGCACAGGACTTGGACACGGATGTCCTCATCACGACGACTGCAGGGGGACCCGGAAGTGCTACTGTAGCTGCAACCATGGCAATTGATGAACAGCAAATCAATGCCCTCCTGCTTGATGTGGTATGTAGTACCCTCACCCTGAAGAATGTAGTGGGATAAATCAGCAAGATTACAGATCCTACTACAGTTTCCCTGCACTAGTGGTTTTTTGTCCACCCATCTTGCTCGTATCTTACAATGCCCAACAACACTTTTGTAAAGCTCTGCATTTGTTTTCTGTGCAGATTCGAGTGAGTGAGGCATATGGGTTGAAGTTTCCCCGAGAGTTTGGACTTCTACTGAAGCAACTCCTGTATTTTGACCGTTATACACGATTATTGGCTCCAAACCTGAATGTTCTTGAAGATGATCGAATTTCACTCAGGAATCGTGGATCGTGGCCAGATCCATTTGGTCCACGTCAGCCCCGGTTCTAAGCATAGTAGTAGTTGTCCCTTGGTCCACAGATTGTCCATATCCCAATTGGAGATCTCTTGGAATGGTCCCTTCCTTGGTTGACAGATTGTCCATACCCAATTGGAGATCTCTTGGAGCCATGACCCTTCCTTGGTCCACAGATTGTCCATACCCAATTGAAGATCTGTCAGAGTTGTCCCTTCTTTGGTCCACAGATTGTCCATACGTGATTGAAGATCTCTTCTTGAACCAGTAGTGTAGACGCCCATTCCAAGGTTCGCAGGTTACAGGGAAATTGCCTCAGTAGGGGAAACAATATAAACACAGTTTATAACTTTGATCTGCATCACATCCAGATGGAAAGGTGTGCAGATCCTGTAACCTTTTTCTAACAGCATTACCAATATAGTATGGTTTCTGTACAAATTTTGATCATATTTTATGTGCGGTGGCACTTTCAGATGATGACAAATTGCAAAGCATCCAATGTCCGGGTTTTTCTCATCTTCTAGTTTTTCCCTGAAAGAAATGCTGCCAAACGGATGAGTAAACTTTCATAGACCAATAACTTCAATGGTGAAACATACAAATTCGTTCATCCTTCCTATCAAAGATACAAGACTGATAAATTTGGTTACATTTTTGTTTCAGCTCACCATGTGGATGGGTTGGGAACAGCATTTGGTGGGGATAATATGATTGTGCTTTTCATCAAGTTGGGTGGAGAGAAAAGTGCATATTTTTGGAGGGGGATTACAGGATTGCACTGCAAAATTTTGTGCAAAATCTTAAAGTCAAAACTGGTGTTTCTTCAATACCTGCAACAAATTGAGGCAGGTAAACACTTTTACACTTTAAAACCCTTAAGATTTTTGCAAGGTTTTCTTACAAAATCATTTTAGAATAGAGGTAGTGCACTTTAATGGCCAATTCTCTGACTTGCATGCAATGAACACAAAAGCCATGTGTAAATTTCATTCTGCACACTGTTATATGTCTATACAGGCAAACATAGATGAAAAGTGCTGTAGATGTTGGAAAGTTGAGAATTGAGCCCAAAAACAGTTCTGGGGTCTTTTACAATTAATGGGTTCAGCTCTCTCTCTCTCTCTCTCTCTCTCTCTCTCTCTCTCTCTCTCTCATATACAAACAAAAAAACCTCAAAAGATTTCATGTAGGATCAGGATCTGACACTTTTTTAAATGCCACTTCACTAAAGGTGGTTCAACTCTTTCTTCTCTTTGATATATTGGTGATGCCGGTCGTGAACTGCACATTCTCTTGACATGTGATTAATATGGATGGTGTCCACTATTCTAATTTATGTATGTCCCTCCTCCTTTCCATAAGAACAACCCAAAATTGTAGAAAAGCAAGGCTGCGGTGACAGCAAGTCTGGTCAAATTTCGAAAGTTTGGAAATACTGCTTGTTTTTTAGGGGCTTCAAGACTTAATTTTTTCTAGTTTCACATGGGTTGAAGTTAAATGATACATGATTGCAAGTCAGACCCAAAGATGTGTCCAAACACACTAACTTGGGAATTGCTATTAATATTACATCCAAACTAGACTCAAAATCCTAAGACACAGGCAAATTGTGGAAAGAGTTTGAAGCTATGATGAAGGCTTAAACATGAAGGTAGATTGATGCAATCAATGGCAACAACTATTGGAAGTGTTGGTTGTTGGAGGAAAGATCTCAGTTGATATATAGCAGACGTCCTTTGTGGCCTCCATGGTGATGTTATGGTGGAATTCTATCAATCAAGACTTGCTTCATATGCGATGGACTCCTAGGGTTTGAATTAATCCCTTGTACAATGTGAAAGAATGATTCAATTAAAATTGGTCATGCAGTTCAGGAATAAAATATCAATTGCCAAAGTGCAGAAAAAGTGGCATTAATTGCATGACACTCATAAGAAACATGAAGCATATGTATATGCAAAAGAACATTCCAATAATCCATTGCAATGAACTCTATAACTAACCTGGTTGTAGATTATTTGCCATCAAAAGGAAAAGGATGGCAGAGCCATTAGTAGCATAAGAGTATGGCATGAAAACCTCTGGCCATCACAATGCAAACAGCTTAATTAAGTTCTATTTAATGTGGCCATAAACAAAAGATCAACCAGAAGCCATGTTTGCGGTGTTGTAGAACTGAATTCATATTTGTTGCCAGCACTCCTGTACTACTTCTCACCATTGTGCTAAACCTTTTTATTCAATATTTCTCATCACACAGAAAGCATGTGTTCCTGCATTCAGATGTCTTGAATCTTGGTTTCGGACAAGTTACAAAGAATTTTGATGTCAGTTAGAATTAACAAAAGCCTCCTGAGGAATGGGGACAAGGTCCTCACACAACAGAGATGATGTGCAGAGACAAGTGCAGAAACAAACAAGTTGGACTCAAGTAGCATAGATCTGCCGTTGAATCTCTCCAGGGACAACCAAACACCTTTCATGATTGGTATGTTGTGTGGAGATGACCATCCCTGAAACTGGCTTCAATCACTGGACACCAACTCTTGGATGCTGAGACCAGTACCCCAAGTGGTGGTTGAGGAGACTCTTACAACCTTCTCCCAGTGTTGAGGAGGCCAGCTCTCAGGACTAACAAAAGCTCAATAGATGATTGCAATGGGTGCTTTTGCATTCCTATCATATGTTGACAATGCTCAGTTACTGGAGTACCCATGAGCGTTTTGACCAGCATCTGCATAGATGATTTCTGCAACATGACGTAGAACAAACACATGCAGATCGATCCTACCAAAGAGAAGCCAACAACTATAGAACCAACATGAAGCTCCATCATGGCACCACATCTCAATCAAAAAGGGGCCTAAAAAAGAACCAGAAACAATTCCTCAATATCAAACTACCTACAGAAACAAATGAACTTATAAAGGACCAAAGAGAATTGAAGACCACCCAGAGGGGGAAAAATACCCTGCTAAAACTTTTGGTCTCGTGAATAACAAGCCAGAATCCAAGTAGAATCACCATCAAAATGTGGAAAAACCTGACACAACTTTGTTCATCAACCGCTCCTTCTCTTTCAGACGAATGCTAGGGTTACTCTGCATGCCCATACATATTGTTAGAGAGTTGCACCCGCAGGAAATTTTCACCTCCTTGTGCACTGAAAAGCAAATCTACAGACGCTCAAGTGCCAAATCTAACCAGTCTTCTAGGAAGTTCTTCCATTTTTATGGGCAATGCCAAACTGAAACTGGACACAAACATTCAACTGATATGCAGGTTCACTAGTTTCAAGCTAAGGCATTTCACTTGGACAACCAGATTCTCATTCATGACTTTTAGTCAAGGCTTCCCAGGTTCTTACCTACAACAGCTGTTCATGGTGTAGGCCACTTTTGTACATTGTACCAACACCACTCATTGCTCTTCAGCAGTGCAATTATTGAGTTATAGAAAACTTGGAGCATTGAAAGGTGCAAGAGAAAGAACCTGAAGAGAGAGCAGCGCCATTTTTGTAAAATCTGCCATCTCAGGAAGAACATGAGCAGGCAGAGTATCTGCAATGGCCTCCAGCTTCACTTTCTGTTGCCTAGCTGTTGGTCGGTCTGGACCCGCATATAACTGAACCAGCTTCTTCAAATGGTGGGCTTTCCCTAAGATGTCTTTCACCTCTTCCTGATCAATTCAAATCCACCACACAGAAACCAGCCCTGTCTTAATATATCTCATTATAATGAGGCTCTACTCTATTTTCTCAAAACAGGGAATGAGGCTCATCCAATCACCATCATGAGTGATCCAAACTCAACACCAAAAATTGTTTATTTGCTCTTAGATCCATTTCATACCTCCCACATCTCCTCTGTGATATCGTCACGCATGAGATAGGGCTTAACGCGTGCCATAGTTTCTTCCAGTGATATTTGTGGGGTGTCATCTATATCTGGATTGTCACTGAAGTTTTCCATCGCATATTCAGGTTCAAAATCCAACTGCCACAAGTCAACAAACCTTTTTAAATTTCCATCCCTCACAAAGAAGAGGTGCTCTCACATTTACTAAACCTATATTCAAACAAAACCACCTGCTATCACACACAAACTAGGCCTAGTTTAACCCCCAAAAACTGCTCATGAGCCATATTTGCAGCTGGTCAGACCAATGTACAAAGGCTTCCAACAATGAAACAGAATTTGCTCTTGACTTATCCCTCATATAATATTTGTTGCCTGGACCCACATCAATATGGACATTCTGTTTGAACAGAAACCATGTTGAAAATGAAATGCAGAACAGGAAACTTGCTCATTGAATGCCTTAAATAAAATTAACATAAGACATATACCAGGAACTTGGTATGAAGGGCACTCTTGAATTGTTCCTCTTCATCCAGTGCTTTCAGGCGTTCCTCATCTTCTGGTGTCATTTCTCGCAAAGTCAATGGCACTTGTGGCACATCCTCTTCTAATGCCCTGCAACACACACAAATACATACAGGCAGGAACTTATTCAAACTTCATTCACAAATCAGAACACACTATATTAGACAAAGCAAATGTCATCATTCCTAAAAAGCAGACACACCGCTCCAGACAAGACCCTCTGACCTGCGCTGCCTGGGTCGTATTTGCCGCTTTAACCTATCCTTATCAGACTGTGAGCCTGTTCGAGGAGCTGTGGTGTCTGGTCCCTTCCTGCGAAACCTGTTGGCCACAAAGTCAGTCACATCTGAGAACTTGTCCACAGGTCCACCCCTCCTTCTCCTCTCCTCCTCTATGGACAGGTTCTTGTCAATTCCCTCCTGCAGAACTGCTACAGCCCGCTGCACAGCATCTTCCCTTGAGAGCTGTGGCCTTGGTGGTGATAAGCTCCTCTGCACCCAGCAAATTATGTACAGTGTTACTATAGGCAATTGCTGGACCCATAATAAGGCTACACTATGGAATGCTTAACCAACAATGTCCAGTATGTACCGGTGCTGGTGTCCCTTGTCTTTCAGGCAGCTTTGCTAGTAATGCCATTGCTCGCTCTCTAGCCTGCTCCCTTGAAAGCTCTGCATGAGGCAATCTCTCTTTTTGACCTGCTGTTGCTCCAATGGAAGCAGGGGGTGACACAAGGGGCTGGCCAGGTGAACCTTGTGGTGCCCCTCGTCCACGACCTCCTGCTCGCACACTAGCATCCAGCAGTGGTGCTCCTCTTCCACGACCAGCTACTGACACTGCTGAGGGTAAATTTGGCAACATAGAAGGATTGAACTCTCCAGCCCTTCCAGAATCTTCAAAAAGTCCACCAACTCTTCCACGACCAGCTACAGCCCCTGCTGAGGGCACATTTGGCAAAATAGAAGGATGTAAGTCTCCAGCCCTTCCAGAATCTTCAAAAAGTCCACCAACAGGTGGTTGTTTCAGCAGCCCTCCAAAAGAGTGCAGGCCCTCTGACTCATCAACACGCTGGGCAAAGAAACTCCCAGGTGCCATAATCTCAGGCTTCTTAGTATCAGTACTTGGGGCTGCAAAACCTTGTGACACTCCTGTTGCCTTTGATTCTTCTTTGATGAGTGTATGTGAGGGAGGTGCACTTTCTACTGGCTCTGCAGTCTGAGGATGCAGATCCCTTGTCCTTGGTGATAATTGACCGGGACCAGTTGTAGCTTCCTCATCTGAAATCTGAGGCTCGGGAACTGATGCCTTTTCTACCAGATGGAACTCAACTGCTGTTGCCTCCTCAGCATGGAAAAGCTCTTCTGGAGTCTCATCTCTTGTAGCTCTCTTTTCAGTTTCAGGTGCACTGCTCATGGACACTGAAGGGGGCTGTTCCATTGTCAGGGATACAGCAGAAGTCTTTGATTTTATCAAAGCCTCTCGCATCAGCTTGTACACTGTGTCCATCTTGTCAAACTGGCCTGACTTACTATATATTTCCACAAGCAAATTGTAAGTGGGAACAGTCACATGGACACCATCTGCCTTCATGTCCTCAAAGACCTGGTCAACCTCAGCAAAACGCCCTGCATTGTAGTGCCACCTGATCATGGCCACATAGCTCTCATCTGCACCACAAAATACCAAAGATATACTCCACCGGTGAGAAGGGTGGAAGAGAACAGTCAACTAAAGACAAGAAGTTTGCAACAACTGTAATCAGGCAGTCATCAATGTAAAAGCCCTGCTCTGCAAGACGAGACTGAAATTGCCCACCTGAGAGTTGAAATTGAGTATTGGGAGTCACAACCGGTGGGCCTTTTTCAGGCTGAACTACATCTGGCATATTCTGCACCTGAGGTTGTGCTGGGGGTGTCTCAGGCTGGAGTGGCACCTCCAAACCTCCAGTCTGCAGAACAACTGCTGCATGTGGAGGTGGCGTAGGGTGATCTTGCAGAATTCTCATAGGCTGGCTTTGCAGAGGTGGTGTTGGCTGGTTTTGTGGAGGTGATGTAGGTTTGCTTTGCAGTGGTGGAGTGGGCTGGCTAGTTGTCCTCCCTGGAGGTGCCAAAATCTGAGAGAGGGATCCCCATACATTGGCTCTTTTGCTTTCTACATTTGGAGTTCCATGTGTCCTTTCAGTCCTTCCCAAATTGTTAGCAACTCTAGGTGATGCAGACAACTCCTGAAACGATTTTGTTGTAGATGCAACAACAGAATCCTTGGCTTCTGCATGAGAGCCAATTACACCCATTTTAGCTCCTTGCTGCCCTGCTTTGTGTTGTTCCCCCAGGATGCTCACCACCCTTGGTCGTGTCTCCCATGTATCCATTGATGCACCTCCTCTCTGCCGATGCAATTTTAGGTCTTCATTCCAGGGAACAGCAGGGCGAGCATTTGGGATTGATCCTCTGCCAGCCCCTTGAAGAAGAAGCTCAGATGACACATTTTCTGGAACTAGCCTTTGTTGCCCTGCCAAGGAGTGAACAACAGAATATCCAGCACATGAATGTTACCGCCACACATGAATGTTATTGCGAGCACATGAATGTGATCACTTTGTAGCTGAATTCATCCAGACAAACATCAAGCCAAGCATATTGAATACAATGCATGCACAAGCTTCCAGACAACAAACCCTAAAACACTAAACCCTCAAATTTCACTATCACAAATATCTATGGATATGCTCCAGGCAAGCCATAGTTTAGAGGGATAAATATCTAGAATTCCACAGTATCAAAGCGTAGTAGAAGTATACATACCCGCTGCTTCTGGAGGCTTTACGATAGCTACAAAGGGCTTGAACGGCTTGAGTGGCTTTTCTGTAACAGCGTCCTCAAACCGACTGTCAATTTTCGCTGCTTGTCCATCCGCTTCCAAGAAGACCTTGCTTGCCTGCAAAGATCATTATGTCATTGATGCTACAGCAGCAGCAGCAGCAGCATAGTCACAAAGAAAAGTAAAGCGAAGAGCAAGGAAAACAAACAATCAAGAACCTGTTGGCCTGAATCTGGCACGTTTTCAGCTTCTGCTTTCGCAGGAACGAATGACTTCTTCAAAGGAGGAAGCGGGGTGGCGACCGACGGTGGTGGTGGTGGTGGTGGTGGTAGAGGCAAAACACCTCCCTCTCGTCTCCCTCTGCCGAAACCCTGAGTTTCATTCTCGAAACCAGCTCGTCGTCCTACTCCACCGCCATAGCCCCCCACCTGCGACGCATCGTCCGCTCCATCACCCCTACCTCTTCCTCTCCCATATCCGGAGCCACAAACGGGAGAAGTGGAGAAGCTCTGGAACAAGATCCCCGGCCTCCTGGATCTCCTCAACAGGGAAGCGGAGCTCCTCATGACTGGAGCTCCAACATCACCCGTCTACTAAACACACACATACACACAGCTTTTCCAACATGCGAAACGCTCCACCACACTTTCAACAAATCTCAATCATGTGCAAATGTCGACCAAATACTGAAAAAGCTTCACCAGAAATTTGCGCCAGATCCAATCCGCAGAAGACGCGCAACCAAATCGAGAAGAAACATCGGCCAGGAAAAGAAAAAAACAAAAACCCTACCATCCAAAACAACAACGCCTTGGATCAAACTGAGGATCCCCAAACCCTAATTCTATACTTCACCTCTGTTAGCACAGCAGTTAGGGCTACTAAAGGTGCATTCACACTTGGTGTTAAGGGACTCTAGTATTAAGACCCCTAACACCAACCTAGTCATTTAGGACCTAAACCTATTTACCATGAAAATTTTCTCTTAAGTTAAGGTCCCATTTAACATTGGCTGCCACCTAAGATGCCACCTAGATTTTCACTTAACACTGACTTAACATTAGGTGTGAATGCACACCTTAACAAGCATGATCCCCAAACCCTAATTCTACCCTTCCCCTCTGTTAGCACTGCAGTTAGGTCTAGCGCAATAACTAACAGTTTCGCATAAGTAAACTAACTGGTAAACTAACTTGGCAGCCACCACCAGTTAGTTTGTTCACAATTCCCAAACAATTCCCAGTTTTTTTTTGGACAAAATTTGCCCAGAATTTAAACTTTGTTGGTAGCTTATTAAATTAATGGTTTGGCAGTTTATATTAAATTATATTATTTCTTTTTTTAAATTTTAAGAATGAAAATCAAAACAGGTTTGAAAGGATGAGGTCCCGAAATCCCATATTATATGGATGTGGGGTCCCAAAATAAAAGGAAGGCCAATAAAAATGGTAACCTCAAATCTGGACACCCAAAGAACAGGCAGGTCCCAATTTCCAAAAGAAGAGGTACTTTTAAAAAAAAAGGTAACCTCAAAGATGGACGCAGAATAGCAGGTCCCAAAGTGAAAGGCCAATTTTTAAAGGTAACCTCAAACGTAGCTTCAAGCTGGACCCAGAATGTTGGGTGACGGGGCGGTCCCCAAAAAACCAAGCGCTCTCTACAAAGGTATCCTCAAACGTAACCTCAACCTGGGTCCCCCCCCCC
>Ga0209611_10003921_pt1 | contig 25576 bp, 18 predicted proteins | sample S1TSphgellanicum_3_FD_187693 | JGI IMG/M metagenome (GOLD analysis project Ga0209611, IMG submission 187693) | Host-associated microbial communities from peat moss isolated from Minnesota, USA - S1T2_Fc - Sphagnum magellanicum MG (SPAdes) (version 2) | ecosystem: Host-associated > Plants > Peat...
ACGCCAATGACAACATTTTAAAGACATTCCTTTGATATCAACTCCAAACATGCAAAAAGTGAAGACCTTGTGTACATTGAATTGGGTTCTAACAACAAACAAAAATTATAGAATACCAACATTCTACGATAAATACTTAACAATAATCACAAAAACAATTATGTACCATGTTTATTTTAATAATGAAATATGCAAATGAATGGGATGACCAAAAGAATATCAAATACAATCATCACATTTTTCATCACTAATTCGGTTACACTTTGAATATATTTTGGTTATCTATTCATAATGACCTCATCATGAGTTACTTGTTTTTAACACATACAATGTCCCCATATAAATCTCACTATATAAAATCAACAATAGTACCTCACAACTAGGAAATTCTTGTAATAAATTCTTGTTTTTAAAACTTGTTTAACACAACCCTATGAATGGCAATGTTTTGTTTTCAAATTTATATTTAAAATTAGTTGTAAGCATCCCAAGAAAAATATCTCATTAATAAGCAATAATGTTTCACATTATTGAAATGTGGCAAAATATGTTCCAAAACAGAAAAATATGTCAAAATATGGTGAATTGTTTTCAAAATGTCTCTAAATATGGCAAAAAATTTCTTCAAAAAAAGTATCTTGTAAAAGAATTTTTTTCTCTCTCTCACATCATCTGTGTGAAATTTCACATACACAAAAAAAATAAAAGGTTGAAGCCCTAAAACCCAATTGTACCACCACAATGTCCAAATTACACGCTCTAGATAAATTCAAAGACAAGTATGGGCAAATTAACAAAAATATAATACTTGTTGTTCCAATTATTAGAGTTTTTTTTCTTAAATTTAGTATCCAAATCCTACACATCAAATAGGGTGTTGAATTAATATGCAATACATATTAATTTTCATTCCTAAATAAGACCAAATTCCCATTGATCATCATAATCAATGACCCAAACTATTGAGCATCCAACACAAGGGCCAAATGAAGTAGGTCGGCAATATGTTTTTGGTTTTTATTCTATTTTTGTTTTTTGGTTTTTTTAATTTCATTCTTTATTTCTTTGGTGGTGTTTTGATTTTTGGGGGGGTTTTTTCAGCATTTTTTCATTTTTCTTTTCCAGTTTTTTGTTTGTGCTTCATTTTTGGTTTTTTTAATGTTTATTTCCTTATTTGCTTTTATCATTCTTTTCTTTTTATTTATTTTTATTTCTTTTTTTCAGTTTCTTGTTTTTTTTTTTGGGTGGGGGTCTTCCTATGCTGGGCAACTAAATCTATTACCCTAATATACTTGTGAATATATCACAAAATAAATAAATATCCTACTTGATTGACAATTATTTCTTGTTACTTTTTTAATTATCCTACTCAACTAATAAATAATTCAAACTTATCTTGTTTTTATTTGACCTTATTGTATAGTTAAGGTTTAGCCTTACCTAAGGAGGGTAATTGTTTTGAAGAGGTTACACAAAGGATATATGCCAAAATCATTAGACAGCATATATGCATTTACATACTTTGCAATGCAGGTGGTTATGATGGATTTTTTCAAATTATGGTGACAAATTATTGAAATATATTTGGTTTTAGCAATTTAATTTTATTCATTACATACCTCGAAAAAGATTCTCACCATTATATGCTCTTGGAACTCTCTTTTACATTTGACAACCATGAGCCAAAAATACTTTGAATATATTAGAGCTATCCATAAAGTCAGGGTGTCTTTGGGCTTGCTTTCACCCCCTATACCCTCTTTCAATAGTGTCTGCAAAGTAATTTTATCAAATCTCAGTATGAAATGCTGAAACTCAGCATTTAATGCACAAGGCTCGAGAGTAACTATAGTAAATTAATGTACAGGTAGGAGCGATGAAAATATATGTAGTAGCACTGGAGGCGCTCAGGAAAAAGAAAGACAGGATAAAACTTCGTTTATCACCAAAATTGCTGGAAAAACTAGTCTAGATCCCAACTATTTCAAATGTTCATGTTTGTAATGCCAATTGCAGAATTAATTGACCCTTTTTTTCAATTTGATATGTGCCATACATGTTGTGAAGTAAGTGAGCTCACAATCATCAAATGAGCTTAGAAATGAAAGTAGAAATTTTTTTAGGATACTCCTTTATTTTGGTGACCTCCAAGAGCAAATTGTTGAAATATGGCAACTTTGGACCGTTTTTTCCTCAAAACATGATTTGACTAGTGTACCCTTTTTTTTGTATGAACATTTTTATTTTATTTTTTTCCATTTGTCAAATATGTGGACTCATCATCGTGAACAAGAGGAATGAGTCAAAATTTGGCTACAGATCACACACGAATGTAGAAAGTTTTTAGAATCCTCCTTCATTTTTGGCAACCTCTGGGAACTCATTGTCTAAATACGACGACTTCTCACATTTTATACTTTAAAAATGATGACTTTCACACCGTTTTCTCCAACAAAAACCCTTTCATACTCTTCACGATGAATTTTTAATTTTTTTAAAGTCGCCATGGTGCCAAATTTCACCCAAATAATTGTTTAGATATGACGACTTCTGACTTTTTTTTTCCTCCTCAAAATATGGCAGCTTTTGCACGTTTTTTTCCAATCAAATATCCTTTGCACTCTTCTTCACACTGGATTTTTTTTTTTTTTTTTTTTTTTTGGTTTTCCAAAGTGCGAAATATTGCCCAACTCATTTGTTTAAATATGACAACTTCTGACCTTTTTTCCTTAAAAATGTGGTGACTTTTTTTTCCCCTCAAAATATGGAATTGTTGTAGGCAAGGGAAGATGGAAAAAAAAAGAAGTAAAAGCACTTAAGTAGAACCCCGAGCTAAGTAAGGATGTGACTTAGGCTAAACCATGTAGCCATATTTGGCTAAGTCCTCTTGTGAATAATGGCCAGTTCACCTAGCTACTCTCTTTTTTTTTTTAAATATAAAAAATGGTACCCACATTTGTAATATTTAGAAATAATTTAAACAGATTTTGGGATTTTTTGACCAGGGTACCAATGTGGGTACCTGTGTTGGTACTTTCACTTTTTTTGAGTGAGGCCTCTTTAGTGGCCATATTAAGCCCAAAAAATGTTAGATTTGTCTAAGGATGGGATATTTATAATATTTAGAAATAATTTAAATGAATTTTGAGATATTTTGAGCGGAATAAGGATTGGAAAAAAAAAAAGAAATAGGGAAAATCGACGAATGGGAGAAGGCAACGTGTCAGTTGAGGCCGCTGGATAAGACATGTGACTGGAAGCGACGACAGTCTTCGTCGAGTCCCGTCGCTGGGTACGTCCGTCCGTCCAAAAAAAATTAAAATCTCTGCTTGTGGACATGCTGGTTTTAGACCTAGGCACCGACCACAACCCCTAGACTAGAGCGCAAGCTCTTCAAACTTAGAATAAATAATATCCTGGAGCAAGAAAGTTTTCCCCCGGCTAAGTACAAATGCATCCTCAAATTGTGGCCTGAAATGGTAAAGTTAAGAGTCCTTTGTTGATCACATTTTGAACTCCCTTGGGAGTAGGCGTCATCAGTCATTTACATGGTCAACAAGGGGTGTGTCACACTGTGGCCCTGCCATTTGCATTAAAAAGTATCTTAAGGCAAATGAAGAATTATGGAAACTCAATTGTTTCATCACACGAAAATATAATCTTCAAAAAAATCCTCTGAAAGAAACCAAAATCCTTCAAGATATTATTTATGACTCTATAACTAATCTCAAGTTTCAACACAAGCCAAAATATCATCTTTCAAAAAATCCTCATATAAAAATAGACCTATTACCTAGGGGCCAAAATCCATTAAGCTACTATACTCTATAATGAATCTAAACACAATATCCTTGCCTACTAAGCCAAGGCCAATAAAAGTAGCTTTCAAAACTTTCAGCCCCCAGAAATCTATTAACCCCTTCAGTGGGCACAAGCATGATCACTGTAATAGAAGAACATTGATTGAAAGTTCACCAAAGCTGCCAAACTATATACATCAATCCAAGCCTCTGGATTTCAAAAGCAATTTTCAAGGTTGCTTCTATATTGTTAACTGTGGCTTTTTATTTGAAGGGCAAGAAGTTTCAAGCCCCTTCCTACCTTATATCTCAAGTACATAATATCCTATGGGATGGGGCCAGTTTCTACAAGCAAGTGCTGAAATCAATTAATTTTAGGTTATGAGATCATTTTGACATTTACAGTTCAATTTTTTAAGGTTTGATACATGAGGTTTTCAAATATTTTGAGCCCCGTTTTTTATATATCTTTCTTGTTCATTATTTTTCCATAATTATAACTATTCCATAAAATAGATTGAAATTACCATTCAAGAACCAAGCTATAATCCTAAATTTTGACTACATTTTGTTTTCATTATTTTTTAATCATTAAGATTTTTTTCTTTGCCATCTTGTCGACTAACAATCCTGATCACACATTGCCCCCATTAACCAACCCATTTTGTTGGATGCTAATGCAATTTGTGACGAGTTTACATCACCACTTTGCTCCTTTTAGTGTGGCTCCCATCGGAAGGAGTGATGAATGGTTAGGAGTAAGGTTTGTTGTCAATATTGATTTTGAATTGTAAAGGTTTAATATTATAGTAGGATGAGATTTTGTTTTTGTGCCTTGATAGATTTTGTTTTGAATGCTTGGATTAAGCAAATTGCAATGGTGACAAATGCAACAAAGGAGTAGTAACGGTGCATGTGCAACAAAGGAATGTTGCAAGGGCAAACTTTTTTTGTTTATGAAAGTAAGCTTCCAAAGCTCATGAATGATTTGTGTAGATTTTCTGAATCTTACTTTGATTGCATCATTTTGTGATGTTGCATTCAACATCAAATCTTTGTTTGTGTGTTCTTCAATGTTAGAGTGATGCAATGACAAGATATCAACATATGTTTGCTTTTGAAGGTATGCATGAACTTGGATTTCTTTTTAATTGCAATCAACAACTACAAAATATGTTTATGTATTCTTGAATGTCAATGCATCATAAATTAAAATGTTGCAAGTAACAATGATATGAAGTTTTGAAGTGTAGCTTGACATCACATTCATTGTGACAAATGTGAACATTAGACACCATCTTCCAATGAATGAAATTCATCCATAATGTTCATTCATAATTCTTAGTTAAGTCCTAGTTAACTTTTAGTTAAATCCTAATTAACTTTTAATTGAGTCTTAGTTAAGTCCTAGTTAAGTCTATTTATTTTTCAGTTGATTTTTAGTTAAGTTGAAGTTAACTTGAAATTGATTTTTAGTTCAAAAGGTTCTCAAGAAGCTTCCTTACTTGATGCACACATAAAAACTTCCTTGGAAGCTTCCTTGAGTTAAGTCCCCAAAGGGGTATAAATAAAAGTAGGACCTCTCATTTCCTTAAGTTTGTTCAACATCAGTTTTAGGCATGATCTTGCACCATAGCCTTGTCATGTTCTTTTCATGTTCATGTTTGCATATATTAGCATAATAAAATCCATTTCCATGTTTGTTTTACACCTCTTATGTTCTTGTTTTTAGTTCTTGTGTTCTTATATTGAAATCACATAATTTTGTTTTATTGTTTGTTTGAAAATTAGATTTAGACCTTTCCTTGAACCTTTGTTCTTGTGTTTTTTGATGTCCTTGACGCTCATTATCTAGGTTTTTCATTAATATCAATGTTCATTGATTATTTTTGCTTACATATATCCTAATTTTTTTTCTGAATTTGATGCAACCTATGTTGAATCTTGAATGTTGTGAATGTTTTGTGTGTTCTTTGAAACCTAAATCTTTTTAATGTTGCACAAATTGTATGTGTTATATGATTTGAGTCTTATGTGAAGTGTAAGTGCATTATGTTGAAACCCAAATGTTCGTGTCTATTATGCATATTGAGTTGTTTTAGGATTTTGTCTTTTGGTTATGACATCATTTTAGGTTTTGATGAATTTAATTTCTATCTTTTTTTCAAGTCCTTTGTAGTAATCGATCTTTTTTATAAGAATGTAAACTTCAATTCATTAAATGCAACAAAACCTCTTTTGTCATTCAATGTGATCCCAAATTTTAATACTTTTATTTATGTGGGTAGTGTATTTTGAAAGGGGAAGGAGAAGATTTATGAGGATATTGTTGCATGCCCTTGTAAAGATTTTATAGAACCCACAATCAATGGACTAAAATGAGAAATTAATAGGTTTTATCAAAATAAATGGGTTGCAAGGTTTATTTGGTTTGAACCTATTCATGGGGTAGTGGAAAAATGAAGATCACAAGGTGCAAGGTTTGCTCCAAGATTGAGGGGAAAGATAAGTTACTAGTTTCAAAGCTTGATTCTTTCAATCAAGCATTCAAGTTTAAGAAAATATAGTGTTGCCAAACTTGGGGTGGTTATTGGTGCATGTTATGTGAACCTTAACAATGCACATGTGAAGAATGAGAAATTATATGTTTCCACAAGGCATGAACCAATAACTGATCTAGTTGAGAAGGTATGAAAGGTGGAAAAGAAGTATTTGCAATTTGTTACCATATGGCATTTGTTGAATTGAAGACATCCAATGATTGATTTTGAAGATTTCAAAGTATTTTTTTAGTGAAATTTTTTTAACAATTACTCATGTAAGCATTGGTCCAATTCATAGGTTAGATGATGATTAAAGTGATGCACAACATTATACTTTAAGCCATAGAGTTGCGGTTCAAAAAACAACATACATCTTGATGAATTGTGACAAAGTTACCACCATTAATAATCAAAGTTGGTTGAGTGTGCATGTGTATGTGACAAAAAATTGGGAGAGGATCCCAATTTTGTTCAACTTGCAAATGTTAAAAACTATTGCCACTTTTGATAATTTGACCTCCTTGATTGTGAAAAGTCTTGTTGAACATGGGGGCTTGAATGAAATGGGGACTGCAAAAAAATTGATTTGGCATGTGAAATCCAATGTCACCATTTAGTTGATGTTGAAACATAGTTTATATTATGTTTATAATGTGCATTGTATGCTGCATTGCACAAACTTGGTTGTTCAAACCTTGAGTGGTTTGAGTTTCGTCTTATTATTTTTTACACATAACTGTTTTGCACATTTTCCTAAGTAGCATGTTGAGTTGATTAAGCTTATTGAATTGTTGGAGTGCAAGGGCAAGAAGATTATAAAAAATGTGAGAATTCGGTCGGTTTCAATGTTGTCACTGTCCAAGAAAATCTTGGATGAATATCATGTTCTAGGTTTTAGGAAGGTTCAAAATAGTGTGGATGTTTAAACAACCAAGGCTAATTACAAACTTCTATGTGATGCGGAGACCCTCCTAGGTCTTACATGCATCATGCCCTTGTTGGAAGTAATGCAAGATATCAAAGTTTGTGCAAGGGCTACAAATTTTGATTTGTGACTTTGTTTATGTTATGAAATTGGTTGAAATAGGTCTTTTTAACATGTATTGTGATGTTGAGACTAGGTTCTTCCCTCCACATCACTTCTTTTTTTTCTTGAGTTGGTTGATCATTGCAATGATGTTTGTTCTTTGTGTGGTGGATAGAACCTATTTCCTAGGTTGAATAATATGTTGCTTTCAAGTTTGTACATCATCACTTGCCATTGTTATTACCATACATTGTTTACCATTTAAATTAATTATTCCAATCTTGAATTTCTTTTATTTACACAAATCTATTTAACTAAGAATATGATACAAGAAAAGGTTAGCTTTCTAACATTTCCATTGTTAAAAAACAACACACATCCTTGTTGTATTCTTTCCCTATCTTTTCCATATTTACATGCTCTTGTGTATGTCTCATAGAGAATGAAAATTGTGAACCATTCCTTTTTCTAGTGGCCTTATTTTCTTAGTATATTAAAACTTTGATTATTTTGGCTTGATGTGTGGTTTTTTTTTTGTTGCAAGATTATGTTAGTCCTCCTTTAGCCTTTCACAAGAAAAAAACTTGATTTGATGAAACTCAATTGCACAAATATATGTCCTTTAAACATAAAATAAAAATGAAGGATCTAGGTTTTGTATAATGGTTTAAACACCTTTTGTTATGCATGATTATAAGATAGAACAAGCATAGATTGATAAATTTTTACATTCAATAACCACAAAACCTCCCATGTTGAAGCATTTTTCATCACAATGCTACATGCTCAAAATCCAATAGCCAATCAAACTTAAATATTGAATAAAAATTTAACCACTTGAATATACAACACTGAAATTTTTCACTAGCAAGTTATGAACATATACAAATTATGATAGTCACATCTAGAATAAACATTTCTCTACACAACCCATTGGATCCACTCCCCTCCCTCCCCCCAAATGCCACCTTGGCATACAAGCAATCACAGTTTGTAACCAACCTACCTCACAAATTTGAAAAAACAACACTGGCGAGGACTCGGAGAGGGCTTTTTATGCAAATGGCGACATTTTTTAAAAGGAAAAAACTGAATGTGCATACATTTTTATTCTTTTTACCTTTGCAATCCAAATAATGTATGATGGAGAACATTTGACAATTGTGTAAAGCAATGGCGCAAGAAAAATACTCTAATTAAGAAAGACAATACAAGTAATAATTTCCCTCTCATGAAAATCTGGAATTCAGCAGGACATCCAGCTTCTTCATCCTCACCAGCTGGACTTCCCACTTCCTCATCCCTGTTCGAGCCAGTCCTTTACAATGTATAAAGCCCTAAGACCAGGGCTTCACTGAAAGTGCTTTATTTCAGTAAAGCCCTGGTCAAGGGCTTCACTCTGCACAAAACAATTTAAAAAAAAAAAAAAAATCTCACTTAGGCAAAGTTCCATAGGTGTAAATGTGCAAATCCAACAACCTTGTAACTTGGGCAAGGTTCCCCAGGCACGAATACAACAACCTGGTAACTAAGGCCCGCTTTAGACTAGGAGTCAGGGCCAAAAAAAACTTGGGGCCAACTTTGAGTAATTTTGGCTTGTTGTTTGGTCACAAGCTCTTAATAAATGCTAGAACATTGACGTCAAGATATTAATAAATGCTGAAACATTGGCCCCAAGGGTTGCAAATTGGCCCTCCCAAATTCGATGGTATTCCTTTTCCAGCCTGGGGGCCAATACAAGGCCATAAATTCAGCATTTATTAGTAACTTTGGGCAGATTGAAAAGATTTTTTTCTAGTTCAGCCTTGACTCCTAGTGGAAAGCCCTTGGGGCTGATTTCTACTTTTGCACCAATTGGAATGCTTGATTTGGGTTGGACATGGCCCCGACACCTAGTGTAAGATAAAGCTCTTAGAGGGCACCTTCTTTAGAATTGGCAGAGGGGGCAGGAACCTGCAGGAAGGAAAGAGAGGAAGGGAAGCGGGGCTAGGCTTTTTTCATACAAATGGGTACATTTTTTTCCGATTTATTCCCAGTTGACTCTGCATCTACTTTTGTTTCCTCCAAAAGTCTCTTGAAATCCAAATGTCTCTATAAAGGAACCTGTAGTTTTGTTTGTTTCGTTGCATGTGCCATACTTTGGGGAGGGGGGGGGGTGCAATCTTTTCATGCACATGGGGTTAAACAAGATTTTTTTAGTTGAATTTGCATGACAGGTATTCCCCTTTTTTATTCCTCCTATCTTTGCAACCCAAATCATGTTTGTGTCGTTGTAAATGCTCAGGAGTTCAGCCACTGATCAACTATAAATGATGTAAACCTGCCCAACTAGAAACCTCGGGGGTTAGAACTGGAGCCGCAGTCTCAAATGATTTCCACAAGAGGTCTAGAACTGGATTGAATGTTGCGATCCTCTTTTTTCTATGCAAGCTCTGAGATTGCAATCTGTTTGTTTGTTTGTATATATAGAGAGTGCATAATCTGTTTGTATAAACTTTTGGGTTTAAAAGATAAAAACCTGGATTGAATGCTGCAATCCTCTTTTTTTTATTACAAAATCTCAGGTTGCAATTTGTTGTTTTGTATTTCTTTTTGAAGCAAAAAAAAAGTTTGAGAAATTATAGAGTGCAGTTGTTGTGGTGGTGATGTCAATCATGGCAGCAAGGGATCACACGTTGAGCTACAAGAAGAGCAAGAGCTGGTTGTGGTACTACAGCAGCTACTCTTGTAGGATTGGCATGACATTCAACAAAGCAGCAGCAACGGTGCTGCTGATCATGCTCATAATTTTGTGCACAGGAGCTGTTACAGCAACGGAAGAACTAGAATGTCCGAAAGCGCTTTTCAGTTTTGGAGCATCGGCAGCAGATACTGGAAACGTGGAAGCCGCGTTCCCTTTTACGTTTGTTCCTCAGACGACTTTGCCTTATGGGGAGACATTCTTCCACCATCCTGCTAACCGTTACTCAAACGGCCGTTTGATAATCGACTTTTATGGTAATAATATGTTGCGGTGAGCCCAAGATGTGGGGGGATATGCAAATTTGCAAGAATGTTGGAATCAATTGGAACACGTTTTTCTAAGTTCTCTTCAAGTGCTGCTGGGTGTGCATTTGATTAATAGTTGCTTATGTATGGAGAAGGATATGGCCTCTTCTGGCCCTATCCTTCTACTTCGTAAAAACCTGCCCTCATTTTCAGAGGGTGGAAGCTTTCCACAGCAGAAGATTTCTTCCATTTCGAAAGACCCTTGCTGAGTTCTTGCACCTGAAAATGGTTGTCTAAATACACTACAAAAATTAATGCAGGGTTTTATGTACTTTGGGGGGGGGGGCTTCATGTGCAGCTCAAGCTTTGAAGTTCCCATTTCTGAGCCCGTATCTACAATCGGTGGGATCTGACTTTAGACACGGAGTCAACTTCGCTTCTTCTGGGGCAACAGCTGAAAACATCACTGTCCTCATCCCTTTCTATCTCCAGATTCAAATCCAGCAGTTCCGGTACTTCAAACAGAGAGTTTTGGGAGAGTGGAACATTTCTAGACAAGGTAAGTAAAGTTCCAGACTTTCCCAGACTTCCAAGGTCTCATTGCTGGGAACTAGCTCTAAGGGTGTCATGTATCACTCAATCATGCAACTTGTTGGCAAACATTGTGACATTTTTCTTTTGTAAGAAATCGGAGACAATATAATTGCCAGGATCATTGAAGATCAGCTAGCTAACTTTTGATAAACTAGAGAGCTCTCTGATCAGAGCTTTGTACTTCATTTGGGTTCAAATTGGGATAGAACTTTCACAATTTCTTTAGACAAAGTTTTATGTAATGAGAGCTCTGATTGTTTACTGAATTATTCTTCCTAGTCACATCTGCCACACAAGAAAGTTTTTTAGGATTCCTAGAGAGATTATGAAGAAAAAGTTTTAGTTCCCCTGTCATGTATACATGAAATGGTTTGTTTGACAATGGGGAAAATTAGAACGAAACATTGAAATAATATTGGTCTCACAAATCACTTGGAGAGCTTAAACCCTCACGTTTTCTTAATTCAACTTTAATTTGTCCGAGGTTTCCACTATTTTCCCTACTGTAAGGAATTATGCCAAAAAGGTTTCCTGTGTTGAATTTACAAAGATGCAATGGTTCAAGACTAGAAATTGCTTATGTCGTTTATTGCAGGTGCTGTGAACAAATTGTTGATAAAGCCCAGCTACTTCACAAAAGGTTTGTACATGATACAAATTGGAGTAGACGACTTCACCGTCCAGGTATTGCTCTCAGGTCACAGTTTGGAGCAAATTCAAGCCAATCTTACAAGAGATGTCCCTGCTGCTCTTTTGGCAGGTGTTGAGGTAATAATATTCATGATCCAACATTCTGATTGACAACTTGTAGATCAAAACTTCGAGCTTGTATGATAAAATCTTTATTCTCCCATTTTGAAATTACCATCAAAACAATATAGTTATCCCTAAATTACTCCTTAATTTGGACCCGACTTTGGTCCTTACTGTATTCACTCATCTTTTCTTTTGGGCTATCCATAAACTCCACCAAAGGGAGGATCACACCTTAAAACTAAAGATGAACTCCCAAAAGGGACCACCATAATTTCTTTTCAAATCACATTACAATCTACCTATAGCCACTTAGGTTAGGAGACTACCTAAGTAGGGGCTAACAAGGTAGGGACCTACCTACCTCCCTATCTACCTATGGGCTAGCTACCTACCTAGATATGGACTACCTACTTACCCATAGTTACCTAGCTATGGGCTACCTACCTACATAGGACACGGGTGATGAAAAGTGTACATGGAGGGTTACACATGGCCTACCTAAGGGCTTATCTAGAAACTACCTAAGGGCTATCAATGGGTTTACCTAGCTTAGGGGATACCTACTGGCTCCTTGGGAGGCTACATAATGCCTACCTAGGGGACTATGAAAAGACTTCCTAATTTAGAGGATCCCAAGAAGTTATTTAGAGGGCTATCTAAGTAATCTAGGGGCTTGTGTAGATTATGGGTTATCTAAGAGAAGGACCATCAAAAGTTTAAATAAAGTGTTACATAGGGTGTTAATTAGGGGATACCTAGGGACCCACTTAAGTTAAAGTATAGCTAAGGGCTACTTTGAGGACTAGATAGGAGCTATGATTCAAATAGAAATAGCTTTTTAGGTAATCTCTAGGTAGTCGCTTATGTAGGCCAAATGTAGCTCATTAAATAACCCCTACCCAATGGCAATCATCCATAGGAAGATGTAGAAAAAATGGTGATCTCATCCCTAAGAAAATTGCCTACAAACAAATTAAGTAAAAATCTTTAATCATCCTTCTACATCTTTGGCTACATAGTGAAAACTAAAGATATGAATTTGATAACTTTTACCTTTTTCCTAACTTTTGCTGACTAGTAAGTTGCCAAAATCACTTTTTTTGCATATCGAACTTTGAATTTCACTTTTTGGCTAAATGTTGCTAGTATTAAAAAGACTAAAATGATTCAAGGTATGGTTCTCCAATGGGATATTCTAGTTGGTTATTGGATTGGTATGCATTTGGATGCAGGGTTTGATTGAGCAAGGCGCAAACACCATCATGGTGCACAATATACCACCTCTAGGATGTTATCCATTATTTATAGCAACATTGAAACTTTTGAACATGACAGGCCCTATCGATTCTGATGGTTGTATTACAGATGTGAATCTGGTAATACAAGCCACAAATGCACAATTCGTAGCTGATCTTGAAATCTTACGCACAAAGATTCCAACCAATATCTCTATCATTGTTGCAGACTTGTACTCAATTGTCAACACAATAATACGAAATGGTTCTCAATTTGGTATGAATCCTAAATTGTTAATCTTGTCCAATTAGTTCCATTAAATTAAAACTCTACTTTTCTTTTTTGAGTTTGCAAGTAATAAGGTTTTTGAAAAGAAATGGATCAATATTTGATCATGTGAATCATTTTTAATTAAGGTCATAATTCATGAGTTGTAGTTATTAGTGCTTCTTTCCCAAGTTGACAATCAACTACTTCAGTAAAGAGCTTGAAAAAACAATGTAATCATGATGCCAAGTTGCTTGATTCTTTTGATCAAATCCTAAAATTAATTTGGACTTTGTTTTGTTTTTTGTTTTTGTTTTGTGTCACAATAGGATTCACAGAGACAACCAGGGCATGTTGCGGGATAGGTGAAGGTCCAACTAATGTTGATCCATTGATCCCATGTGGGGCTAGTGGATTGGTGAATGGGAAATTAATCATTGCCAACAATGTGTGTGCAAATCCGAATGAATATGTGAGTTGGGATGGGGTTCACATTACTGAAGCTGTAAATCGCATAGTTGTGGAAAAATTTCTTGCTGGCCGATATTTGCAACCTTTTTATAATCTCTCCTCTGTGTGCAACCTTAGTTTTGCACAATTCTAGAGTTAGCTTTGTTATGTTACCTTCATGATCTCCTACTTCCTTCGTATTATAAAAACCTAAAGTTTGATTATGCAAATATTTTTTTATTAAACAGTTCTTTTGTGGACACTAACCATGAATAAATCCCACAATTTTAATTTGCTAACTAGTATATTGCTATCCTCCCCCCTTCCCCTTTTCTTTGACAATATGTTTAGAATATTTATGACTTGAGGTTTCTCATCAATCAAATAGTGTGCATGTGATTATGTGACCCTATGTACCCAACAATGCATCATCCATTGAGAACCCATCATAGGTAAATAGGTCTAGGTAAGGTTATTAGTTACCATGCAAATTCATATATTAAACAAGGTAATTTGTTTATTTTGTTTTTGTCTAGTCATGTTGAGATCTCCCAAACCACGGGCCCATGTTCTACTTATTAAACCATTGCAAAGCCCCCAATGAGTATGGTATGCACTAAGGTGTATTCATACTGTTTAGATTTGCAATGTGAAAGCTATTGAGTTTTGAGTAATTTTTTTCCTTGCAAATTCAATATAATCAAATATTAAAAGCTTAATGAAAATTAGATTTTAGACTTTAAAAACTAGCTTCTCACTGTTTTTAAAATTTTCAAAAAATCATCTTTTTAGCTGTAACTTGGTTTATTTTGCCAATTCTTTCATGTAATTGACAGTTCTTTGATGTTTCTGAAATAATCGATACCAATGGTTCTCTGATTCTTATCTATTTTTCAAAAAGCTGGAACTTGCAATTCTTTGATTTTGAAATTTAAAAAAAAAATCAAAACCATTGGTTATATAAAAAATAAAATAACTGCATGACCCTTGTTAAAGGTTCAATTCTTAATACTGGAAGTAGGCTAGGTCACCTACCTAAGCCTATTTATTACTTACATATTTTATCCAACTAATGCACAACAATTAAGATAAAAAATGGTGTATTTATGATTTATTCATTATCAATAAAAATTAATAACTTGTCTACATAGCAAAGCTTGACTCTTGCTCTTTAAAACACTTGTATTTATATAGCTCAAAAACTTGGACCTATTTAAAAAGTACAACAACTTGGTCTATGTTCAAGTTTTATTTTCACATGAGACTAATTGCACAAGCCAACTCCAAATCCAATTGTTGCAAAATTCTAAATCTCCAATCCAATTACCTTAGAACTGGGCTAAGAAGGTGCTTACTACCTTTGATCAGCCAACATTGGCCAAATAAAATATGGGTAATTTTGTATAGTGTAAAGCCCCAAGGAGGGGCATTCTCAAAATAAGGGGCCTAGGATGAGGTTGTAGGCAAATTAGGCCCCACAACCCTTAAACTCGTGGGCTTAACGATCTGAAGCATTTGGCAAGGTTCTTGTGAGCATATGTAGGTCACAAGGTGTGAGAGGGGAAGTGTTCTTGTGTTTTGGAGAGTGTGAGGGAGCTTACACAGGTAAGAATCCCCCCTCTAAAGTAGTAGGTGCAAAGCTACTTGTCTTCTATAGGAGGGATATTCATGGATATATGGTGCCCTCCAAATATAATACGAATTTCTGCTGAGTGTGTTCATGGAATAGTACAACAGGAAAATGCATTTGGCACTTCCTGAGAGTGAAGGAAAGTCCCTACTTGTGCGTTTGGAAGTAATGTTGATTTTCACTTTGGTAGACCACAAAAGATCTCTGCTTGTGGATGTGCGTGTTTTAGACCTAGGCACCGACTATCTGATCACCAGACTAGAGCCCAATCAATCTCTTTTAACTATAATATCCTAGAGCAAGGAAAAATTCCCAACAGAAACGCAAATGATCTCTCAATTTGTGCTATAACATCCTGGAGCAAGAAAACTTTCCCTACACAAATGGAAATGCATCCTCAAATTGTGGCCTGAAATGGTGAAGTTAAGAGTAATTCAACAACCAAATTTTGTACTGCCTTGCAGGTAGGGGTCATCACATAGTGCATACAACTAACTTTCAAAACTTTCGGCTTCCAAAAATCTGTTCACCCCTTTAGTGAGCTACAGGATCCACGGAATAGAAGAGCATTGATTGAAAGTTCACCAAAGCTAGCACAAACTGCATAGATCAATCAAAGCCCTAGGACTTCAGAAGCAACCTTCAAGGTACCTTTTATAATGTTAACCATGGCTTTTCATTTGAAAGGTAAAAAGTTTTCAAACCTCTTACTCCCCTGGTACATAAATAGATATTTGTCCTCTTGCTAGATTTCCAAAAGTGAGTAAAATAAGATACAATACCCATATAGATAAGTTAGTGCAAGAATACATGATGAATTGTTCCATAATGTGATCCATATTAGTTATTGGGGGTGCTTCCAAGCTCAAAAGTTTGGTTGGCCGTGCCTATCAAGGCAACAATATTGTGTTTAGACTTATTATAGAGTATATAGTAGGTTAAGAAACAAAAAATATCCAATAAAAATTGATGGTTGGAACCATAGTAGGTTAAGGGATTTTGGCCCCTAGGTAATAGGTTTTATATGAAGATTTTTCAAAGATGATATTTTGGCTTGTGTTGAAACTTGAGATTAGTTATTAGTTATAATATCTTGAAGGATTTTAGTTTCCTTTAGAGGATTTTTTGAAGATTATATTTTGGCATGATGAAATATTTGACTTTCCATGATTATTCTTTAGCCTGAAGATACTTTTTTAATGTGAATGGAAAGGCCATAGGTGACACACCGCTTGTTTTCAATGAGCTTTTAGATTGGCCTGTCAAAAAAAAGTTCTCAAACCTTGGAGACTCCCAAACATAGAAGCATAAGAAATTAGAATGTCCAAAATTCCCGCACATATGTAGGTTGCAAGAGGACACCCTTGGGCAAAGCATATGGGACAAAGTGAAGTGTTATCGAAAACATGTTCGGAAACACTTTAAGAACTTGGGGAACATTTTGAGAACCCATTGAGTACTTGATGATAACACAACAGAAAAACATTGAGAACAACAAAATTCCAAACACACATACACACACACACAAGACAAGAAACTGGCCGGTCTGTTGGGTGCATAGTGCAATTCCTCATTGGCTGAGCAGAATTTCTAATCCCAACTGTGTTCACCTATTTTGGCCTAGGCTAATGGCAGGGGTATGAATTTGTGGGGGACATACCTAGTCATCTCATGACGTTCAATTGTCTCAAGATCCAAGCTTGACTGATTCTTCTTAGTAGCAAGCATGTTTGAAATGTCTCTCACACACTGCTACATTTGCTGAAAAAATAAAGGTCTCTCTTTTCATCACAGGTTCACAAAGTTTGGATAGTCAGTTTGCTATCCATCACTACACCCACAGAAATTGATTGCCTCGACTCAAAATAAATTTCATAATAAGTAATGTCCCACATCCTTATATAGGTATGAGGACCCATTGCAATGTTAAAGACCCAAGGAACGTATGCAAATTAATCCCTGTTAAAAGTAGGAATCTTAAGTACTCCGTTTGCTTCCCAGAAAAAATAAAATGTAGGAATCTTACTGAAAGTTTCTTCACAATAACAAAATAACTCTCTTCACTTTGCATGTCTTCTGCATGCAAATAACGGACCACAACATTTCATGCATATGGATACATTTTTCAAATTTTTAAGAGTTGAATGTGCATATAATTTTATTCCTCCTATCTTTCCAATCCAAATCTATCTATAAAGGAACTTAGTTTTTTTAATTTTTTTGTGTCATGTTTAAATCTCCCAAACCATAGGGCTTTCAGCTGTGCTCTTGGTACCAATTGAAAAGCACTCTTTAAGATTTTGCAGTCTCAAAGATGATTTACAGAAGAGGTCCAGACTAAATGCTGCAATCCTCTTTTTTATGTAAGATCTTGGATTGCAATTTTTTTTTCTTTTTTTCTGGGGAAAGAAAATAAAAGTTTGAGAGATTATATAGTGCAATGGTGTTGTTGATCATGTTTCTAATTTTTCCTGCTGAAGCAAAAGAAGTAGATGATGATGACATTGATCATGATGCAGTAGGTCAATGTCCACAAGCACTCTTTGCTTTTGGAGCATCAGCATCAGATACAGGAACCGTGGAGGCTGCATTCCCTTTTACTTATACTGCTCGAACGACTTTGCCTTATGGCGAAACATTCTTCCACCATCCTGCTAACCGTTATTCAGATGGTCGTTTGATTATTGACTTTCATGTTAACTTGTTGTATTGAATCATGAGCAATACTAGATCATTGTTTGTTGGATCGTCCTTGAATATTTGATTTGTGTAGTTTTCATCTAGTGATAGAGGCCAAAATAGGATACGCAAGTTAATAAAACCTGTCAATCATTCAAAACACATTTTTCTTTTTCTTTAGGTGTTGACATGCTTTTGAATAGTCGATTAATTTGTACTTCGATGCTTGCAGCTCAAGCTTTGAAGTTCCCATTACTAAGCCTATATTTACAATCAGTGGGATCTGACTTCAGACATGGAGTAAACTTTGCAGCTTATGGTGCAACAGCTGAGAATATCACTCTCATTGTCCCTTTCTATTTCCAAAGTAAAATCCAACAATTTTGATACTTCAAAGAGAGAACTATTGAAGAATGGAACGTTTCAAGACATGGTAAGGTTCAAGACTTTCTCGGTTGATAAATTCCAAGGCGTCACCTGTAGCAGCTAGCTCCAAGAGTCTGTATGGTGTTCAATCATGTAGCTTGTTGATAGACGTAAATGCATGTTTCTTTTGTAGAATTTGGAAACAATACAATTTGGATCATTGACAATCAGCAAGTTAATGATGAAAAGCTTTGATAAGAACTTTGTGGTTCTTTTTTATTCAAACCCCAATGGAACATTCAATTTCTTGAAACAATCTATGTATTAGGAGTTTTGGTCATTTATTAAATTATTCTTGCCAGTCACAAATTTGCCAAACTTGCAAAGATGGAATGGTTCAAGGCTAGAAATTTCATCATATACTGTAGGTGGTTTGAAGAAATTGTTGACAAAGCCCAGCTACTTTGCAAAAGGCTTGTATGTGGTCCAAATAGGAGGAGATGACTTCGTCACACAGGTGCTCCTTGAGGGTGAAAGTTTGGAGCGAATTTAAGCCAATCTCACAAAAAATGTCCCTGCTGCTCTTGTGTCAGGTCTCGAGGTAATAATTATGATCAAAATTCCTAGCTCATAAGATAACTATAATTGATCGAACACCATGAGGATACTACATTGAGATGTTGACAATAGATATTGCTCATTGTTTTGGTTGATTATTGGGTGGGCATGCAATGGCAAAGGGTTCGATTGAGCAAGGAGCAAGAATCATCACGGTGTACAATCAGCCACCTTTTGGATGCTATCCAAGTTATATATCAACGTTGGGACTTCGAAACATGTCAGGTCCTATTGATTCAGATGGATGTCTTACAGATGTGAATGTTGTAGTACAAGCCACAAATGTTCAATTTGAAGCTGACCTTAGAATCTTGCGCACCAAGATTCCAGCCAACACATCTATCATCCTTGTGGACTTGTACTCAATCATCAACACACTAATACGAAATGGAACTCAATTCGGTAAGAATCCTAAAGTGCTAATTGTGTCTAATTAACTCAATTACATCTGGACCTCACATCTTATAACCCAAAATCATCTACTAGGTACATGAAAGTTGTGGAAACATTAGTTCAATTAGGTCAAGATTGTGTAGCTTCACTATTTCAATGTTTGAGTTTGTTTTGTATAAGTATTATACTAGTTGTTGATGTATGCTGAAGACCTTGTTCATATAAGGTAACAAATTACTTGAGAAAATCTTGATTATTAGTTTGTTATGTCGAGCATATTTAAGGTCCAAAGCTATGACTATGGGTGCTTATAACTTTTTCCATTTCCAATTAAGTTCAAGATTAAATTATACTTCACTAGAGAACTCAAAAAAACATGACATTGGGTTAATCAACTCTTCTAATCACATTGTATCTTGAAGCTCACATGCTATTTATTTTGTTTAAATTGTTCTTCTTTTGTGTACTATAATAGGAATCAAGGAGACAACTAGGGCATGTTGTGGGACAGGTGAAGCTCCAGTGAATGTCAATCCTCTGATCTTGTGTGGGGCTAGTGGAATTGTGAATGGGACATTAGTCACTGCCAACAATGTGTGCTCAAATCCAAGTGAATATGTGAATTGGGATTGCATTCACCTTACTGATGCTGCCGATCGCATTATTGCACAAAACTTTCTCACTGGTCGATATATGCAACTTTTTTATAATCTCTCTTCTTTATGCAACCTTAGTTTCACACAATTCTAGTATGACTTTAGCTTTGCAATTCCACATTCCTTTCTTCCCCCTTCTTCTGACAGTAAAAACACAAAGTTTGATTCAATAGTTTTTTTTTTTAAATTAATTTTTTTTTCTTTACATTTCTTTTGTAAACTTCAACTATGAACCTGAGGGGACATCAAGTGTTAAAATTTGACACTCCTCAAGTCAAATTCAAGGTATTGTTTAAGGGTGAATTATTGTGGTGAAGCTTTAAATTTTCCCATACTATTGTTACTGTAATTTTTTATATTTATATATTTAATCCACCCTATGTTTAATTTAAATTTTATGTTTATATTGAATTTTGATACCAAATTTAGCTATAGACGAGATAGGGAAGTAGAAATTTGTAATCATCCTTTTATATTTTTGCTACCTGTGAGAACATGTTATAGAAATTAGGTAATTAAAAAAATTGAAATCTAGCAAAATAATTTTTTGGGGTGGTGAAAACCTAGATAATTAATGCCATTTTTTCATTAAAAAATCCTTCTTATGTGTCAAGACTGAAAATCACATTTTTTAGGTTGAAAAGGTGTGAAAAAATTTCCCCAAAAAAAGTACATTACACATAGAGCAACTCATCATTTTCAATTTGATGAACATGAATACGAAGTACAACCTTTCACTGGAGTCTGGCTCACTTCATTTCATATTTCCAAATGTTACAAATTAAAATGTCACTTGGGTATTATCTATCATATACACACATATTTTGTCCATGTTCATTTTTCATATATTATACTTGAGATTAAGTTAAAGCATGTTTGTTGCACTTTATTGTAACCCTATAATGCCCATGGGTAATTCTTTCAATGATGATAATCTTTCATACTTTGGTGCATGTTTCATCTGAACTCCCCTCTCAAGCTTACACATATTATGTGGCCAGCCTCGATGTTTTGAATGAGATGGTAACCAATTGTCTTATGCCTAAAGTTGACTAACATGATTGTCTCAGGTTCAGTATCCTTAGAGACTTGGCACTGAATCCTGATCCATGGAGGAAATATTGCAGATTGTAATCCTACCAGGCTGATTTCTGACAAGTCTTTTCTCAAGTAGATTTTGTTCTTACTAGTCATCTACTAGATGCATTTTTTATTGGGATGTGCTGAAGGTGGATTACAAAGGAAATCTCAGTGTTCGCTACTACAGGTCTGCAGTAGGTACTTGTTCAGCATGAAATTGGGTTCTTATTGTCTAGATGTATATTATTGCCCTGTTAGACTCGTCCTACTGGTTTTTGTGTGTTTGGAATCCTCAACACCTATATTTTGTACACAGATTTTGTCAGTGTCTGACTTTGAAATTAGCCAGAGCTCAAACCTGAAGGTTCTTTGGTTTGGAGTGTAAGTAAAACCTGTGTGGTATCAGTCTCTTATCCAGTCATATCCTCCAGATGTCACAATTACAGATTAGACCACATATATCTTTTTACGGCCTTTTTGAAGCCTGATAGGATTCAGGAAGTGGTTGAAGACTCTTTTTTCTTGGGGCTGGAGTCAGGATTCTTCCCACTTGATAAATTTGTTGACGACTTAGTAATTACTATTCAATATTATATACTAATAACATAGACTACCTGAATTATGGAACTTCAAAGCATCCTCTAGACATGTGTAGTACTTCCTAGGAACCATATATTCATTTATTATATTCCAAAGTCTTCTATATTGAAAAGGTCAAAACTGGGGGAAACAATATTCTTGAGCTTTGTCTGTGTGACTACAGTCTCCCAATTAAAATGTTCATGGACCTTTGAGTCCAGCATATATATAAAAATGGCCCTAGATGAAGATAATTTCTGATTGGAGTATAGGAGGGTGCCCTTCAGAGTTTTTTCATTACCAAAGTGTGGCCTCCCAATCTTTTGTGTCATTGGAAGAAATCAAAATTGGTGGCAAAGAGTTCATTCCATTCTCCACAGATGTGAATTTTAATTGAGTTCAACTCTGAACCTCACTTAGAGGGGCTCAACGGTGAACTGGCACCTACCCAAGGACATTTGCCTTCTTTAGTGAGGGCCTCTTATTGCAAGTCTCTATCTTTAACCCAGGAAATGTTAAATTTGAACTTTGAGAATTAGTCTTGTGACAAGATATTTATAGTGTTTAGAAGCAACCAATTTTTTTTTGCAGACTCAACCATGGTACCAGTGTAGGTGCTGGTTTGCCAAGCCTAGAATCAGAATCGAACCCGTTCTAATTATTTTTTTTAAGAACTGAAAGCCAAAGTTCTTTATAGAAGTAAATAACTTGGTTAATATGTTGCAGATACCTGTTCTTGTTAAGTCACCTGTTCATGTAGATTAGTCTTTTTGAAAATCTCTGCAAGTTAGTACAAAGAAATCAGAGTTTGAACAGGTCAAGAGGAGGAGAGGAAAGGGCAGAATGTCCGTCCCTAATTGATATTTTAGAAAAATCAAAGAACCTACCTTACACTGGTGTTTGCTGGCTCTGTTGTGAGACCCATCAATCTAAGAACCGCCCAACAGTAGTTCAAAATCCCCCATTTTGTTGGATTGATTGTAGACACTACATATATCCCATCTTAAGACTAAATCAAGGTCTCTGAGTCTGAGTTAAAAATTTTGGGCTAAAAATGGCCACTAATTGCAAAGGTAAATGTACTAGTATGGGTTCTGGTTCATCATGGCCCTGAAGAGCGTCAGATAAGCTGCCTTAATTTTCAACTTGCTGTTACATTACTCATCATTTAGGCCTTGGGTGAACCAGCACCTACATTGGGACCTGTCCAAAACTGGAAACCCCAAATGTTTTCTGGTATTGTATCCTAAAACTAAATAAGAGAATCAGTGCTGATATATAACTGCCAGCTTAGAAAACAATGAAAAAATCAGCAAACAAGTCATGGGTTTGTGGGCTGATTTTTTCATGAAAATTTCATGTTCTTTCAGTTCATGAAACGATCAAAACTGAAGGTTTGTTGAATGCAGAGAAGGAAATGTTCGAACACTGAAGCTCTCAAACAATTTAAATTTTTTGAACATAGTTTAATTGCTTTTGAAGTTCAAAGAGATATTATGGATCTTCACTGGGCACATCCATTGTCATGAAAATCACTCAAAATCAACAAAAAATAAGAAAAATATGAGATTTGGGAGTGATGTTCAATTTGGCAAGGTAAACGCTTAAAGTTTAAGATCCTTAAACATAATTCAATTGCCTTTGACCTTCAATGAAGGATTATAGAGCTTAACTTTATGCACTCATATCATTTTAGATTGCTCAAAATGGATAAAAAATCAGCAATATATGAGCTCTAAAAGTTGAGGAGATTTAATGCATTTTTTTCAAGCATTTTGTTCTTTGAACATACTCATTCTCTTCATGCTTCTTTTTCATTGCTCAGTTGTCTTTGAAATTCAAAATAGATCTTCACTTAGTGCACCTAACAAGAAATGAGAAAAAATAGTATAAGGTTCCATTACCAACTTGTTTTCAATCTATCTTAGGCCCACTTTAGATCAAGGTCCAAGGTCCAAATTCATAGGAACCAATTTGGACTCATTTGAAGCAAATTGAACCCTTGAGTTGGACCCCAGATTGAACTTTAGCTTGCATCTTGGTTCTCCAAACTCTGAGATTTCCTTGGAGCTTTTTTTTTCTTTGGTTTGATGTCATGACCATATCTGTGTTAGCTATAACCTATAGTGTGCTATGGTAGCGAGTAATGTCTACTTAGGGTTTTTAGGTTTAGGGTTAGAGGAAAGTGGCTCTTTCGGTAGGACCCACCTTCATGTTGTGAGTGAGGGTATAAAATGTGAAAGAGGGCTCAAAGAACATAGTTTTTTGAGTTGAGCCTAGAGCGTTGGGAGTAGTTGGAGTTAGTGTAGCTTCGAGCTATGGTGTCCCATTAACATCAGCCTAGATTCTCTAAGTGGAGTGGGGCTTGGCTTGACTGTATGTGTTTGCATCACGAGTTTTATGATAGTAGATCTTTTTTGTCATTTTCACTCAAAGAACTTTGTTTTTTTTTTGGGAGCAGTTAAACCGTGGGAATTTTGTGATCTCACTCTGTGGTTGTGTGGCCAAATTGGGAGTGGGTGGTGTCAAAAGGAGCGCCTTGACGAAAGCTTTCCAATGCATCAAAGAATGTTGGATTTCGTTGAACGAATCAAAAGTTATGATCATTTGAAGTTGCTAGTTTAGGGTTTGATAGTTTTTAGTGACGGTTTACCAATGACGTTAATTTCTCAGATAAGTGAAAATTTCCTTGAAGAAAGTTGCTGAAAATTGGTAAAAGTGTACTTAGAGAGCCGATCTATAATCTGGCAAAGACAGGTTGTGCTTTCATTGAGTGGATTATGCGTTATGTTTGTTTTTGTGGTGATGGTTTTTTCTGGTTTGTGCACACCTAGTGCGGAAGCGCTGTTAGATTTTTAGCTAAATAACTAGGGAAGATCAAGTGCTGCAATTTTGCAAAGTTGTTGCTGGAGGGCTGAATTGCATCTAGGAATTGTTTGGGATTTTTTCTGGTAGAGCCAGTTGGGAGTATTAACCTTTGAAAGATCTCAAGTTTGTGTAGATTTGTGCCCTGGTTTTTTTTTCAGCGGTCTTTCGTAGGTCATATCTTGGCACATAAACCTTCTTTTCAATTGAATTTTGAAGGGAAGGAAGATCTAGTTGTCCTCTACATTTTGGTCAAAGTAGATTGGCATTTGGTGTAAGAATGGTGGAGATATGGTTGTTTGAGTGCTCGCAGCCCAATTTCGCAACTTTTGGCTATGGCAAATTAGGGATTTCGTTGGAAATTGAGCTTTTGGCTAATGGGGAGCACATTTTATGACTTGTGGTGGTGGGTCGGCTAGATGAGTTGAGCCGCTACTCAACTAAGTGGTTGAGTTGAATACTCATTTCTAGTAGCAAATCGGGCATGAGGTCGACGGTACTTAGTGGTGATTCAATTTGGGTACTGGGTTAGGTGATTGGGTCATCATGGAGCAGTTTGGTGGTCTTGTGGGGGACCATGGTGGAGATGGTGGAGTTACACGTAGTGGGTTGAGGTATTGACTACCTTCACCCACATCATCGATTGTTGAAGAGGACGAGGTTATCATGAATAACAAGTTTTCCATGTTATCGTCTAATATTGCGGCCCCATTGATTTGGGATATGGATGGGGGTTCTGGGGCCATGAAGGGCCCTCGACATTACTCAGGTGCAGTGGGCACCATCAAGTTGGAGGACTTCATTTAGGAGTTTGATTCTTGGTGTGATATGTAGATGTTACGTAATGCCAGATTGTTCTCACCCTTCTTGGCATGGAAGGGATTATTTCAACACTTGGAGGGTCCTTTGATGAGTGATTATCATGAGTTTCGGAGAGATCATGCTACTGAGATTGAGGAGTGGAGGCAACATTGGTCTCCATCCTATGTATCTATTACTCACGGTGGTGTTACTAGTGGTGGTACTACTACACCGTCTACTCCTAGTAC
>Ga0209611_10003922_pt1 | contig 25574 bp, 22 predicted proteins | sample S1TSphgellanicum_3_FD_187693 | JGI IMG/M metagenome (GOLD analysis project Ga0209611, IMG submission 187693) | Host-associated microbial communities from peat moss isolated from Minnesota, USA - S1T2_Fc - Sphagnum magellanicum MG (SPAdes) (version 2) | ecosystem: Host-associated > Plants > Peat...
CAGATCACGAAAATGTAGATGATCCGGCATAATACCCACTGATTGATCTCATTCAAAATCTCCTTGAAGACAGATCCAGTGCTCAGCTCTAAAGATCTTTCCGAAATCAACTGCAAAAAAAAAAAAATCCAGACCCAATACTTCTCGTGCAAAAAAGAAAAAAGAAAAAAAAGAATGGTGACCACTAACAGGATCAGCAGCAGATGGTAACTAATTAAGTGGAACTCGAAATTAGCCAGGAGTCTAACACTAGAAGAGCAGGAATTGTTCCTATATACCGCGCTACAGCTTATGATCACAGCAACCTATTAATGCAAAGACATCCTTATACTATCATGGGCCTTATACTAATGGAATTGAGAAGATTTGGTTACGTTAAGGCTGGGAAAATTGTAATGTTGAGAGCAGCGCGACGACCTCCAGGGCCAACATTGATGATACCATTTTTGTTCAAGTCTCTGAAAGTAAAGTTGGTGACACCGGGTGCAAAGTCCGTTAGCGGATCAGGATCTGCCTTCACTAGGCACATGCTGCTGCAGCACATGATCACCAGCAGCACTTGTACACAGATCATTAGCGCCATGACCAACGTCAGATTGTGACTACGTCCGTGTGCAGCAGCAGCCATGCTATAGAGCTGCAATCAAGCTCTCTTGGATCTGGATCTCAATTTAATTTGCCCAAAAGACAAATCAAACTGGAACAAAAAACAAATTGCTAACTCTAGACTGCAAAGCCAGGAATGAACACAACCCAGACTTGAAACAAATTTGTAAGTTCTCAGGCCTTATAAATGCACTCATCCCTGGCGGCTCCTTTGGACATCTCAGTGTAAATACATCATCAATATCGTCATCACCTCATCATCAGACAGGTGTCATAATATGATATTATTATCATGTGTGCAGACCATTATCTGGTTTGACACTTAATACAATTTTTGTTTGTTTGTTTGTTTCTTTCTTTCTTTCTGTTGCCAAAGTGATCATCTTCCATGTTAAAAAGTCGTGATCATCCTTATGAAGATTTAGTCAAATTTGGTTATCAATTAGTCGACATTCATTTCATATATATAGAAGGGTCCTTGCCCCTTAACTAGTATGAACACTAGTATCAAATACTAGACGAATATCCAAATACTTGGCTTGCTACAAGAGATGCAAAGATACCTTAGTATTAGTTAGAGTTAGAAAACAAATTTAAGGAATACCAAACCAATCGGGTGTGTTAGGGTTTTGATACTGATCTCAATTCTCATACTAGAGAGCAAGCTCATCTTTTTTGCTCTTTAATATGATCACTCCTTGTTACTTGCTACAAGTTGTGAGCTTTAGCCAGAGCTATTAGGGTAGAAATGTGTGTGTGTGTGTGTGTTCTCTAGTTAAATGTATTGAGAATGAATTCTTGACTTTGTTATTTGGAATTTTGATGTCGATTTCAAAAAGGAAGGGAATTGAGGGAACCCACCCCACCCCTTTTCTATTCCTTTTGCTCCTTTCTTTCCAAGAGAGGAAAATAAATTATGAAATGAGATTTTTCTCCCATCATAAGGATACTAAGATAAGAAAAGGATCTAAGTTTCTCCCCTTCATTTTTATTTATGATACCTTGAACAACAAGATGAACCTTTAAAAAAAACCAAGATGAATTTTTTTTGTAAACAAATAAATTACCTGAATACTAGAATGGTTGGTGCATATACCAACTAATATAGAAGTAAACATACCTAGGTACTGATATCATTGCACAACCCATTCCCAATGTCTGGATTACTTATCCTAGACTAATACTTGACTTTTTTTAAATTCATATATTAGTATTGGACCTACATCTAATTTTTGCTAAAACCTATATACTAGGACTAGATTGGTACATATTGACAAAATTCTTAATCCTAGACCAACACTACTATAAACCAAAAATGAAATACAAAACTTCAATCATTTTTCTATATTTTTTTGGCTACACATGAAACCCAAATATAGAAAAAACATATTTAAAAATAATAATAATTAATTAATTTTAAAAATCAAATCCCCCACACTTATTGCAATGAAAAACCTCCAAAATCAGTTCATTTTCAAATTTTAACTTTTTACATTTTTGTGAAATTTCGTCAATAAAAATTATTGCTCAAGTGTAAAATAATTATTTTATTTTTCAAAATCAGCTTCAGCTTTGACCCCAAAAATCCAGTTTTCTGTTAAATGTTTTGGAAATTATTTTTCTAGTGTAAGTTCGACAAATTTTGCTGATTGTTGGGGGAAAATTTTGCCAAATTTTTGAGATCACAAAATTGAAAAAGAAAAGGAAAAAACCTAACTTGAGATGTAGGATTGGTAATTACAATGTGGAATTTCTAATTATGGCTGAATTTGAAAAGGCATTATGGTAGTGGCTCCTAATTATGTACACATAGCCAGCAAGCAAAACATGCAGACTTCCAGGTCTAAGACAGCATCAAAGTTTTGATGTTGTAGGGTTGTGAAAGCCCAAATTAAATTAAATTAAATGCAATAGAATATGCTTGAAAATTGCAAGGCAGAAAAATGAAGAAAATTTCCAATTGTCGTCATTCTAGAAAGTTCATGTTATTCTAGAACTTGCTTAAATTAAATATATAATTAGTGGTAAGTTTGTTTTCTAATTGTTGTAATATTAAAGATGTATTTTTGAGCTTGCTTGACTTAAATATACAATTAGTGGTAGGGATTTTTTTAATTTTGTGATGAAAGAAACAGAAATTTTATCTGAAATGACATTTTAAAAGAAAATGTGTCAAAAAATTTCCCCCCATTATAAAAGCCAAGTTGTGCAAATTTTCCAACAAAAAAGAAAAAAATTTCAATTTAGTGATAAATTTGTTTTCCAACTGGTCATTCTAAAGATGTTAGTTTTTGAGCTTTCTTAAACTAAATGTACAAATTAGTGATAACTCTGTTTTGCAATTGTTGTCATTCTAAAGATATTACTTTTTGAGCTTGCTTAAATTAAATATGCAAATGAGTTGTTTATTTTGCATTTGTTGTCCTTCTAATGCTGTTACTTTTTTGAACTTGCTTAAATTAAATATACAATTAGTGGTAACTTTCATTTCAGCTTGTTATCATTTTAAAGATGTTACACTTTGAGGTTGCTTAATTTAAATTTACAATTAGTTATAACTTTGTTTTCTTCTTTTTCTTTTTTAAAGGTGTAAGTTTTTGGAGGTTGCATAAACTAAAAATATGAGTAATGGTAAATTTGTTTTCCAATTGTTGCCATTCTAAACATGTTATCTTAGAGCCTACTTAAAATTAAATATACAATTAGTGACAACTTTGCTTTCTACTCACGAAAATTGTTTCTAACTTTTTTATAGGTCTACCCTTAAGGGAAGAGACTACACAATAACATATTTGTTTCTTATCATTTAGATTGAAATTAAATATACAATTAATGAAAACTTTGCTTTCTCCTTAAGAAATTGTTTCCAACTTTTATATTGGTCTACCCTCAATGGAAGTGACTACACAATGACATGTTTGTTTCTTATCAGTTAATTAGCTTTGCTTCTTATGAAGCATAGAGTTCCAACACTTCATGTTTTGAGGTGTTTTTTTTTTTGGGCGATTATGCACTTGGTTTGCTGAGTGAGAATTGTCACGTGGGTTTGGGTGAGGGTTTGACCGAATGAGCACATGCATTTGGGTGTCGGACTAGTGGATCCAACCACCCACAATCAAGTCTCGTGTCCAACTAGTGGATCCAACCACCCATAATCAAGTCTCAAGTCTCATGTAGCGATAAGAAATGATGCAGATTGCAGGTGGGTACCAAGGGCTACGTTTAGCTTGATGGGTGCATGCTTTTTGTGAGCTGACAAGGATATGGATCAGACACAGATTTATTTTCACAATGCCCATGAAAGGGGGGGCGGGGTGTTAGCCTCACATTGGTCTTTGTCACCAATGGGTATTCATCTCTAATTTACTGGCCTACTCTTTCAGTCAAAGACAACCCATTCATTTGGGTCTATCACACCTTAATGGTAGGAAGTAGCTTGACCTGATGGACTTCTAGATGATTATCAAACACACCCAATGGAATACTTCATAACTTAGAACTATATTAAAAGACCAAGTATTTTCAACTTCAAGCTCTAGAAGAAGAGGAGGGGAAGCAAATGATTGATATTCCACTTATTTCAATGATCTACTTCATTGTTATGCATCTCATTTTTGTTTGTTAGGATAGAAACCCTAAACCCTAAACCTTACTATGCAATTTTGGTTTAATTTCAGTATTGATCTTGTAATAAAGAATACAAATTGTTATGTATGAATTAAATTAGACAATGTAAAGTGCAATTATGTTTTAATCGAATAAAATTAATTTGATTATCATCATAATGGTCTTGTGTCACTTTTACACCACCATTTGTAAGGTGGATCCAAAGTTAGAATGTGGGCTCCATGGGTTCACCATGGTCAAAACTTGTGTGGAAATAGCACTATTCACCATACTTCTACAACATAAAAAAATTCAGCTCGCGGCTTCCCAACTACTCCCTTTTCCTTATCACTTGTTTCACAGAAAGACCTAGCTTCTTCTTTTTTCCTTAGTGTACTGGAACATCATGTTACAAGATGGAAAAACGTGTCAGTTTCTCTCGCCCGCTTTACCATTTTTGTGAAGGACACGTACCCAATCCAGAGGCTTTAAGAAAATTGTGAAACTGACTTCGCATCTTGTCACTGCCAAGCAAAGGAATATTGTAGTACAAGGCCAGATTCAACACATGTTGATTGAATAATTAATTAAATCTGAATTTTTCATGTCAAAAAAATATATATATATTCACAAAGATTCTGTAAATTTCTTCACAAGTACTTTTTTTCCTTAAAAAATAGTTTCTAAAAATTTCAACATTTGTGGAAATACTGTAATTAGTGTCGAAGCTGCCAAGGTACTATCATATTCCAGTAATCAAAGTCTTCAACCTAGAAAGGTTGGTTTCGAAAATTGAAGGTGATTCATAGCTTCGGGATGCCCCATTCTTTCAAGGCTGCAGTTCCTGAATAATTGTTCCGACAAATGGAATATTCCAGGGTATTCCCAAAAAGATGCTTCCTTTTCCTTCACAGAAATTTTTATTTTTTTTTGAGAAAAATATTTTTAAAAAAAATTGCAGCATGTTTTTAAATAATAAATTTTTTTTCGTCAAAACCTGCCATTCACTTATGATACTCACATGGATTTCGTGGCAAGCTGCCTGGGGGACTCATCAAAGCCTGGGTAGCATATGAGTTGGCATCTTCCATGGGGTACAGGTGCATTGACAATAGCAATACATTGCATCAGGAGGGACATGCAGTGTGGCCAAATAGTACATTCAATCTCACACACACACACACAGGCCTTCACCAGAATTCTGTGTGTCATGGCAAGTTGCCTGGGGGACTCATCAAAGCCTGGGTAGTATATGAGTTGGCATCTACCATGGGGTACAGGTGCATTCGTCAAGTGGGCCAACTTAACCAAATAGTACATTTCTGTGTGTCAATTTCTCACAACTTTTATTATAGCATATATGCCTCACTAGGTAAGAGCATCTTCAATGGTGCTCGGTATGTACCTCTGGATAGTAAGCTGTTTTTTTGGCAACCTAACCAATAAGACTGAAACTGGAACTGCATATCTGTGGGGGACTACTTATAGCAAACCACCAGGACCGATCATTATGATCGACCAATTAGAAATACTGAGCCTCAGTACGTGGAGGTACACAACTCTGTTGCACAGCCACGGCACGCTGCACGAATTCGGTGCGAAAAAACCAATTTCCTGAGCTAAACTGGCACAATTTGACTTTGTCGCAATAAATTTTACTCTCTGAAGTCACATACTGAGCACCGTTGGAGATGCTCTAATATATTATTCTCAACACCCAACACCACCCACACTCTAAGACAAGGATATTAAAACCACAACATGTTGTGACCCAGTTGGACTTTTGTGCCAAATGTTTTCACTCTTATTCAAGACACATTCTTTCAAGACTCCTGAGCTTGTCACCATAGTACGGTGGAGATAAGGTACCCTTAGGGTTCTTTGTTTTTATGTTTTGACTTTTTGTTAAAAGTTCTAATTCAACTAATTTTGCTATTTTTTGGATAATTTCGCTAAATTTTGGAAACCGAATTTAAGAACTGTGGTTAATAAGGTGCACTTCTGAAACGTTTTCTTCTCACCACATATGGATGAATTCAGAAACTCAAAACCAACCACGTGGCCTGGTGCTTTAAATTTCCCAAGATGGTGATGACACAACCTCACAAATGTATCCATAATTGATTTTCTGAATTATATCTTCAATCCTAAACCCTAAAACCCCTAAACCTAAACCCTAAAACCCATAATCCCTAAACCCTGGACTTTAAAATTCCCAAGATGATGATGTCACAACCTCACAAATGTGTCCAGATAATTGATTTTCTGAATTATATCTTAAATCCTCACAGGTTGGGCCCTCTCAATAGCCATTTTTTAATCTTTATTTGAAGCCTTCGACAAAAATCTGGCTCAATCTACTCATATCCACAAATGGGATTTACAAATCATTACTGGTGGGTCATACTTTTCACACTATTATGAAAATTGCAACCAAAGTCAAGCTGATATTAGGGCTTTAAAGCCAAATTTGGCTCATCCGCAGAGCCTGGCCCATGTTTCACTTACTTGCACACCACCATGTTTGGACCCAGGACCTTTTGTGATCCCAGGGTATATAAAGGGAGGGATTGTACCAGTGAGCCATCACTGCCGAGGTTTGTTACCAAAGTTTTCACCCAATCAAAAGCCACTTAGCAATGAAATTCATGTACGAATGCTAGCGTGAAACTCACAACAACTGATTAGTTACAAGCCAAAATGTGTTTCTTCAAGTAAAAACAAAATCTTGCAACTTCTCAAATGTGAGGAAATTTCCAAAATTGGCAGCAATTTCTAAAAGCCAATTCCAGTGCCGGAACTTCTGGGTCAGCTCACAAATGAGTTTCTCAAAGTAAAACCTCACTATCCATGTGTGCAATCTTCCAGTACAAGAGAACATGGTTTTTCTCACACATACCCTCAGCTTGTTGACATATGTGTGAGGCTGACTTTGTGGTTGCACCCATTACATTGTACAATGTAAAATATGTGATGTTTATTGTGACAATATATTCCATTAAAATAATAATTTGACATTAGATAATGGCACATACTACCTTCACACCCAAATCCTGGTGGTATAGAGTGTTTTCAATTTGTACTCTATTTTCTTTCCCCAATTGTAACAAAGTTACCTAGAAACTTGCAATGAAAGCATGAAACATTATAAGCAAGCAACAAGCAATGAGTAAATATGGAGTACATCAAGAAAAAAATGTGCTGCCCGTGTGAAAGGAGGCACTCGTTTGACACCAAACACCCATGCTAAAACCCTTTGATGTTTCCTTTCTAATAGTTATGAGGGAGCCCTACAAAGAGAGGTTTGGTTTGGAACCCTAACCCTCAATTGGTAGGGTTTAGAGGGATCTTGTGCAAATAACATACAATAGCTGAGCACATGAGTATCAAGGGTTTGTCAAAAGTATTATACCCTGCAAGTAAGGTAGGTTATACCCAGGTTTATGACATGGTTAATAACCAAGTATTTCATGATACAAAACGGACACTGATCAATAAAGGATTACTCTAATGATCAAACTGACCATTGGGGAAGGTAGAAAATGTTAAACCAACCAAGAAAGTTTTTTCTCAACCGTGTTGACATGTATCCTCATGAATCGATCTGATCTACAACAAAGTCACAGTTTTGTAACTAGGGTTTTCTAAACCTTGCTGAGGCAAGCACTAAACATGTCGAATAATTAAATACAGCACCAAGCTTGACACTGTTGCAGGACAGTGCCCAGTTGAAAAGAAAAAATTGGTTTTTTTTTTTTTGTACTTAAACTATTATTAACATTTTAACTATCTTTTTTTCAGAACATATATACTTTTAAATGTCATGCAGCTCCTAGAATCCCTCTTCAACCCAAAGGAATAGGGTTCAAATTTTTTTAATTCTCTTTTTTTCCACCGACAAAATGGATGAAAAATTATATACAACCTTTTGGCAACTTTTTCAAGTTAGTTGTCCCCATGGAGAGGTGGACTAAGTGACAACTACAACCAAGTTCCCCAAGGAGAAAATTCACTGGGGAGAAGGGAATAAGTGGTAGCCTCAATCACGTTCCTTGGAACAACTTTTTTTTGAAAAGAAAGGGACTTTCTGAGGGAGAAAGGGACCAAATGGTAACTTCAACCAAGTTTCCCCAGGAACAACTAGTTTGAATATTCCAAGTCTTCTTCTTTTTCTTGGACAACTTGCTTGGGGTTGTCATTTAGTCCCCTTTCCCCGTAGGAAATTGTTCTTTGAGGCAATTAATTTGAAAATTCAGAATTGCCCAAGGGCTATTTTTTTGTGATCCATTTTGTCTATGAAAAAGATTATTGAGAAAAGGATTGAACCTAGACTTTTGGGTTGAAGGGGGGGGTTCTAACCACTATATGATGATTTTTTTGAAAATATTATGCAAGAAAAATAATTAAATTGTTAATCATGATTTGAGTATCAAAACATAATAATAATATTTTTCCAACTATTCATTGTCATCCAACTACATCAAACCCAATGTCACATTTCATTCATTGCACATGTTTAGTGGTTGCCAAACATGTTTTAAATAACCAATTTAATCACCATTAGTTCAATCCAATTGGTAATTACTAACTTCTACTTTTATGCAAACACATTCAAAAAAGGTATGAGAATGATGCTTAAACTATTGATTTTCATATCTACTAACACTTTCACTATAGTCTTGACAAGTTTTCTACCAACAAGTATTGACCAAATTTTGTTATGCAAATCTTTAATTCTTTTTAATTTCTAACACTCAACCGCTATTTCTTCTACCACACACAAATCAATGTTTTCAAAAACACTCAAGCTTGCAAATAAAAGTGATACACAACCAAAACAAGGAGGAAAAGAAATGTTGCCCCATATCCTTCCAAAACCCAATTTGAAACAACAAGAATTCAAAAAATTACCTCATGTCCAAATCTGAACCAATTGTCAAATTATCTACATGTCTAGTCCTTACACTACTTACATGTAAATCCTCCTCCTATTGAACCGGTTTTATGTTAGGAAAAACACCATCACCTTTGAAATATGTTAACATGTGTACATTAATAGAAATTGGTGCCTCTTATTAGGCATGCTCGCCCTAGGGTGAATCCAATCAAATGCCACTAGGATTTGCTTAATTGTAAAAACTACTTGGTGATGATTCTAAACCCAATATTGTGGAATGTATTGGAAGTCAAGAAAGGTTGTCTTGTAGGTTTATATTTGATGGTGGTAAAATTGTTCATTAGCTTGTACATGTTGCAACATCTATTGTAAATCCTCCTTAAACATATCATGTACTTCCTCCCACCACTTTACTAATTTGCTTTCCTGAAGACCCAATGCTTCACAATGTAGGTTAAGCAAGGCATTTTCTACTTTCAGGTCTTCATATTCTCTCTGTCGCAACCCCACTTTGAAGGAAATGTGAGGTCGCCACTCACACTCCCGAAAATGGGACTTGAGAGTCCTCCGGGACTCCCAAAAACTCAAAGTGCGATTACAGGGGTCAAAACATCTTACATTGAAGTGTTTTTTATACCGTTGGAAAGGTCTTGAAGTGTAAATGTCCAAAATGGCCTCGCAGGAGCCATTGGGACATCTACAACACAAGTTATGGTCAAAAGAAGGGTTGGGAATCAAACTGACAATTTGACTCCCGACCACTAAAAGTCGGGAATCAACCCAATCCCGGTGTGTGCAAATCAAGTGCAACACACGGTTGAAAAGCTCTTGAGGAGAGCTACAACTTTGGTTTAGACCCCGTCCTGATCCGAGCTTGGGGCGAGAAGTTATGAATGCCCAAAGTCCCGGGAGTCCAAACCGAGACAGTTTCGAGACTCCACTTTGGGAGTCCCAAAAAAAAAAGCCATTTGGATGCAAGTGCAGCGGAAAGCTGCAAAGAATACTATATGGGGGAAGGTGGTGGCTTCCCCCGAGTCCGGGTCGTGGTGAGTCAAGTGAGTCCAAGGTCGCCTGTGACTTGTCCTAACACTGAAAGTGTACAAAATGAGTTCTAACCAACTTGTTAGTTGGATTTGGATGCAGGACCGAATAACTAAATAAGCTTGTTCCTCTTCCTAGTCTAATCTCGGAGCTTTCAGCATGCCCTTCTCACCCCCTTTAGTGCTAGAAGCTAATAGCGTGCCCCGAGTCCCCACCTTTCCACAACTTGAGTGACTTAGCCCCAACTTGGGGCTAATTAGGGACTTGGGAGCGCGTCACTCTCAACCTATAGTATGCAAATATGGCTTTTGACTCTTTAGCTTGGTGACAATACCTATCAACCTAATGATCTCCTTTTGAAACTCATGTACCCCTTGTTCAAACTCTTATTCATATTGTTCCTTTGCAAATTTGAGTGTTGCACACCTACTAATTATTTTGGCTTTTGTGATTTGCAAGTCTTCTACCTATGTAAAAATGAAAAAGACCTTTCTATTGTGACACACATTGGAGGTCATCAATTTTCCAACCTTAGAAATTGTAACATAACTCGTTCGATATTTGATCTTAATGTCATAGCAAACCTACTTTTTGGATTCAAAGGTCCACCTTCTAGGTGATTGCATTTGATTATACTATGCCTTTTGTAACATTTTTGATATTAGCATACATTCTTAGACATTCAGTTTATATCATACGATTTACATTTTAAATTGACAATCTAGTGCTTTCAAATTCTGTTATTATCGTTTTTGATATATTCAATCAATATTTTTTTCATGTGCACTTTTTTTTTAATGATTCTTGTATAATTTTTTAAAAAATTCATTGTTGTTTATAGTGATATGGTGTACAATGAAATGCTATTGTTCTTAAATTTGAAACTAACCAATTTTGATTAATTTTTTAAAAAATTAGATATTAAATAAAAAAATCTTTAACATAAAAGATTTTTGTGTATACTTTACCATGCTTTCAGCCTTTGATGAAACATCGGAAGGACACAAACCCTTTTTTACTTCAAAGTTCTTCACCAAGACCACATGGTTCTTGATAAAATCTTCCCTAGTATCAAGTTTTCAAGAAATAGTTGCTCCACTTAATTCTATGCCTTCAAATTTTAGGGCCATGGCTTTTAGTTTACAAGCTTCTTCCTTTTTAATCCAAGCAACAATAGTAGCCCAATTCACATTAACACCTTTCTTTTGTGCAATGAATCCCTTAACCACCCAAGATGCAAAATCATTGTTTGTGATGACAAATGTGCCATAAATTTGCCAACACAATCTCACAAGCTCTTTTATGATGTTTGGATGCAAGGTTGAGTTTGTGTACTTGTATTTAGGTTGTTTCAAAGGACCAAAGACCTCATCTATGTCAGTTTCACTAACATGCTCAAAAGTTAATTTTATTCGAGGGTTAAACCTTTTGTTGTTTAAATGCCTCACCACATCAAAAAATTCCTCAATTTGCAAACTAAGATTTACAAATTCCCAAGCAAGGAATTTTGGGCTTCCCTTTTCCAACTTGGGTTTTGTTCTTCTATCTTTCTTTTCCTTCATCTTGCAATGTAAGCAAAAATCAAACAACATCAATTTTAAAACCAAAACAAAAGCTACACAACTACCAAAAATGATGAAACCTCAAAACTAAACATAGATAATTGAATATAAGTTGTGTATGTTTTGGTTTACAACCTTGTTACTACGTTGCCAGCCTTTTTGTCAAGTAGCCAAGTCACAAAAAAATATCAAGTTAAAAAAAAGAAAATTTTCACAAAAACATAAGAAAATAAATTCAAATTTTACTTAAGTTTCATTTTGAAACTATTGAGCCTTCAATTGGGTTTAGTGTAAATCAACTACAAAATTTCAAAAACTTTGCAATAATAAAAGTAAGGAGTAAGTAGGTTTCAAATTAACTGGTCAATTAACCTATTTTTTCAGTAGAAAATTTAATGAAATATACATGTATGAAGTTATAGCATAAAGATCATTATGTATTCAAGTCTCACCAAAAAAAAAATCTATTTTCCCTTTGGTAAAATATATTTGACACATACTTAAATCAAATGTTACACTCCAAAAAGTAAGTTTTAAAATCTACTTGAATTTAAAAAGTCTACTTGAAACCTATTTTTACAATGCAAAATTAAAAAATTGGTGCATAATAATAATAAAAAATCTTGTTATTTATCATTCAACTAAAAAGATTGAATGTATAACAATTTTGTGATGGGTTTTGGTCTTACTTTTTGTTCACTTAACAAGTAGACTAACAAGTACTTTTAATTGTACACTTTACCATGCTTTCAACCTAGAGGACTTGAAAGAGGTTATTAATCTTGCAACTTTCCTCCCTTAGCTTTTGAAGTGCTCGTTGGTGATGGTGAAACACCTTCTACGCAATAAGACAAAGGCCGGAAAAATCTTACAGGCCATCAATTCACGATTACAAACCAATAACATCAAGCCTTGCAAGTTCAACAAGCAGTTGACTCTGTTGAATCCAAATCCCAAAATATTATGGAAGAAATCTTGGTGATTGAAGAAAAGGTGGGCACAAGGCAAATTGGGAACTTTTTTTTCAAATGTTCATTTCAGGTATTTCAACCATAGTTGTGTTATTTGCATATGTTTGTTTAATGGTTTTTCTTTTGCAATGGTTATGCTAGGGTTGAAACTTGTGTTTTTTACTTTTTGAATGTTCATGAATGTCTTGTAAGTGAAAGGTAGTAAACAAAAAGTGGGAGCTACAAGTATTACGACAAAACACCTTGAAGTTGGAAAGTCATTGTAGAAAGTTATTGCCACACTAGAAGCTAAGTCCTCATCACAATTAGACTATGAAATGAAAATTAAAATGGCTAGGTTTAATGTAAAAAAAAGAGGAACCTAGCAATGGAAGGAGAAATTATCTCTCAAGATGCTAAGGTTGAGTCGTATAAGGTTGATGATGTAATGATAAATTGCCCCCAAATCAAAAGGGGATTCACAGAAGCACGATCGCGTGAATTTTTTTCATCCTTCTGTAAACCATACAATTGCCAATTCAAGTGTGGAAATTGAAAACATGTTGTGAATCAAATTTAGGAAAATGTTGAGGTCCTTGAGGCTCCATGTGGAGATGGAGTTTGGCATATACAAAGATGCCCCCCTGCATTGTATGTTCAATGTTATGCATTGCAAAAACCCACCAAGCATTCTTGTGCTACAAGGATAATTACCAAGCCAACTTCTATTGGTGTCCTTGCCCTAATTTACCCAGGGTTATGGTCTTAGTTCCCTGTTGCACCTTTAAAGTTGCATATGACATGAATTGTTGCGTTAACAATACAAAGCGCAAGTATGCATTAGATAGACCAGCTATAGTGGAAATTTGGCCTAGTAAAGTTGGAACCAATTTCACCATAAATGAAATAAAGTATCTTGAAAAAGTGGGATTTGTTTTGAATAAGCGGTAGCTAATCTTTCCTTGAAGCCTATTTGGAGGGGAAAACTCCATTCCTATAAATAGGCCAGTGGATGAAATGTCATGGCGAACATCACGTAATGGTAAGGTTGTTTGTCATAGAGTGTCATTCAAGAGGTCAAATCTACATTACAATCGGTGGGAGGTTGGTCAACTTTTTGAAACAACTATAAACCCATCGTTGGACGTTCCCCTTCCTAGATATGGATGAATCTATAAGATTATGTCTGGCCATAATCTAAACAAAAAACAATATGAAGTTATAATAAGGAACATCCTAGCTTACACTTGTTTGGATTTTGTATCAATGATTTCCAATTTGTTAGGTTGGCGAAGGAAATGGGTGCCTTATAAACACATGTACTATGTTTTACAACATGTCATGTTTTGCGGGCAATTCAAAAGTTTCATTTATTTTCCAACTTGGAGTTGTGATGAAGTTGGTCAGTTGTTGGATTGTATGTAACTTTGGTGTATGTAGGAATACTATTATGAATTGTCAATTCTAGTGTTCTTCTTCATGCTATGTGTTTGGCTCCTAGACTACAACTTGTAAAATATGTTATCATTTTGGTTTTATAAACGATTTGATATTGTTCATTCGACATTTTGTTTGGCATGAATGATCAGACATTATTAGATAAAAATTAGTTATCAAACTAATGCAAATGTTTATTAGTAATTAAATACATTATTTTTAAGGATTATAGGAAATAATTTCTAAGTTTCAATTACAAACAATTGCAACAAAAGTTATGATATCCTTGTCACCAATAACATATTTTACCTACTTCGATGATTATTTTATATCATTCAAAGAATATTCTTGCCACATCAATATAATATTATCTCCACGTGAATGGAATATTCTTATCTATGTGGAGAATATTTGGTTTACATGGCAAAAATATTCTTCAAAGATTTTGTGCTGTTCACAAAAGCTTACTTCACCATTCACGCTCACACAATCATATGGTAGCTACATTATTTCATTAGCATGTTAAACATGTGTCATGTTTTGTCCACTTGGTTGTGCATTTAGCCTCCATTAGTGGGACGATTGTTGGGGTGTCAAAAATCAATCAATTAAAGGTACTTGTGGTTCCTTTCTTTCCTCATGCTTTGCTGGTATCTAATGAAAAAGTAAACATGTTGTAATCGGTTGTTGATGTTCATTGTTGGGAACATCAACTAGTTGAATCCCCTTGGCTTAAGTATGTGGTTGTTTTTGTGACTAAACCACCTCATAAATAGGTTGATGTGGTACTTCTAATTTTAATTGCCTCCTAAGGCCTTTCATGATTACTTTTCACATCTTTTATATTGACTTAAAACAATTGTTAATTCAAGTTCTTTTGATCAATAGGTTGCTACAAAAATTACAAATCATCAAGGCACAAAAAAATTTTAGAAAACTACCAAAATTAACACAAATTAAAATTTCAAATTTCAAAACAAAACAAGTCTTAAAACTAGAAAATGTAAACATGATTGCTTACAATTCTATTCCACTACATGGTCGCCAAAATGTTAAGGGTTTTTTCTATTCTTCTTAAATTTAGGATTTCTTATATTTTAAACTTTCTAGTTATATTTTAAATGTTATTAATAGGTTGCTTCAAATCAATAATTAATGAAAATCAAATATAGATATTTCTCCTAGATGCAAAAGCAAAATTGAATTTAATCTTTCATAGAAAATTGAAAGAAATAAAAATATCAAAGTTCTAAATGAACCTATTCATGAACCCAAAAAAATGCACCCAAGAAACAATCTCCAATTTCAAGAAAGAAGTTCCAAAAGGCCAAAAATATTTTTATCAATCCTCCCATCCTTCTATTTATACCAAATGTAACACTATTTTAAATTAAACAATCATTAGCCGATAAAACTTGAATTTAAACTACAACAACTATTAGTCATAGGTTTAAACTAACCTATTGTTATCAACAACCGATTATTGTATAGGCTAGTTACCAATTTATTTAACCCACTAATTACCCTAACACCTATTACTAATTATTTCAATATATTAGTTCACCTAAAGTCTTATTACCCAATAATAGCTATACTAAGTCTTAAAATCATATTACCTCACCGGTTACTAGTTGGTAACAACCAGTTAGTACACACTTGAAAAATTAGGTTAACATAAATACATGTTTCTTCCCTTCTGGTGTAGTTACTTATAACTATTAAATTGTTTCCACAAATGTCTTTTTCATCTTTTCTTCTTTTGTCCAATCTATAGTACTCTTGTTTTTTAACATCTCCTTCTCCTTGAACACCTATTCTTCATTCTTCTAACTTTTGGTTGCCATTATAACCATGTTGATTGAAATAATTGGTGGTTTTTTATCTAATGTTGTCAAAGTTTCTATTAGTTTTGGCATTCTTATCTTTAAACATCATTTTCATTTCAACAAATCATGACATTCCACCATCTTATGTCCCATTAACCTACACACATGACAAGGAAATCACATGGGTTTTGGACTTTTGCTATATTAAGCCATTACCTCAATAACACTAGTAACTACTTCTTCTTTCTTCTTATTGCACCAAGTCTTCATTGCATGATTTATATGCTTACAATTTGTACAAAATAGGTTGGTCTTAACATCACCTATTATTAATGTGGTCATTGTGGCAAACGGGTGTGATCACAATCAAATGAGCCAAGGTGACAAAGGACTCGAGGACTATAGTCCTTTTTGTGGTCATTTTCACTTTCTCATAGAAAGGACTTTTGGGATGAAATCTTTTGCAATATGTTATTAAAAATACATCAAATTTTTTCAATACATCAAATTTTTTGTATTGAATTTTCATGAATAAGCAAGAATTTTTTTAAAGTGTAGAAATTTTACCAAAATTTTCATTTTTTTTTGAAAATTTATCTTAATTTCAAATTGTATGAAAATATGTTAATTATTTAATTTTTTATTTTATTGCTTCATAAACTAAAATTTTTTTTCAGATGTCATATACATTACACCCTATTTACATGTGCTAAAAGACTTTTGAAATTCTAAATTTTTGTTCAAGAGATTTATTATTTTAAAAATTTTAAAATTTCACAACTTTCAAATTGTGAGTGTTTTTTTAGTGTGGCTAATCAATTAACATCATTTCAATTTTTTTCTCATCAAAGTTCCTTTATAAAGAGAGTCTTTAGCACAATAATTTGCAAAATATACTACTTTTGATGCAACTATTATTCAAGTTCAAAGGTCTTTTATTAAAACCAAAACCCAAAGCTTTTTTCTTGAAATTTTTTTTTGAATTCTTCAACATTCATATTAGTCATTTAGCACTACATTCCATGATTAATATGGCATTAAAGTGGCACCACAAAAATATATCTTATAAAATTACAATTTTTATAAAGTTTTGGCAGTTGCCTGACATGCTTTTTGGCTTGTTTGATTGTGACTACACCCAAATGTTGGTTTTGGAATAATTAATTGATTATATCCTTCCACTTTAATGATGCCCTCTTCACATGTGATCACAATGTCTTTATGTTGTTGTAAGGTAGTTCTTTGCATACATGTTTGTTATAATAATCTTTAAGTACAATTGATCGAAGTCCAAACTTGAACACTATAATAAAAAAAATTATTAGTTTTTTTGTCTCCATACTATTGGCCAATTTCATCAAACGGTTGTAATACACCTCCACTCTCTTTATGTGGTCATGTTTCAACATCTTTAATTGGATGTACACATGTTTATCATTTTTCACAAATCTGAATCGCTTGTAAAATGCGCATGTTCCAACTTTACAAAATTGCAATTGGAATGCTTTGTAAGGAAATTTTGACTCCATTCTAAAATTATTTCACGTAAATTGAATATGAATAAGTTAACAATGTCTTCATTTTTCTTTTCACCATTCACCTATATTGTTACTTTGAACACCAATATGTGAGCATCACAATTTGTATCCTTGACATATGATGGATAAAGAAGTTATTTCCTAGCATGTTACCTCTTAACCTTTGCCAATGTAACACTCCTTGTCACTAATATTGTCCATGTAGGCATTGGAAGATTACTCCCCCTAGGTTTAAGTATTACCTATTATGTGAATACATGTGTAATTGGCATGACCACTATTGGTTAAGGTATAACCAACCCTTGCTCCTAGTATGTTTGTTGTTATGGTGGGAACAACCCCACTCCAAAATAATATAGACAACATACCTAGATACATTGTAAGTATCCTTGTTATGCAAACCTCTAAAATCATTGCTTAGATTTAAAATTTCTACGACACCACCTAGATCAAGATTAAACATTTGCCTATGTACATCCTCAACAACCATTATCATTGGTTTAAACTAAGTACCTATTCCCTCAATAGTGGAATTGCCTTTATTAGTATCCCAAAACTTTCAACAACACACCTCAATCTAGCTCCAAACCTTTTTACTTCATTGTTTGAATATTCCATATAATGTATGAAGATCTTGCAAATATTGATTAGGTTGTTCATGTAAAAAATACATTGTTCCTAATCAAGTGTTTTAAATAATCTTGAAATAAACATTGATCAAGACCTTTTTGGAAATATGGTTATAAAAATTGCTTTAAAAGTCCATTGTACCTATCCAAGATCACTAGAATCAACATGAAAATGCCACTAGACTTAACTTTGCTTGTGATAGTCGTATTGGTCAAATAATCCTTTGCCCTAATCCAACCAATGGTTGTTGCAAAGTCTACATTATTAAATCCTCTAGACATGCTTCAATGTTAAGAACATGCACCTCTAGCATTCCTACCACCATTTCCACATCATCTAGTTCACTTCATTCACTAAGTATGATTGAACATGTGGTTCACCTTGAAAAAGCTTTGAACTACCAACCAATTGAGAAGGAACCCTTGTTTGGCTTTTTTCTTCTTGTTTTGGTAGATTTTTCAAATTAATATGTACCTTTCAAGCTGATCTAGGTGTTTATCTTAACTGAGTTTATAACCATCTTATTACATATTATTATTGTGGAAATTCAAATTGTTGAGCCACAACTTCAACATGTTCTTCCCCTACCTTGCTTACCCAATTCCCACCATATTGTTTTTTTCCCTTATAGGAACATTTTGTGGGTAATGCTACACCAATTTATCGCCTATTGATTACATTTCATGTTGTTGATCACATGTTACAAAAGATCCCCGATCTTTAACAAGTTTTGTTTCAGACCTTGGCACAATAGGAGTTTTGATGCATATTTCCAAAAGTGCTTACAACTTTTCTTCTATTGGTCTCCACCTACATCGCTTCTGCACTTTATGCATCTTGATCACTTGTTTGTTCCAATTGTTTCTATAGACTTTTGGTTGTCATTTTTGACATACTACATATAGTGTATTCCCATATTAGTTTGTTCAACTAGTTGCAAATTGAATTCCTTACAAAAAATCCAAATCCTAACATTGTTCCACAAACTACTTCAACAATACTTGTATAAACAACAACCAAATATGGTTCCAATATTTTACAAAAGTAGTGAAAACATGAACCTACACGCAAGACCTTTGTTTCTTGAAAAAAAACATAGAAGTTCCCCCAAATCCAAATCCTAAGGATGGTCACCAAATGGTAAGTACTCACTTGTAGATATTATGCAAACACTCAAAACATGTATCATAATGATATATAAACTATTGATTTTCAAATCTACTAATGACATTTTCACAACAATCCTAATAGGTCTTCTACATGTAAGTATTAATGAGATTTTTTTATGCAAATCTTTAATTCTTTTTAATTTCTTACACCCAACCTCTATTTATTTTGCCACACACAAACCAATGCAAAGAAAAGTAAAACATGGAGAGAGGAAATGCTACCCCATTTCCCTCCAAAACTTCATTTGGAACAACAACAATTCAAAAAAACAATTACCTCATGTCCAAATCTCAACTGGTAGTCAAATTGTTTACATGTTCAATCCCATTCTGCCTATTTGTCCAATCCTTACATTACCTGCATGTTTCCCTAACACCGGTCTATCACAAAATGCCACAATTTTTTTTATTAATACCCCAACTTCATCTATTTTTAGACCAATCATCAATGGGTTGATCTATGGCAACCAAACCAAAATTCCTTTAATAAAAACATTCACCACCATGTGTCCCACATGATTAATAATATTCACAACAATTGGTTTGGTTTATTACAAAATACTACAAGTTTAACCACTACAAAATGCAACAAGTATGACCAATCATGATTAGATTGAACTACTGTTTTTTCATTAACACAATAACAAATATTTCTCACAATTGCACTAGTTTTGGGTGATTGTCCAATGATGATAAATCTAGGTCAAATTTTTTTAAATGACATGTTAGCATGTGTCACAATGAATATGTTGCTTGCAAGTTGTGACCAATAGTGCCTCAATTGGGGTTTTGGCATAGAAGCACCTAAAACCATTAACAAAAGTGCTAAAGTTGGCAAAAACCTCCATTGGTTCTACAATACCGTACCATCATGTTTTGGCAAAAGACAAAAGTTGTTACAAGTGGAATTGTAGTTTTGGATTTTTTTAATTAGTTATGATTTCTTGATTTTTTTTCTAAATTAACTTGATTTGGAAATTAGTCTATTCCATGCAACTTTCTTTAAAACCCCCAATCCCTCATTGTCACTATCTTAATATGGATAGATTATTTCATTAATAATCTATTTCAAAGGTTGTGTTTTATGTGACATTTATCCATCCTCATATTAAAATAGTTACACCCAAAATATTTTTTCACATGTGAAAAATATAAAAAGTAACAATAAGAGGGGTACAATGATAGTTTTAGGTGCTTCTACTTACAAACTAATTTAATTTTGACATTAACTTAGCCTAAGGTAAGAGCACTTAAAACTACTATTTTATTTTTTGTAAAACATGATTTTAAAAACCTAAGCCCTTGTTGTCATTGTCCTAATCAAAATAAGTAATGCTATTAAAACTTGATTGCACATGTGCCAAAAGTTATATTTCAACTCACCCATTTGCTATTTCATGGCTATTGCAAAATTTTAAGTACATGAACATACCTTTCATGCCATTAAGTATTATGGAATATCAAGAATGTGGTAGGGTGTGACCATTATTTTATTTTGTGCATCTAACATTTTTTTCAAACAAAAAGAGAGCTACAAATGGAATTGTTTCTATATGATGTTATTTTCACTATATTGGTATACATATTTTTGAAAATTTGAAATCAATCCAATGAATACAAAATATCCAAAAACATTTTGAAAATGTTGTAACCATTATTCTTTAAGCAACTTTTAACCAAATTTACAACTTCTTGAAAAGCATTGAAAATGACCTTAACATAATAATGAGTTTTGCAAAGATTATTGAAAATAATTTTTTAATTCAAAATATTCTGAGGATAAACACAATTGAAGTAATCGTCTAGTGGTGTAAATGTGACTCCTAATACCCATTTGAACCCAATGAGCATGATAAAGAGGCTTGTTGTTCTATTAGGTGGTGATGAGTTGTTTTGAAGCTTGTTCCAAAGAGTAACTCATTTTCTCATTGTCAATTCACATTTCAATTGCATTCTCAATTGTTGATTCACAATAAAACAAACATTGACAACCTATCCCACCTAGGAAAAAACTTGAAGAAAGGCAGGAATAGGACCCAAACTTGTCGTGTTTTGGGAATGATTTTTGTTATTCCAAGAACTACATGGTTTTAACATTGTTTTATTTTCAACGTTTAGTCATTATGGTGGGCTTTTTTCAAATGCTCAAAATATATGTCAAATTCATAAAAATCAACGAATACCATGTTTTAAAACTAAAATTTAAAGAACCTGACCCAAGCCTATGGTACTTCTTCCATATCAACAAAATATCAAAGAGATCCTCAAAATGGCCTATTGACCCAGACCAAGGGACATTCTTCCCCTTACAAGGTGTGGATTGGCATGCATTCAGAGGAGCATGACAATGGAGAAGTTGGTCCGGCCTCCCACTTGTTGATGAAAGCCCATCCAACATATTAATTGCTTCATAAAGTAATTGCAAGGAAGGGGATTCCCTTCTTGCAATTAATTTGTCAAAAGTAAAATCATAGTACTAGAACCAACTAGTATAGTATAAACCCTTAGGATGAGGGCATACCCAAAATAAGAGGCCTCGGACAAAGTAATAATCAACTGCAGTACCATGCATTGTGGGAATGCCTCCAGGCTATTGCTTTACCCATCATAAAGCATGACAGGGTGAATGTTATGATGAACTTAACCATCCCTTAACAGAACCAACTAGTATAGTATAAAGCCTTAGGGTGAGGGCATTCCCAAAATAAGGGGCCAAAGACAAAGTGATAGTCAATCGCAGTATTGATGCATTGTGGGTATGGCCCCCAGCCTAATGCAACAAAACCTATCATAAAGCACGATGAGGTGAACATTATCATGAACTTTACCAGAACCAACTAGTATGGGATAAAACCTTAGAGCGAAGGCATTAAGGGGCCTAGGACAAAGTGATAATCAACTGCAGTACGATGCATTGTGGGAATGCCCCCAGCCTAATGCTTCACCCATCATAATGCAGCACAAGGTGAACATTATCATGTACTTAAACATCCCTAGCCCATGAGGCTTAGGAGCAGGATGGATAATCCACCTACTCCAACTACTACTACTCCTCCAACTACTGCTCAAAAGTAGGTGGGATCTTGCACCTACTTAATAATCCTCCCATCTTGAGTAAGCTCAATATTTGTACTCTCTTCTAGGAGAGATATTCATGGATGTAAGGTTGCCCTCCAAATACAGGAGGGAATTCCTCCAAGTGCTTTATTATTGATAAGGGAAAGCTCCACCAACTGGTGCATTACACCTGCCAATCAAGGGTCAATGGTGCAATGCCCTGCTATTGAAGCTTTCCTCTACATAAAAGACTGAAGCAAAAAAGCTCTCCCACTAGAATGATAGGCAATCCATTTCATGAAACGGCCACCCTAATGATGAGAGACCTAACAATTTGTAGGAGCCTCAACACATGCACGTTCCACAAAAAGGAACACCGGTCATAAACTGGCATGCTGCCTCAAGGTAAGTTGAGGGGGCGCTTGCCCCCTTCTGTGGGTGTTACCAATTGTTTTTTTTTTTCAAATTTTCCAAAATATTCAAGGGGAATCATGAGATTAAGAAAATAGACTAGGCATTTCAGGATTCATGAGATTAACAAAAGAGATGAGACATTTCATTGCCTACCCTTTTGCAGAGGAAAAATTATGCTTGATAAAATGCCCTTCCATATACACTAGAAACTTTCTGCTGGTACTTCAAAAGTGTAAAGTAGAGACATGCTCACTTGCATGCAAGAAAAAGCCAGACACGTTAATAATTTGTGGCTTCAATTTCAAGCATGTCACTCACATGCACAAAAATGTCAAATAACCCATAGCTTGATTTTAAAGTAGGTCCCTCACATGCAAAAAAAATGTCAAAACACCCCCCATCAAATCATTTTCAACCATGATCACTTCACATGCACAAAATGTCAAACAACCCATTGAATCATTGGCAAGCGTGATCAACTCACATGCACCAAAATGTCAAACAAACCCATTGTCATTTTCAAGCATGATCACACTCACGTGCACAAAAATGTCAAGCAACCAGTCGCTTCATTTCCCTCGTTTTTGACATGTTCTGTTTCACCAAGAAGGTACAACCCTAGACAGTCCCACATCCATGACCCAAAAGTTTGTAGAGCTGATAACGAGTGCAGCATGTACAGCAAGTCAGGTTCCAATGCTTATGCGACAAGGGGGCATGCAGGTATGCATACTAGTGCAGAGACAAGTACGTGCAGCCTGCCCAGCCACGGCAGGCACCTCACAGTGGCCACCCACCCATAGTGCTATCAACTAGAGCCTGTCTTTCTGCAAAGGGTCTTCTCAGAACATTGTGGGATGAATGAATACCCCTCCCAACAAGAAGCACTAAACAGGAGCAATGAATTAAATGCAGCTCAGTTCAAGGGCGTACATGAAATAAGCACCCACCCAAGGTGGAGTGCAGGCTTACTTCAAGAACTCTCCGCTCTGTGGGTGCTACCTGACATAAACCAAAAATAAACCATTTACCAAAAAAACTCAAATAAAAGAGGGTGGACATTTGAAAAAACAAAATGCTCACTGGAATCAAGAAATCAAATGCTGGCTCCTGCAGGCATTTCGTTTGTCAAAATGCCCACCTATTTGCACAGGAAAGATTACACTCTATAAGGTTACTTGCAAATACACTATAATTTTTTGCAGGTCTTTACATGATGCACAATTGTGTTTGATGCAGCAAGAACATGAAATCAATTTTCTTTACAGGCAGATTCACTGTGGACTAGTAACAGGAGATAGTCTGGTAGGAGTTCAACTACAGTGGGTACTAAAGTGGTACCCCTTTACTAGGCCATCTATAGTTTTGCAATATTTCTCTCTCATGGTATACTTAGGGCTGGAGTGAACCAGCAGCCAACAGTGCACCAGTTCAGGATGAGGCCCTTCAAGTTGTTTTGGGGATGAACCAAAAACACATCCTCCCTTGCCCAAGGTTTTTGGTTTTTTCAGCCTCTTATCTGCCCCAAAGTTTTTCCCTCCTACCTACCTACCTCCCCTCTCCTACATCCCTCCTACCTACCTCACCTCATTTTGCACTCACTCCATCATCAAAGCTCGAGAAAACTTAAAGTGGGAGGGCAAAAGAAGGAGGGCAGAACTAGGAGCCAAAAGCGGGAGGGTAGAAGTGGCAGCCAAAAGTGGGAGGGCAAAAGTGGCAGCCAAAAGTGGGAGGGCAAAAGTGGCAGCCAGAAACGAGAGGGCAGAAATGGTAGCTAGGACAACACACTTGAAGTGGGAGTCAAAAGTGAGAGGGCAAAACAGGAGCTTGAAGGTAAGCTCCCTCCCTTCATTTCATTTTTTGTTGTTGTTTTCTTGTGTAGTGTTATTGTAGCGGAAAAGGCAATGACAACCTGATGTCGTCACCTTCTTTTTTATGTTTGAGAAGAAAAAGACAACGGCAATGCATCGTTGTCTTCTTCTGTGGTTCTATTACAATGCAAAAGGTGACGACAACGAGTTGTCATTACTTTCTTCTCTGTGTTTGAAAAGAAATTGACGATGGCAACGCACCGTCATTTTTTTCTATGGTGGTGTTCTAAAGAAAAAGGCGACATCAACTTGCTACCATTGCCTTCTTCTTTAATGGTATTGTAGTGAAAAAGACAATAATAGTTTGTTGTTGTTACCTTTTTCTTTGTGTTTGAAAAGAAAAAGACAACGACAATGTGTTGTTGTCTTTTTATGTGGTGGGGTTTCAAACAAGAAAAGGGCGACGACAAGCTACCGTCACCTTTTTCTTTGTGTTTGAAAAGAAGAAAAAGACAATGGTAACGCGTTGTCATCTTCTTCTGTGGTGGTGTTGCAAAGAAGAAGAAAGCGATGGTAGTTATTGCCATCACCTTCTTCTGTGGTCGTGTTTCAAAAAAAAAGAAGGTGGCGGCAACTATCACATCACCTTCTTCTTTGTGTTTGAAAACAAAAAAACGACGACGACGACAATGCGCCATCATCTTCTTCCATGGTGGTGTTACAACAAAAAAGGTGATGACAGCTGTTGTCATCACTTTTTTCTTTGTGTTTGAGAAAAAGAAAACAACGGCAATGCGCCTTCATCTTCTTCAATGGTGTTGTTAAAACGAAGAAGGCAATGGCAACAAGCTACCATCACCTTGTTCTTTGTGTTTGAGAAGAAGAAGAAAAGGACGACAATGTGTTGTCATTTTCTTTTGTGGTGGTGTTGCAAAGAAGAAGGCGATGGCAACAACTATTGTCGCCTTCTTCTGTGGTGGTGTTGCAGAGAAGAAGAAAGTGACAGCAGTTGTTACCATTGCCTCCTTCT
>Ga0209611_10003924_pt1 | contig 25571 bp, 22 predicted proteins | sample S1TSphgellanicum_3_FD_187693 | JGI IMG/M metagenome (GOLD analysis project Ga0209611, IMG submission 187693) | Host-associated microbial communities from peat moss isolated from Minnesota, USA - S1T2_Fc - Sphagnum magellanicum MG (SPAdes) (version 2) | ecosystem: Host-associated > Plants > Peat...
AAAATCAATTCTGAAATTCTGAAAAATTTTAAAGAATCAGAACCACCGGTTATTTAGAAAATCAATTCTTTGATTCTGAAATTTTGAAATAATCAGAACTGCTGGTTAGGTTTTTTTTTTTTTTTTTATATTTTTTTCTTTTTTTTTTTTTTTTAAATCAATTCTTCAGTTTTTTTTTTAATTATTATTAAAGAATCAGAGAACCACACCACTGGTTATTTAAGAATCAAATAACCTCAGCAAACCATGAGCCTGAAAACCAAACACAGAGCATAAGACAGACAAGGGGGGGTGTGTCACACTGTGGCCTTGCCATTTACAAAGGCAAGAGAAAGAATTATGGAAACACTCAAAAATTATTTCACCATGCAAAAATATAATCTTCAAAAAAAAAATCTTCTAAAAGAAACCAAAATCCTTCAAAATATTATTATAACTCTATAATAACTAATCTCAAGTTTCAACACAAGCCAAAATATCATCTTTCAAAAATCCTCATATAAAAAGAGTCCTAGGGGCCAAAATCCCTTCAGCTATTATACACTGTATATTGAATCTAAACACAATATCCTTACCTTGGTAGGCAAGACCAACAAATGGGCAGGACAAACAGACACAAACAGAAGTTACAAGTTTTTCTTCCTCCGTCTGCCAGAAGAAGTTCAGAAATTTAGTAGAAACTGGTTTCTTGCTTTCAAGGACACATTTTCGAAAAATGTGAATTCGGAGGTTTGGGGCGCTACGAGAATCGAACTCGTGACCTCTCGCACCCGAAGCGAGAATCATACCACTAGACCAAGTGCCCTGCTAAGCAGAGCAATAGGAGACGTTTGTTTATATAGTAAAATTCTAAGATGGGTCTCTGGCCACCAACTGCATTCTTTGCCAAGGAGGTTGGGAGGGATGGAGTTAGGGTTTGTAATAGAAGGAGTTTTAGGTTTATAGGGTGAGTGCATAGAGGGGAAAGTTAGGTATTTGCTTCAAAAACACCAATTCAAGGATATTGTGTTCAGATTCATTATAAAATATAAGGTAGAACAGCCCATGAGTGATCACTTAAGCGCTCAGGGCAGGCCAGATCCAAGTGGAGTGCTTCATTATTTCTAGTGTCCCAACAAAACTTGAACCCCTCCTATTGGCACATCTGGCGCATTAAAAATTGTCAAAAACGAATTAGAATTGAGAAAGTTTGGGCCCCTCAAAGAAGAGGGGGTCAAGAACTCACAAAAGCAAACCACCCAACACCACAAAGCCTAAACCCAATCACCCATAAAATTCCTTGTATGTTGCGTTGTTGCTATTAGAGTTCAAAGATGATTTATAGAACTGAAGGTGGCACTCTTCTGACACTTAAAATCGTTTTTAAATGAACAAGAAATGAGAAAGTTAGAAGCTTTGAAAGTAGGAGGGGTCCAAAGAAAAGCAAAAAACATGTTTTGTGAGTTGGAAAGCTTATTTTTCTTCTTGCTATTTTTTCATTACTCCTTTTCATTTGCACTTCCACAATGATTTCTAGAGCTTCCGGTAGCGCTACCATAACATTTTAAATCACTCAAATTGAAGCACTGATGATGAAGATTTAAAGAAGTGATCGGTGATAGGATATGATGAATGATGGGCAGTTCTACCCTAGTAGCTTAATGGATTTTGGCTCGTGTTCAAACTTGAGATTAGTTATACAGTTATGATATCTTGAAGGATTTTGGTTTCTTTTGGAGGATTTATTTGAAGATTATATTTTTGCATTGTGAAATATTTGCATTGCCATAATTCTTCTTTCACCTTAAGCTACTTTTTAATGTAAATGACAAGGCCACAGTGTGACACACCTTTTGTTTTTATCATATGTTATCTTGTTTACCAAAAAAATTTGTGAATTTACTACTGCTAGATAATTGGAATGTTGCACAATTAGGTTACCTATGGAAAAACCGGGGACTCCAAAGTTGCAAAAAGATGATGAATAAAACAGTTTTCCAGATCTCTCAGATTTGAGTTTTGAAAACACAAGAAACCATCAAACAACTCCCAAGAAAAAAACAAGACCATGTAAAAAGAGTGAGGAGATGAAAGACTAGCTACTTATATATGGTGTAAAGTATTTCAGGTGAGAAAAAAATGGTGGACACAGTTTGAGCATGATGATTGAATGCATGTCATCACAAACTCATTTCGACATTCAGGCATCTATTCTCTCAACAAGGTAGTGTATGGCTAAAAAATAAGTTGATGGGTGGTGGTGGTGGTGGTGGTGGTGGTAATGGCATCCAAATTCCAACCTTTCTCATTGATATCCTATACAGGGCTGTGAACTGAAGACTGTAGAGAAGAGGAGACAATGATAGAGAGAAGAAGAGGATCTGCATCACACAATGAAACTCATGAAGAGGTGAAGATGATGTGTCCAAGGGATTCTGAGAAAATGGGTTCAGAGATGAATTCAGGTATTGTCAGCAGCAGCTGGGAAAGGAACAACATTGACCATTGCTTTTTTTTTGTCTTCAGTGACTACCAAAAACAGTTAGGAGGCTTTTGCTCCATCAATAGTTCTTGATCCATCCATAGTTAACCCATTCAGACATAACACAATCTCCAGGAAATCAAATAAGCAAACCCATGATTCAGAAGATCCACAACAAAAGAAGAGGAAGGCCAAAACTACAACAGCCAGCTGAATGAGTATCCAGGCAAAATGATTATATCAAATTGAACAATTCTCAACTATACAGCAAATGCAAATTCCCTGCTGCCAGTGTTAGCCATGATCTCAAAAGCCACTCTACACTCCAAGAGTTACAAAAGTGAGATATTCTTCCTACAAGATTTATTACGACTTGTGATCCACCTTTTTCTATCATCCTTAAACCTTTGAGACATGTGATTCATAAACCAACAACCTCAAAAGAAATAGTCACCAAACGTCTCTCTCAAAACAGTTCTGCCATGAATGTCTCGAGTGAATGCAATCAGACCTCAATGGTGCACCACTGTGAACCTCTCCTAACTTAGAACTCTTTTGGACTCTGCTTCTTTCTTAATTTGTTCATATTGTAGTTGCATAGCTTAAGGATTTGACATCTTTCCTTTGTTTAATCCAATACAAGGACTCCATTACAAGAAAGGTAATGATCTCGATTGCAGCAATGACCACATACCCTGCTGTTACACTCCTCTTCTCATGTGCAACATGAATCCCCACAAGGACATTGATTGCTGCAAGGAAAAGTGCAAGACGACCAACCCAAGAATGGTACCAGTTCCAATACCGCCGGATCTTGGCTTCTTTCTTTGGTCGCCATAATACCGCCAAAATCTGTTAAAGACAAAAAAAAATTTGCAAAAAACCTAAGCAATCAGGAACTTCTTATTTGAAGACAGAGACACACTTAATAACCAAGAATATCCACTTGGGAAATCTTAAGTCTCAGGAATACTGTAACAGATATGAGAGCCAAATAATTACAATTACATGAATTCATCCACAAGAAATAAATTACCTGCAAGCAAGCCAGCGTGAACAAAAAGATGCCCAAGGCTCGGTGGCTACTGAGCTTTGGCAATCCTTTAAGCCTTCCATACATCTTGGAGCCTGTAATCAATCCAGCAAGAATGAAGATGAAGCCCAGAATCTGGAAAGTGATATGGAGGTAGAACCAGGCAGGGTCCCACTGACGGCAATAGCGTGCAATGATTGCTCCAGTTGGCAATAAAACACCCCAACCAAGTATGTTCACAGCTGCATGTGCCTTTCGTAGATTGTCTGTTGAAATTTTGTAGCCCTCTGGATCTGGGCCTGCAGTTTGTACAAAGTATAACATATACTTAGTGTGATAGATAGCTCTCCTGACCTCCCAGCCTCCTCTGCATCAGCATGCTCTCCAACTAGAAGAGACAATGGAAAAACGCAAGTCACACCCCTCCACAACTCCTACAAAGAAATCAAGTATGGCATTTTGAAGGGTGGTGAACAACCTTGAGCAAACTTGGCAATGACAACCACTTTGTTGACGTGCTTCTGTGGGTGTCCCGAGGAATCGAGAGGTCCATGTGCAAAGAGCAAGAAATCAGGAGTAACAGTTGTCGTGTCAAGATTCAATGCAAAGGAGACATATGCAATACCACCAATGTATTGAATCACAGGTTTTGTTGAGAATCTCAATTGAGATCGTGTATGGTTGACAATCCTGCCCTCTCTTACAAGATACCAATCTGAGACACTCGCAGCATCAGCAGAGCCCATTATGGCTAACACAGCTGAAGCATTTTCCATCACCGGATTGGCCGCAAACCCAAGTCCAGCCCATGATTTTGTGTGCAGTTGGGCAATGAACGCAATGTCTAAAGTGTTTGTCAAGTTGTTGTGACGTGACTGCCAAGCATCATACACACAAACCCATCAATGCCATTCCTCATCACACAAAAACACTCCAGTAAACAGAAAGATGTCCCCATATAGTCACACCATCTACGACTATCAACATAAACTTATTTTCCTTTACAAAAGTACAACCCTAACATTTCAGAGTGCAACAACAGTAAAAATGACCCACTCCAATTGTAAACCAGTGCTTAATATCTTCCTTGTTTTTTTTTGGAGTGGTAAACTAAGAGGTTAATGTTGAAAATGTGTGATGTGTTTCTAGAACAATGTTGGAAATATAGCATTGTAAAACTATGATAAATTTGAGATGAATCTAATGAATATGGAGCACCCAAAAGCAGTTGCTAACATCTATAACAATGCTTTTAAGCACGGCACAATTTGAGAAGTGTAACCAATGTTAAAAGGACAAAACACCGACCAATCCCATTTTGCCATATCAACTTATCAGTCCCTTTCCAGGACTATGCATTCAGGCTAAAGGAGGTGCGTGTGGGTTACTCTATCCAGTTTAGACCCTTTAGTCTCAAGCTGCTTGAAAATTTCTATCAAGGTTGCAGCATCCTCTGCAAGAAATCTATACATAGATATATATATATATGGATAGAGCATCTGCAAGAATGACGTCCTAGTTCAGAGATAATGGTATATTTGTCTACTGTATGTGTTGCCCCAAAAGGGATGCAGGACCAAAAAAAAAAAAAAAAACAACCCCTTGTGGAGAAGTCTTCCCAGAACAATCATTTGGCAGCAACCCATCAACCCTCACGCTCCTTTCTTCCATAAAACATCATTTGCAGAAAAAAGAAAGAAAAAAAAAGGAACCTCAGAGAGATTCAATCAAGGCAACTCCAGTTTGAAAGCTGGAGAAAAAGGAATTATTCACAATGTACAATCTGGTTTAGTGGCCTGTTTGTATCATCAGTACAAGTACTCCCAAAGCTCCAGATTACTATAAAGAGATGAGGGTAAGATCTGTGTGTGTGTTTGTGTGAAAGAGAGAGAGAGAGAGAGAGAGAGAGAAGGGAGGGAGGGAGGGAGGGAGGGAGAAGGGGGAAGAGGACATACATACCCAGGCCTCTGCATGAAACCCGGAGCTCTCACATGCGAGATCAGCGACATCGAAATTGGCATGGACGTGCTGCAGACTAGCAGGATTGCATTGAGCACAGACGGTCCTTACCAGAAACAAAACCGCCAAGCCCAACAAGTAGCAATCCCCCCTGCCATCTCGTGTGAGCCCACTTCTCCTCATTGCTACTGAAACCTCCAGCTCAACTTCACCTTCTTCTTCTTCTTCTTCTTCTGCTGCAACTCCGTTTCCACCTGATCTTCGCTCTAAGAGCACTCTCCCCCTTTCCTTCTGAGCAACAACACACACACACACCCACCAACCCACCCTCCCGTTCCCCCCAACCAAGTCTTCCCCCTTATCACAAACCCCAAGCTGTCAATAATAACACCAAACAAAAAACCATCACCACCTGAAGAAACATTTTAATAATACGCCATCAAAAGCTGAAAAGGAGCTACACTTCTGTTGCTTCTGCTGCTGAAGCTCAGATGTATGCATCAAGTGGAGAGGAAGCTCAGCAACAACAACAACAACAACAAGAGCAACAGTAGCAGCTCCTCGAAGACAAGTGTGATATGGTTACAGTTTGAATTGTTAATGTGTTAAGAGCCTGCAACTGTCGTCCCAACAGTTGTTGTTGTTGTTATTGTTGGCCTTTACAGTAGGCGTGTTAGCTGCATCCACACTTTACCAGTTGCAATAATGGATTCTGATCTAAGTGACATGATGATATATGATTCCTTTCTTTTGCTCCTTTTTTTTTTTTAAATCCTTTTTTCTTTTTTTAAAAAAATTTACTAACCCTCCAAAATGTTTCTTTCTAGGCATTTTCCTGGATTTATTTTTTTTTTAATATTTTTTTGGCAATTGGCTCACCCATTGGAGTTTAGGCTTTGCTTACACACATGATAATAATGGGTCATTAGGTGGGTTGTCTCAAGGTCGCCCTTGCCTTCCTTCCTTTCCCTAGGATATTATACTTCCTCCATTTTAGACATCTACACTTCAAGACCTTTTTAACGATATAAAGAACGTTTCAATGCAAGGTGTTTTGACCCTTGCAACCCCCTCTCCCCCATGCACACTTCAATCACTTAATTATTTTTTTTACATTTTTTTTCTTATGATACTTGATGATTCTATTGAATATCACGTGAACCAAAATGAAAAGAGTGAAATGCATGCTCCAATGGGCCTTTCACTTTTTGAAATGCATTACCAATTTGCACGGGACATAATATATATTATGCTTGATAACATGCCTTCAAGGTACATTCAAAAAAACTCTATGAGTACTTGAAGGAACTTCTACATCTACCATTTACAAGCTATAGGGACCTTATTATGCACATATAAGTAGGTGTAATAGGTGTAAGGTCCATCCCACTCCTTAATTGTAGAGGTAAGATCCGTTGTACTCCTATTCCACCACATCGTGTATCTATGTTTTCATGTTATGATAAGGTTCGCCTCTTGCTTTAGGTGAAACCTAAAAGCCCTAGGCCGTGAGCATTCCCAAAATGTGCATATCGTAATATCTGAATGATTTCAACATAAATTAAATTATTTTTTCATTTTGTCGAATTTTTTGAAAATTATTTGTTACTTGTGCCGACGTAAATTAAATTATTTTTCAATTTTTTCAATTTTTTGAAATTTCATTTATTATTTATGTTGAAATTTTTGTGCCCAAGATGTGAATTAACAACAGTGGGCAAAACCAGTTTAGGGTTTAGAACAGACCTTCGTAGGGTCCCGTTGCCACCTAACTAACCCAATGAGAGTTCACCGTACCAGGCTTGCCATGTTCCTAGGTGGAATGGGCCCATCCGATAATACATCACCCCCCGCTCGTATGGCAACCATAAGTCTGAAACACTTTGGTTTCATGTCCCTATTGCATACCAAAAAAATAGTACCATAATTCCTTGCCAAACCAAATCATGTGCACCTACCACCCACCGGGGCTTCATTCGTCTAAACTCTAGTTAGTGTGGCCTTGTGGGCGTCAGCCCAAGTGTGAACCCATTACAAAATAGGGAAACTCAACATGTGAACATTGTTTTGCAATGTATGTATAATCGACTTTTTGAACAGCCAAATATGAAAGGAAATCATGCTTGAATTGAATGAATGGTAAGTAAGTAAGCCTTCAAGTGTTTGTTACCACATTCTCAACTGATTTTTCCTTCCAAAACCTGGTTTTTTGGGAATTTATTTGAGTTTTCAGTGGCAGAAATCACTTTTAAATCAATATCCCCCACATTCTAAATCCAAATTTTACCAAATAAATTCCATTAAAATCATTGTAAATCCAATTTTACCAAATAAATTCCATTAAAACCATTGTAAATCCAATTTTACCAAATAAATCCCATTAAAATCATTGTAAATCCAATTTTACCAAATAAATTCCATTAAAACCATTGTAAATCCAATTTTACCAAATAAATTCCATTGAAACCATTGTAAATCCAATTTTACCAAATAAATTCCATTGAAACCATTGTAAATCCAATTTTACCAAATAAATTCCATTGAAACCATTGTAAATCCAATTTTATCAAATAAATTCTATTAAAATCCTGCTCGTCAAGATCTTTCCAACAACACCAAAGGCACATTCCAATTCCTCCGAGATTTTCAGCTACAATTTAATTAATTTTCAATGAAAAAATCATTCAATATTCAAGAACTTTTGCACCACAAGTCCAAACATCATGGAACCAAAGCCCATGCACCCCTCTTGTCTTGTCGTCAAGAGCTTTCCAAAGACACCAAGAACACAATCTGAAGCATTTCTGGTTCAGTGGATCTCATAACTACAAAACAAAACAAACTACCTTCCATCATAGATAGATTGAAAAATAGTCTCACCTCTAGGAGAGAAATTGGAAATTTTAACACATAATATGGGGAAGAGAAGAGCCTATTAAATGCTTGTTGAAAGCAACCATGATGATGATCTTTTCTTGTTGCTTCTAGATTTTTGAGAAAAAGCTTGAAAACACTTCTCTTGGGAGGGACTTTTAACCTAAGCACCACTAGGGTTTAGGGAACTGTTCATATGTTGGAAATCTTCACTTTAAAGCGCTTGTAGCATAACCAAATAGTCAAAGTGAACATGGATGAAGGTAATTATCCTCACTTTCATCCCTATGACCTTCATCCCAACAACCATTGTAAATGTAGTGATGATACTTGTCATTCCCCAAGAGGCTTATATTATGATATAATGCAATATAATCTATTTTTATGTTCCACCCAAGTGTATAATATAGATTGACATAAGATATATATATATATGGCCATTGATCAAGTATCATAAATGGATACATTGGGGGAGACCTCATGTTTGGACCCATTTCATATGAAATCAATATGCTAGCTGATAGCATGTACATGGTTCCTTTTAGATGTTGTTTGTTGCATGGTCATGTACACATCGGCTTTTTACAAATGTTGCCCATGTAATATAATGGGTAGCATATTTGTTGAGCCTTGAGGACACTAAGAAATGATTGTCATCAAATTTAAGAGGATGGTTTCCTATATCTTCCATTCATCTTCCCTATCATGATTGACAAGGTGCCCACTAGCCCTTAATATCTTTGTTGATGTCTTTGGTCATTTATGTTGATTCTTGAATACGAAATTTTGGGTTTGTTGTGTTGCAATATTGACTAGAGCTCAAGGATTAATTCTTTGCAAATTATAGTGATCTTTGCTTGCTATAGTTTAAATAGAATACTTGGACAAAATAAGAAAAGTTCATAGACTATTTTGTTAAACAATTAGTGCACAAACCAAATGGGGAAAAACCATTATAAGAATGATTGGTTTTACTGATGCTTAGAGAATTTCATAAAGATTGCATTTGATGTTCCGTTTAATGACATGTCAAATTGACACACAATGTGAATTGTGAAAATGTAAAAAAACAAAATAATGTTAAAATTTTCACACTTGTTGGACATTCACATCAATTTTTATCAATGCGTTCAACTAAATGGGTTAGAACAAAGAATGAAATATGACACACAATAATGGTTACAAATGTAATTTGAAGTTGTGGAACAAATTTTGACATTTCGAGCAATAAATGATCACAAATGTAAGAAGCCATGGAACAATTGACATTTCGAACATTCATGGTTACAAATGTAAAAAGCCAATGGAACAATTGACATTTTCACCTTGTACACTTTCTTTAAATTTTAATTGTTCAATACAAGATATTTTCTTTTCTTTTTTTTAGAAGTTTTTGTTTTATGATATGTTATGTCCATACATATCAATGTCTAAATGTTGAGATAAATGGGTTATAAAATGATGTTCAAATAAAATCAAAATGAATGTGCTATAATCATACCTTAGTAAAAACATTCACTTGAGTTCATACATGTGTATTGTTATAGAATGATATGGTTTTCCACCCTTGGTTGTATTTCTAAATTGTGTGAAATGTGAGATTATGACATGAATCATACCAAGCAACAATGACACACATATAATGGGTGGAAGCAAAAAAATAGGAGTCACACTTGCCACTTTGTGTGAATGTTTATTTTGAAAATTTTTGCAATATTTTCATTTGTAAGTTGAATTTTTTTTATGACTTAAAAAATGTTACATTGTATATATCTTCAAAAATAAGAGTCCTTGCAATGTTTTGAAACATTAGTTATAATGTCTAATTAATGTTTATGAATACTCTACTCTCATTATGTTCATTCCAAATTATATCATATGTTTCCATACTATATGGATAATCTATTCATATAAACAAATTAACCATTTTCAACAATATACTAATTTTGAATCAAAAACATAAAAAAAATCATGCATTTCAATTGTTTTGGTTCTTATTAATGTGATTGCACCTTCATTTAGTTGTTTGTGAATTGAGTAATGTAATGGGATGGGGAGGTGGTTGGTTTTTTAATTTAATGCATGTATTATTTACCTTAGGTATTTTCACAACTAATAATTTAGGCAATTTAAGCCTACATAAGGCACTTCATTTTTAAATTTGATTGTTATTATGCAATTTAAACAACATGTTTATTTATTTGAAACAAATATGACATAACTAATTGTGTCACATGTGTGATTGGGTTGATTTCACCAAAATGTTGGATAGAAGAAATATGGTTCATTATGAATCATGATGGAAATTTCAACTAATTGTGTGATCTTACATTAATGGCCCTTAAGATGTTTCATTTTTATAACATTATCATTTGTTGGGCAAAACTATGGTAGTACCTTTTCAGGTTCGACATCTCCCTACAAAATAATTACTTTATTTTAAAATTTTGATTTCAACACCAAAAAAAAAAATTTTGAATTTTCAACAAAACTTCATTTAAATTTTCAAATATCCACATCACCAATGTTTTACACAAACATTTTGTTTCACGACACAAGTTTTGATCCCACATCCTCCCCTACAAGAAATATGGCACTAAGCACTAACATACCATCACGCACTAAAAAACAAGGTTTATGTTTTAGATTTATTGCATACACAAAGTCAAAAAGGGAAAATTTTCAAAACCCTATAGCAGAATAATGCAATTCTTCAAAGGGCTACATTATCAAGCCCATAAAAAATGTTGGACAAAACTCGTAAAGGGGTGTTTAATGGCAAAGGAGAATTTTTTTAAATAGTTCAAGAATTTTATGAAATTTCAACTTTAGTAAACAATAATTTTTTAAATTTTCAACAAGAAAGGACCTTAATTTTCTAATTTTTCAGCATTTAATATGGAAATGGAAAAGAAAGTTGCACAATTATAGCAATGATAAATGTTTGAAAAACACACATAACTATATAATCTTTGAAAATGGCTGCTTTTAAACATGGAGTGAGTGATAAACTATTTTTCCATAATCCACCGACTTATGAAGCATTAACCAACTATTACCAAATGTCATTGATCTTTCCATCATGATTTTTCTTTCATTCTTTGTTTGTAGATACAATCTTGAATCATTTTCTTGAGTCCCAATTTTAAAAACTTTTGAAAAATGCCCCACTTCAAAACCAAACATAAATCCTTATGGAAAATATATTTTCATCTTTTGTATAAGAAATCTATAGCTCCAATTTAGCCATAAAAGAGCTTTGATTTCATATCTTTGCCTTTTGAGGTTTGGAAAACAAATGTGAAAATATTATATATCAAATTCATGTGATGTGATGGACATATCAAATTGTTTATATGCAAAGTCAATGTAAACATGAAGAATCCATATATATAATATTTGTAAGGTAAAGCTTCAAGGTGTGTGGGTTCCAAAAAACAAAACACCTAAAACAAGGTGAATACGGCCCACAAGTTGGGAACATGCTCAAAATGTAAGACTAGATTTGAGTAACCCTATCATAAGTCTAAACATACCATAGTATCTTGGTGGCTTTGACACAAATTATATTATTTTTGGAAATGCTGAATTTTTTGCCAAAAATTTGTCCAAAAAACAATTTGTGAAGGAAAATGAAAATTATTTTGAAATATTCTATTTTCACAGTGGAATCTTCTAATTTCATTAAATATTCAATAAACATGTGTCGAAGCCACCAAGGTCTATTGTATGTAAATTAGGAAAAGGATAGGACTACCAAAGATCTTTGGTCTAGTAGGTGTGGGAGGAAGCTATGCTTACTTATAAGCAACTTACACCCTCCCACTCATGAATGGTAGGTGTACAAGATCCTTCCTCTTTTTTAGAAGGATATTCATGGAAATAAGATGCCCTCCAAATGCAATAGGAAATTTTTTTCAAATGTTTTATGATTTCAAAGACCTATGACTCCACTAGTATTTGCACATATTCATCACAAAATGAAAATAATGTAATTGGGTTTTTAAATTCATGTCCTAATGGAAGGACTCATGTTTAGAACAAATGTCATGAATATCACACATACCATATTGAAATTGGGTGACATCCAAAGTGGTCCATTAAAGTTATTGTTAAAATCATGTTTTATTTGTATGGATGTTCATAACTTGTTTTGTCTCTCACACTTATTTTGTCGTTATCCTTGAAATCCTTCAACCTTGTGTGAACACCCAAACAAAGGATGAACCATGCCCAAAACAAAAAAAACCATAACACAACTTGTTTACCTTACTAGGCTAAAGTCTATTTCAATGGATTCAAAGGTTTAAGGTTTTGTTCAATTTATGTGTTAAAGCCATGTGATAAAATATTATTCTTTGCTAGCGTTATGGGCCAATGCTATTTTATTGGGCTAGGGTTTAAGGTTACAAATATAGGGCTGGAATATAGATTTATACAATTAAATGGTTAGGGCTATGCCTATGCCTATAACTAGGGCTATAGGACTATAAGACTATATGGCTTGGCCTACACCTATGCTTAGGTTTTGTGGGGTTAAAGGTAAAGGGGTAAGGCTAAAGTTCATTTCATGGGATTTTTGTATTAGCATTAGGGTTTAAATATATGGTCAAAGGTTGTAAGATATGAACCTTAATCTCACTTGATCCTACTCCTAACCCTAAAACATTAAAAGTATAATTGTGATTTGAAACTTAAAAAATTTCTACCAACTTCATGACCCTAACCCTAAACTTTGAAATTATATTATTACACCCCAAACCATGATCCCTAATCACCAAACCCATAACCACAAACATTAACCCTGATTTTTATGCCCTAAAATCCTAATTTAACCACCGAAATTTAATTTTCACCATAATAATAAAATAATAATCCCAACTTTTATGCCCCAAAACCACACTTAGTCATTGAACCCTAACTTTAAAACAATGACCACTTTTTTTATGCCCCAAAACCTTAACAATTATCACCAAACCTCACCCTTGAAACACAAATTTCAACTTTTATGCCCCAAAACATTAAACACTTTCACCAAACCTTGACCTTCAAATAATGACCCAACTTGTATGCCTCGAACATTATGAAAGAACGGGGTGATTTGCAACCTTGCAATTAGGTTTTTGAGTTGTAATGACCATTTGCAACTCATTTGCAACTCAGCATATTTCAGTGAATGTGAATGCTATCAAACAAGTTGCATGAGTTGCAACAAATGCAATTCACCATCTGTGAAACCATATAAATATACAACTTGTGCAATTCAATTATAATTATATAAAAACAATTAATATGCAATTCTAATGTAATTAATTTGCAATTACCATGGTAACGTCATGTTAACATTACTTTTCATCAATCGATCAAAATCTAGCAAGTGGCATTATGGGGATTTTTTGGCCAAAAATATATTTTTTTGAAATATTGATTTTCATCATTCATTATGTTTGTTCATTTTATATTGTGACATAGTTGAAAGTTATCACATGGCATATTATTTGAATTTTGAAAAAATCAAATAAAATAAGAATTTATTTTAGCTAGATAGGTCAATATATATGCATAGGTAGGTAGGTAAAATTAGGTAATAGGACATACCCACATTACATACTCATTTACCAACCTAGGTAAGTAGGTAAAAAAATAGGACTAACTATTTATTTACCTAAATATGCAAGTAGGTGAAAAGGTAAAAAGGTAGGCAAGTAAAGAAGTAATCATGCAAATATTTTTATTTTACATTTTGCCTTTAAAGTTAAGCTTTTTTGAGCTCATCCCAAATTAGCACATGTGTTTTAATGCAAATACACAAGAAAACACACCTTTTTATATAGTTTGTGAAATGAAATTCAAAGATAAAACATATGGGTTAAATCTTTTAGTTGCAAATTGGGTTGCAACTAAAAAAAAATCTCCCACATTTTTTGTGTTTATTTTTTAATTTTTTAAATTATAAAATTAAATAGATAATTATCTTAAAATTATACATGTGAATTAATTATCTGAAATAGTCATTTCAATTTTTTTTAATTAATCAGTTTAATTAAAATAATTAATTAGCTAGTTATTAGATAATTAATTATCTAAATTTAGATACAATTCAAATTATTAATCATTTGGATTCCAAATTTTAATTATTTGGATAATTTGATAGTTAATTATTTGAACTAATTATTTAAATTAATTATTTCAATTTAGATTATTAGCTAGTGAGTGTTTAAATAATTAATTTTCACACCTTAAATCACACACAAATTACATACATATTTATCCATTCTCCTCTCATTCTACACAAGTTTCAAATGCCAAAGAAGCCCCCCAACACCTCCTCTAATCCACCTTCTCCATACATCACACAAAGCCCACATTGACCTTCAGAAAATAAAGTCCTTATTCTAATCCCTTCTTAAAAAATGATTGGATGGATTACCCCCCAACCATTCATTAACCTAAACTACTTAATCCCACTAACTTCACCCCTTGGGTAAGGGACGGTAAGTTTACCATTAGTAACTATTTCTACCATTACTAGGAGGCCTATGGGACTAACTAGTCTAAAGAATTCTACTCATTAACAACTTGGATCACTTGGAAACTCTCATCGTTGCCTCCCAGTTCCCAAACCAACACCCTTTTGGTGGAACCAATACAAGAACCAAATGGTGTAAATAGCCTTTTGCTAAAACCAAAAGAAAAAATGAAACCTTGGAAAGAAAATTTTGAACACAAGTTTAGGTTCTTTAATTATCAAAGCAAAGTTTTTTTCAAAAGTTGGCAAGTAAGTACTTTAAAAATGCTTGATTAGTTTTAATTAGTTGTGGAACTCGTAACATGTTTTATCCCCAATATTGATTTGTTATAAAATTCTATACCTATATAATCTTTAATCTTGGGGAATGAATAGTGCAATGAAATTAGAATTAAACCCAATTTTCAAATCGTGCCCAAGAAGTTTTGAATTTGGAAAAAAGGTGCCAAAAATGAAACTATAAGTTTTAAAATTTTGAAAAACCAAGCTCAAACCTACACCCCAAGAACTTACCCAAAAATCTAAGATTTTTAATGTCAAAACTAAGAGTAAAGGTTTTTTAAATAAAGAAGAATTAGGCAACACTGGTAAAAACCAACATTGTATTGGTATACCTAGGTATATGATAGTGATATGAATAATAAAATTGAAGAACATATCTTTATGTAATTTTATTACTGATGTAGTTTTGATGCCAAAGAGTTCAAGATCCCTTTTGTAACTTGCATTCCAACCATTATTACCCTCAAACATATTCATAACCACCATCCAGATACGAGGGGTGTTAGTTGGTTATGAAGAAAACCTAATTATCACTTAGGTTACTGATAACCTAGTAACTTGCTTGATTACCATAGACATGTCATTGGAATGACAAATGTCCTTTTTACATCCATAACCTATTCAACAAGTGGATGCGTAATATGATTTTTCATCCATACATAAAATGGATGAAGATCCATTCTCATCCACACCTAGAATGAGATGCAAACAACTTAATATGTAATCTAATTAAAGTGCTAATGTCCAATCAGGAAGAGACATATTAGAAAGTCAACCTTTAACCCTAATTATGTACCAATGTTTGTTTTTAGTCTTTGGGTGCACAACGTACAAGCCTAGGTAACCATCCTTTCACCCATTAGATTACTTTGACTTTTAGCATTAGAAAAACAATTTGGAAGCATATGTCCCATCGCAATTGGTGAGGTGATCTATCGTTTAGTTACTCGCACTCTGGCTATTTAGTTTAGGGATATTTTGAAGCATTTTGGTCCTCATTAATTTGGTGTAGCGATTCAGGGCGGGTGTGAAATAGTGGTTCATGGCGTTCGAACAATGTTAGATTTGCATCTAAATTGGATGGTGCTACAAGTGGACATCGATAATGCCTTTAATTTAATGTCACAATTAGCCATTTTTCAAGAGTTACAATTTTCACCTGGTTATTTGGATCAGTTTTTCCCATTTGTTCGACAATTCTATGCATGCCCATCCCCATTATATTTTCCCCAAGTTTTCTAACATGGGGATCTCATAATCATTTCATCGGAGTTAGGTACACAATAAGGGGACCCACTAGGAGTGTTGTTTGTTTTAGTTCACTTTCGCACTTTTCGCCCTATAGCTACAACCCACCCTACTTGTATTTTCCTTTCCTTGGTAGATAATACACATATAGTAGGCCTCACATCAGATGTGGTTCTTACGTTTTTACGATTGCAAAAGGAGTTATCCACATTAGGTTTTTCAATGTAGCCAACAAAAGTGTGTAGCTTGGTCTCCTTAGAGGTTGGACCATTCTATATCACTTCCTCCTAACTTTTTTACTCTCAATTCGAGTTTTTGTATTTTGGGTGCATCAGTGGGGTCCACACCATTTGCTGAATCAGTTGTGGCTAAAACTCTCCACGAGGATCTTGGGATGATATTTAATTTCCCTATGCTTGTAGATTTTCAAACGGCTTTTGCGATGTTTTTGTTGTGTTATGCCCAATGCCTAGGCTACTTATTTCGTATAATGTTCCCATCTCTAGATATTTTGCAACATTATGTTGAGTTTAATATTCATACCATAATTACGTTGGAAAAGTTACTTGGTGCGGGATCTTTTGGTGGTTCTATCAATCACCTAACTTGTCATCAAGCCACTCTTCTTACTTCTTTGGGCAGGTTTGGCCTCCCTTATGTGGTTTGGACTATTACCCCCACATTTTTGTGGTGTTGGGCACTCATTGCTCTTGCACTTGTCACTCGTTTCCAATAGGATGATTGCATTTTTCTTCTAAATGCAATGGCACATGTTGAAAACATTTCCTTGTTCTAGATGGCACTACGAGATGTTTGAGCCATGTAACCCCGGGGTGTCTGCTTTTATGTCCCACCCTTTGAGAGCCTAGTGGTTCAGTCTTACCACCAATTGCAAGACTTTTTAACAAATTGCTTAGACGAGCAAAAATTTTCTTCCATTTTAATAGATGTTCATTTGGATATCGCATGAGCACATCTTCGCTCATGTGCAGGTCCAAGGGCAAGTGCTTGGTTATTAGCTCATCCTATCGCACCAGTTTTTTGTTTATCATCAACTCACTCTCTTACAACATTACTTACCTGTCTTGGCTTGCCACATCCTATAGTTGCACACCTTTCATGGTGTTAATGTGGTCATACCATTGACGATCTAAATACCCATTTGCTTCGATACCCCTGTGGGAGTGAACATACAATAGCTCACGACACACTTTGGGATATTGTTGTAACTATTACTTTGTAAGCGAAACAAATGTTCAGAGGGAGGTCTCCCACCTTTTTTTTCACCACACCCAACGACCAGTGGATATTCTTATTACAAGAAATGACTTCCATACCTTGATGGATATTGTCATTATTGACCCAACTTACACAAATATGGTGTAGCGAACATCAATGATGATAGCACATGTAACGACAATGGATGCTCAGGAGAAGACATGATCCTACACCAAATGAGCACTAGGTGATGACTTCATTCCCCTTGTTATTGAAATGTATGGGTGTTTTCATTCTCGTTTGATTCATTCTTGATAATTTGAGCATAGACCATTATCGCGCATCATCAACAATCTTTTTTAGTCCCCTTGATGTTCATTTCCCACTACCGATAAGGTGTGTCCATAGCCTTGCAATGTGCGCAAACCATAACAATTTTTCAGCGGACTGCAGCACTTGGTTAGGGTTCTTCATCTTTTCCACACAACATAGCCAATGCACCTCCGTTATTAGTTGAAAATGTGGCAGATGACTATTTTTTCATTTTAGGTCTTCTTTGTAATTGTTAGTCATCATTTTGTAACCTTAAGTCCTTTTTGCATAAGGTTTTCTTTTCCTTATTTTTCGTTGATTGTTTGCTTTCATTTTTTCTTTGGGTTGTGTCTATTCATGTTCTCTTTTGCCTTGTCCTTTTGATGGATGGGTTCTCGTCCTTGATTTTTATCTATAAGGTTTTTCTTTCTCATGAATCACTACTACTTTTGGCTAGTAATGTGAATTCCTTTGTTAACCTTGCCTACTAAGGCAAGGATATTGTGTGGCATGTGCCATTGGCCCAAGTGTTACCACGTCCTCAACTGATATTTCCTTTCAAAATCTAGTTTTTTGGAATTTTGTTGAATTTTCAGTGGTAGAAATCATTTAAAAATCAATATTTCCCTTGAATCCAAATCTTACCAAATAAATTCCATTAAATCCTACTCACCAAGATCTTCCAAACAACACCAAAGGCACATACCAATTCCTTTGAAATTTTTAGCTACGATTTAACTTAAGTGAAAAAATCATTCAATATTCAAGAACTTCTACACCACAAGTCCAAACACCATGAAACCAAGCCACTGCATCCCTCCTCCTCGAAAGCTTTCCAAAGAGACCAAGAATGCGATTTGAAGCATCCGAATTCAATGGATCTCATCAATACAAAACAAAACAACGAACTATTTTACTTCATAGATAGATAATAACTTAAAGGATTTTGGCCCCCGGGTAATAGGTCTATTCTTATATTAGGATTTTTGAAATATGATATTTTGGCTTGTGTTGAAATTGGAGATTAGTTATAGAGTTATAATACCGTGAAGGATTTTGGTTTCTTTCAGAGGATTTTTTGGAGATTATATTTTTGCATGGTGAAATATTTGAGTTTCCATTATTCTTCTTTTTCCCTAAGATTATTTTTAATGTAAACGGCAAGGCCCCAATGTGACACACCCCTTGTTTTGCATGTTGCTTCTTCTTCTTTGCCACAAGCGACTAATTTACTCCTAATGGTTGCAAGCAAATTGAGCTATGAAAACATCTTTTTTGAAATAATGCAAACTTGCATTTCACATCTCCAATAGCAAAATATGCCCAATCCACAAAACAATGATTGGATATTAATGTCAAGGTGTAATTTTCTTATTTCCAAGATTTCACTAACCTACAATCAGCCAAATATGAAGGAGAACTAAGCATGTTTATTTAAAAAGTTTTTTCTAAGCAAATTTCTGAGTGGCGATCATCCAGAGGAAGATGTAGAAAAAGAGATGCAATCAACTATAAACCAAATAAAAAGTACAAATCTTTAATCAACCTTCTATATTTATGGCTTACACATTTAAAACCCCCAAATATAAAAATTTGAAATTTTTTTACTATTTTTTATCACTTCTTGTAATTGAAACCCTCGGAAATCATTTCACTTCAATTTATTTATTTCTTTCTTTTAAGCAAAAAAACTTCCCAATAAAAAGAAATGTTGTAAACATTTATGGTATGGTGACTGATAGCATCCTGAGTAAATTAGCACACTTACAAGCCCAAATTAACTGTGCTCCTCTTGGCAAATTTGTGTTGTAGAAAGAGGTACATAATTACCTCCTGAATTTTCAATATAATAGCCTAGAGCAAAATTTGATTTCAAAACTTATGTGCACTAGTGAGATTGGATGCGCTCGTAATAAAAATTAGATAAAACACGCTTGGGTGGCGTTGGGGTTGTTTTGCCTTCTCTTTGCAATGAATCTCTTCATTTGTGCCAAAGTAAATAAATAAATAAATAATAAAATAACACAAAGCTGAGAGAGCATGCACATTCTGTCTGTGGTCATCATAAGAGTCGATAGATCAAATCAAAGCGATCGAGGGCAAGGAATGTAATTGAAACTAGACATGCACAAAAAAAATAAAATTAAATCATGCAAAACAGAGCCTAGATGAGTGAGATCCATTTGGACATCTGGTGCCTCGAGAATCATCCTCAGCTCTGCTGAGTATGTGACCAGGCTGCAAAAACATTTCTCACATCCAAGTTTAGTTATCTACTGTTTTGCAACCCCACCCAGAAAACTAAAAACCGGGGCTGCAAATAGGTGTGAGAGACTACTAATAGCAAACCACCTAGACGAATCATTATGATTAGCCAATCAGAAACAGGGAGCAGCACTCAGATCATATTTATTACACTCTTCTCTGGCATGGGCACAGCCTTTACCAGCCTAAGCAAACTGTGCAAAGGAGCGGTCCTTTGTGAATGGAAAGATGGACCAAAATGAGAGCAATATTTGAGTGTCTGATCCGGGCTTACCATCTTTTGCTTTCAATCTTGGTGAGCAATATGTTAGAAGATGCCGGGGTATGAGTGTGAACCAAAGAATGTATTAAGCAAGTGAGGATGTGTGATGATGTTTTTTCTTGCCATGTGAGAATTTGTAGAACTCTTGATCCCCGGAATTTTTGGGGGTTTTAATCAGCCATTATATTCTGGTGGGAAATTTCACACAAACAAGAAAATCAAAATAAAAGAAAAATGTGCTGTTGCATATTCCCTTTTTCTGAGAAAATAATAGCCAAAATTTGGAAAAAAAGTTTGAAAAATTTTCACCGCATTTCTATTTGGATTGGGGGGCGGGGGTGGAAAGGGGGTCTTTTATGTACTAGCTTTTTAACTTTTTGGATAGGTTGTTAGAAACATGTTGCCATTTAATCCTAAATCCCTCTTGGTATGCTTGTATATGATGCAAAATTAGAAATTTGGACCAATAAAAAAATTAATTAATTTTATAATAAATTTAAAATTAAAAAAAAACCTGGCTACTCAGGTAAAAGATAGTAAACATTGACAGATTTCTATATTTGGTTCTAATAAGTTAGCCAAAAATAGAAAAGGATCATTAAAAGTTTGTAATTTCATATTATATGTGATGTGTAACCATATTTAGCTAAATATTTCCATGGATGATAGCCACTTTGGCTACATCACAAAATTCACTATTTTTTTTTAAAATGTAAAAACTAAAATAAAAACCTAGTATGAAGTGAGGCAATAGATCTTGAGGTTGGATGAAAAAAAGCAAAGGAAAAAAATGCTGGATTTGCCTATGTCAGCTCATAGAGCAAAGTTGCCTTGTTTTAGGGTTTAGGGCAGCCCAAAGACAAAAGTTCATCATTTGCAGTTGGAGAGGAATCCAGGGCTGGGGACAAAAAAAACACTATAACTAAATTGAAAAGAATCATGTATAAATAAATTTGAGCTTTTTCCTTTTTGCATGTGTAATTCCTTAAAACGGTCTTAGACTATATACCACATAACAATAGATAAATAGATGCTTTGAACAAATGGTACCAATGGATGACAAAATCTTTGATCAAATGAGTTTGTATTAAGTTTTAGGTTTTGTTTTGCCTCCACAATGCTTAACTTAAAATTTGAAAATTTGGCAACTATCAAACAATGTAAAAAAAAAATTTGTTGTATTTTGGATTTATGGATTTCAATGAAGGGTGTTTTGTTGATATGGCTAGTGGGTCTACCTAAGGAGAAAAATATCCAATTTCATTCCCATCTTTTGGTTGCCAAATGGAAATTTTTTATGCACATGGTTCTAAAAATTTAATAAATAAATAATAATTTAGGCCATGAGGTGCCCTTTGTGGGCAAAAGTATTCTTGGGTGGTACCACGGAACAACTTCAAAGCTATGGTAAAAGAATCAAAAAATTTTGAATAATATTTTTGAGTTTTTTTAAAAAATATTTTCATAACTTTTTTTTTCATGTTTATTCAATACATGCACAAATATTACCTTTTTTTTTATTGGAATAGATACAAATTTATATTTTTCATTGTCATGGCCCCTTCAGGATTAAGGTTCATGAACTTTGAAAATTCACAACAAAATTATACTTACTCAATTAATTGCATAAAAAAATCAAATAGAATATCATCAAAGGTATCTTAGGAAAAAAAATCTCAAGAAAAAAAAATACTATATTTTTGAAACTTTTTAAAAATGTAATCATTAAGAACATCAAAATATAAAATATTCTTGATGTCATTAAAGTTTGAAGCTCTATACAACCTTGGAAATGTATTCACAAGAAAATGTATTGAAAATTTTTATTTAAGGGTTTTAAATTTTTTTCTAAAGTTCGATGGGTTTAATAAAATGAAGGTGTGATTTTCCTAATGGTACCACCCAAGAATACTTTTGCTCTTGCATAATGGCAATTAATAAGGGCCTTGTGTAATAAATGATGAAACATTTAGTGGCATCCAAGTCGCATTTATTTTCAGTTTCTTCAAATTTACATACATTTTTTAATCCATTTAAACATTTTCATGTTGGAGAGGAGCCAATTATTTTATTTTATTTTTTATGCAAGATAAACTTGTATATGTTAGGTAATTTTTTTGACATTAATAGGGTAAAAAACTAGTTCGTCTAGTGAACAATCCTTGGGAATAATGGATGGTTCATGCTATTGCAAATTGAATTTTTGTTATAATAAATGATGGGCTTTTATCAATTCTTATATTGTTGATGATGGGTTCAATTGATGTCCATTTTGATTCAATATTGTTGTTATAATAATGATTGAATTTTTCTCCTATTAGTGTTCCAATTTTAAAATTTTGAAACATTATCCATATCATGGTTTTATCATTATATGTTATTGATGTTTTACATATGCCATCAACTCCATTCACAAGACCATCATATGTTACATAATTATTAACTAATTCAATGGACATATCTTTTTAAATATGAAATGTAGAATGTAAACTTGTAGTTTTATTTTGATCACATTAGAGTTTATAAAATGTTGAACATGATGGGTGATTTAATGTCCACAGCTTTGAAAATAAATGTGAGACCTATTGTGTTAATGAACACATTCTCATTATGTTTTTACATAAGTTTATTTGTACAATACAAATTTGGAATAGTAAAATTATTGGGTAGTTGTCAATAACAAATTGAATTTCAAAATTGAATATCCTTTGCATTTAATTGCCATAATATGAAATTTATTCAAAGTTTGAATATAGAACATATTGGATTGTTGCATAACTTTTTTTATTCATATCATTGAACAAATGTTTGCCAAAAATTTAGAGTTAATGCATTAACATTATCCTTGATATTTTTCATAAAAGGTGTTTAATAAAATATCACTTCTCGTAATACGATCAAGATCACCTTTTTGAATATATTCTATGGACCTTAATCTATTATCTATAACATTAAACATTTTAGCACCAACAAGTGATATTTCATTTCATTATAACAAGTTACAATTGTTCATATCAACATGTAAGCCTATTAATGAATCTAATGATAAGTTTGGAAAACTAGATAATGATTTGGACAGGTATGTTCAACACTAAATGTCTTATTAAACCATCAATATTGAATGCAATTTTATTTATGGACCTTATGAGCAATACTTTGATTTTTGTTAAATATGAAGATATGTCTTTATTGTATAGGTACAATAATCCTTAAATTATGAATTTCAATGTAAAAGTTTTACTAGTTCTAACACCCCTTGTCAAAATTTAATAAATCGACAAATCAAGGTACATTTTTTTTCTCTATGCATAATGTCACCATTTTTTTTTCTAATTAATCTATGATGTTCAAATTCTTTCATTGTCATGGAATATGATGATTTTGTAAAATTTTCATCTTTTAACATTTTTGATTTTTGGTTTGATTCATTAAATGATTGAATCACAAAGTTAAATTGCAAATCACATTATTTAATATTGATTGTGTTTGCAATGGGAATTATACAATGTGAATCATTTAAGTTGTCATTTGAAATATTAGAGGGATGTAATTTTTTGATTTTGAATCTTTTTTTTTTTTGGGTGGATATGGCATTTTCTAGTTTAAAATAAAATCTAATTTTATAAATTTCATCATGTAATTAACAATATGCATCATGACATGTGACATTAGTTCCATGTTGTGAATTTTCTAAATGGTGAATATAATAGAAGTTATTTTTTTGATTAATTTTTCATATTTTTATATTTATTATGATCTATAAACTTAATCATTTTGGGTTTATGACATTTAGAGATTCTATTTTTTATGTACATTATAAAAGGAAGCAAACACTGATAATGAAAATTCATAATGACTATGAGGATTATTATATTTGTTTATAATTGATGAACAAATTATATCAATTGGATCTAATTTTAATTAATTTAATGCAATCTATAATTTTAACACAAAAGTACATACTTCAAAAGGAAAATTTTTAATGAATTGAAATGTTCGAGATGAATGGTATAATGGTAAAGAAGGCACAACGTAAACATCAAGTTGAATAACTAATTGTTGAACGTTAAGAAAAATGTTACACAATTTTTGAATGATTTGATTTGCATCTATTTTATTTTTGATGCATTTTTGTATGATAGAATGGATTCTAATGTTATTGATTTAATTTTTTCCATGTATCATGTGCAATTTGTTACAAATGCACATGGGTTTTAAATAAATTGAATATTTGTATTTGCAAACCACAAATGAGTAATATGTATACTAAAAACGTTAGTTTTAATGTTTATAAGTGTTATTTTTAAAAAATGTATGGCTTCTTTCATTCTCTTTTCAAAGTGAATATATATATGTATTTTCATTAAGGTTTTTAAAAATGATATATTGTCATTGTTTTTAAAATATTTTAAAGATTGAAATATATTTTTTGCTTGTGTATGTAAATATTGTTTTGAAAATGGATTATTCCCATTAATTTCAAAAGGTCTTAATTTTTTTATTTCATGCATGGGAGGTAATGGATAATGAAATCTACAAACTGCACAACATGACTTTTACTTTTATATGTGTATGTGTGTGTGTGTTGTTGTTGTTGTTGGGCTTTTTGTAATGGATTTTATAATAATGATACATCACAACAAATATACATATTTACAAATTGTTTGAAATTTCTTCATTTGTGTGCACTCCATACATAGGTGCATTTTTAATCCATAAAAGTCCATGGTCATGTTCATTACCATTATTTTGGATCACTATTACCACACAAAAAACCAGAAGTGGATAAAAAAAAAGAATGATCTTTCATTATAAATTTGCAAAATGAAAATGCATGATAATCATAATATATTACAAATGTAATAGGGTCACTTTGTATTAATTATGTTATGCGAATGGATTACAAGTTTTCTATTTTTGGGGGAGACTTTATCTTGTAGCATGTAATGTGTGAAGCCTTAATGAGACGATCCCATAAACTATTAGTAAATGTAAAAGTCACAAAGAATATTGGAGGACCAAATTGTCAAATCATTACAAATAAATTCTTTTGTAACCCTTCCAAATAATCAAGTGAATTATGCAAACCTTCCAAATCATAGTAATGTAGGTATGATTTGGAAATATT
>Ga0209611_10003925_pt1 | contig 25568 bp, 18 predicted proteins | sample S1TSphgellanicum_3_FD_187693 | JGI IMG/M metagenome (GOLD analysis project Ga0209611, IMG submission 187693) | Host-associated microbial communities from peat moss isolated from Minnesota, USA - S1T2_Fc - Sphagnum magellanicum MG (SPAdes) (version 2) | ecosystem: Host-associated > Plants > Peat...
AAAAACAATCTGAAGGTAGTTAAGTTATCAATGTCAATATCAAAAACAAATTTGAATGCCCATTAGGTTATCAATATTTTGGGGGTAATAATTGTTGATTATGCATTATAATAGTAAGTTATCAAATAATTGGTTCATAATTACCAGTTATCATGTTGGTTATTAATTAACCGATTATAAGATTTTTAGCAAAATGATATATACATATATATATGTATATAGGTTTTTATTATAAAAATGTTTAAGTGTCATAAGATTGATAACCTAGTTCATAACCGGGTCAAAACTCAAGGACCTGCCAACATTGGTTGATTAAACTAGGTTGAAACTCAATAACCAGCCAACACTTGTTCAAACCAATGTTGGTTGTTCCAAGTTTCAAGCTAGGTCCAAGTGTAAGAACCTGACTCAATAGGTTTACATAGACCCGGACCTAGCCAGGAACTGGACCAAATGAGTTTACGTGGACTCTGACCCAATGGTTTTACATGGACCCGAACTCAACAGGTCTCAAAGTTTTTTTTTTACGAGGTTCAAGTCTTAAGATTAGGTATGGGGTTAGGGTTTCTAGGTTCATATGTCTGAGTTCTAGGGTTTCAGAGTCTTAGGTCCTAGCCCCAAGCTTTAATATTTAAGCACATCCCCCATTGTAGCACTAAAATGATCTTTAAGCAATCCCTATGTTGTGCTCTTTTGTTGCTCTTGGAAACAAGTTGGAGAACAATTTGCAAACTTTGAGAACCCATTGAAAAGTTTTAAAATTTTGATATGAACACCATTAAAACCTTTTGGGAACTTGATGAGAACACTAAAATAAAAAAAAATTGAAAATCACTTAGAAATAAATCATCCTCAAAAACAAAACAAACCGAACCTTAACCTAAACCCAAAATCAAAGATTTTCACAAAGATTGAACCTAGAACTGAAGGGTTTTTCATTTTTTTAAAAAAGCTTTAGATCCAAACCTGACCGTTCTCGTAAAAACTAAGAACTGGCCAACACTGGTTCAAACAATGAGAGATGATAGCATTGTGTAACATGGAAATGTAATTTGAAAGCAAAAATGAATTTGATTTAAAAAAAGGTTAGAGAATAGACTCCAGCCCATTGTCCCAGACTGAAGCCAAAATAGTAACTCAATTCTTAGTTCTTACACCCATACAAAGTTTCCAGGCGTAGGGCCAACAAAACAGCCAAGCTAAATTTCAAACCCAGTTGGGCCCTATTGCTAACTTTTGGGTGCCCACAATTTGTCTCTAAATCAAAGCCTTTGTATAAGAGCAAGCAATAATTGACATGACATGAAAAACAAAATTGGTCTTCATTATTGGTGAATGAAACTTTGTGTCATTCTTCTTTTTCTTGATGTTTTCCCTAAGCTTTTCATATTGGAGCCACACAATGGTACCAATAGATAAGTACCCCCTGGTTTACAATGGGGGAATTAGTCCAGGCCAAAAATGGTGATAAACAGTTTTGGGAATAGAAATTTCATGCAGCCAATGGGAAGCTTCAGCATGCACTCGAAGTGCCTTAATTATTTTTCTTTTAAGTTTTGTAGGGGAGGGGCTGAGGATTTTTTTCATTTTTCCCTTGTTCCCAACATGTTTGCATCAAGTTCTCATCAGGTTTTCAGTATGTTCTCTAAGTTCCCAATGTGTTCCTCAAGAGTGTTCCCAATAGCACCTTGCTTTCATCCCATATGTTTTGCCCAAAGTCCTCCCCTTCTCACCTATATACATGGGCCAAAGGGTGCAGCACTCCATCTTTCCATAAAATTTTCCTAAGTTTCAACTTTTTTTTGCGACGGACCAATCAAATTGGGTCATTGCAAAAAGAAAAAGTTGGACTTGTGAGGCACCCCCCAAACTAATTAATATGAAACAGAAAATCGTCCTTGAAAAGGATTCTAATTTGGACATTGCTCCCATTGTTTAGTTGAACAATATTTTTCAGATCACTCTTGACATATTAGAGTTATCTGTAAAGACACTCTGTCTTTGGCCCTGCTCTTTCACCCCTTGTCCCCTCTTTCAGTGGTATTTGCAAAGTCAGGAAATTTTAGTAAATCTCATTATAAAATGCTGAGTTTCAGCATTTCATGCAGAAGGTTTGAGACTAATTATAGTCGTTGTACAGGTAAGAGCAGTGAAAATATATGTAGCAGCAGTGGCGGAGCTTATGAAAAAGGAAAGACATAATGAAAATTGGTGTAAAGACTAGTTTGGGTCACATTGTAAAAATTTCATTCCCAGTTACGTGTTTGATGCCCTATTATGCCAAAACTGACCGTTCTGGCTCCCTAATCGCCAGACTTAACAGGTAACTCTTATGTTTGTTAAACATTTTTGAGTTGGGTTTTGAATTGATTAATACCATTGTAAATGTGTTGGGATATGTCTTGCCTTTAACATTGCAACAAAGTTTTGGTCAAATCAACATTTTGAAATTGTGAGAGATATTTGGGGGAGTTGGGTGGCATGGCATTGGCTGGCCAGAGTTACCAACTATAATACCTGCCCTTGCTGGACATGCAGTACTTGCCCTAAACGTCGGCTATGTCCAGTAACCCAACTGCTCGAGCACCAATCACCTAAATTCATATTCTCTATTGTGGTGTATGTATTGAATTAGGAGATTGATTGGGGTGGCTTCAACATAGTGCCTCCATCCTAATTTGACCATTGAATCACTTCATGTTTCACACAATAGAAATGGTAATACTTGTAGTCCTTGAGTGTTTAAGGGTAATTCCATGTAACTGGTTCAACATTGAGATCATGAAACATGTATAGAAAATTTTATTAATTCATTATATCTTGGAGACAAGGTTATCAAGGATTTAGCAATTTTTCTTTGTTTTTGGAGAAAGGAAAACTTTACTCCAATTTATTATTTGAAACTAAGACAATACAATTGGTTGTTATAACAATTAGATTACTTCTAAATTAGAAGAAGTTAGTGTTCTAGTTAATACTTTTGAAAGCACCAACTGTAAAAATGTGAAAAGGTCATTGGTGTTGCCAAAATGACCCCACCCCACCACCCTCCCCTTCCAGCACTAGGTAACTCCCCAGAATCCCCTTTGGCATCGTGCCAGGCAGTGCAACAGCAAAAACCATGCCTTGTAAAAGAGGGGTTCTTGTGTATGGAATATGGACTCACACAAACAAGCCTTGCATTCACTTCCAGACAACCAAAGTTCAAGCCAAAATCATAAAACAAACACAAAATTGAAAAACAATCAGATCATTGCTTGCTCAAGCCCTCTTACACAAAAGTCTTTTAAGAAGTCCCAAAACTGAAAATTGAAATTGTAAGGCTAATCTTCTTAAACAACAAAATAGTTGGGATGCCTTATAGCTTGCAAGATGCCTCCTAAAAAACACTACCCAATTCACTACCTGTGTAATTGGGCAAAGTACGATAGGTAAATAGGTAGGGAATTTAAGTGATTACTATCTAGGTAGCCAAAGGTAAGTTCGCACCGAAGGATAGGTAGCGAAAGGTAAGTTCGCACCTAAGGATAGGTAGCGCAAGGTGAGTTCACACCTAAGGATAGGTAGCTAGAGGTGAGTTCACACCTAAGGATAGCTTATGTTTGTCATAGGCCTTAATGTGTGATAATGACCACCATTCGAACCTTTTCACACTACAATCTAACTTTCTAACTTACAATCATAGCCATTATGCTAAGCATAATGCTAACATTGTTGGTAGAGCACACTTACTTCCATTCATCATTATGCTTACCTTCCAACCCACTACCTCTCTTCATCATCACAATTTCTTAAGGCACCAACAACTTTTGCTTCATTTTTTTTAAGAGTTATTTTCTTCTCTTTTCCTTGAGTTCAAATGGCCTTTCATCTTCATTCACATACCTTTTTCACACATGCTACTCTTCTTTCTCTCACCACTTTCTCATGTAGTTTTTTCTTCACACAACTTTTTCACACTCATGGTTTTTGTTTTCAAATTCCTTATACAGGTTTACTAGCAAGGATCCCCAACATTAATTAGCATCAAATGGTGACTATCCCATGTGGGGTATAACAAAAAGGTTGTTACAAGTGGCAACCTAGGAAATGTTTGGTATAGATGCGGTTAGTTTAATTATTTTTATTTCAAAAAATGGATCAAAAATCCTTTTAAATCACAAAGTTTCATGTCTTATGCATTTTCAAAAACAAATTCACCAAGATGTGAAAATTTGTCCAAGAATAACCTTGTTCACATCAATTTTTCACATAATTCATTGTTCTTTTCACCCTTGTTGTCAACATTTTTGTTCTTTAAATGTGTTCCTTGCTTTATGATCTACTACTAGTTCAAAATGTTTATGATTTTCAATGTGCAAATGTTCATTGATTTTTTTTCAGATAATAGTAGATTTTTATTATCTACTATTAATCAAAAAATGTCATGATTTTTGACATGCAAGCATTTGAATACTTGCTTGTTTTCTATGGCTAAAAACATTCCTACTATTGTTTGAACATGTTCATCATTTTCTATGTGAAGGCATTCATTATTTACTTTATTTCTAGTTGAAAGCATTTTTTGTTTTATTATCTACTATTGGCTAAAGGTGTTCATGGCTTCCTATGTAAACATTTGTTTCTTCTTTTTTTCTTTTCTTTTTTTTTTTTAAATTTGAAGTGTTCCTTGTTCTATTGGCTAAAAGTGATCGTAGTTTTTTATATGTAAACATTCAACTATTTGCTTTCATATTGTGTCTATTGTGAGTTGAAGGAATTTGTAGTTTTCTATAACAACCTTGGTGTTTTTCCTTTTTGTATGCAAGTTCATATTTTGTTTGTTTCTTTTTACTTCAATCTCATTTCATTGTTTTGTAATATTTTCATTTGTGTTTTTTCTTTTTTGCAAGGTCATGGAAAATTGTTTTGATTGCACAACTTTTAAAATTTCCAATCCAATACCAAGATATGTTAATATTCCTAGTAGTTTCCAAAAGGAGTTTATGTCTAGTTTTTTTGAGTTCTTAAATGGAGTGGAATTGTTTCTTTTGTTTTGGAAACAAAAACATGTACAATAGCAAGTTTATGTTTGAAATAATGTTTAAAACTTTTTATTATATATAATTTCATAATTGTTTGCATGTATGATTTTTTTTGAAGTCAAAAACTAATAAATTGGGTTAAAGCAAGGTTGACAGCATGGCATTCATCATTTCCATGACTCAATATATTGACAAGAGATAGGTTGAACATTTTCAAATTAATATATCATTTTGGAAACAATTGGTCATAAGTTTGAAATAGAAAATGGAAAAACAAGATACAAATTACAAGTGCACAATCCCAATGAACATCAAAGTAAAATGTTTGTTGTACAAATTAGTTCATGCATCTAAGTATTTATAATGCAATGAGTTTTTTGCTATTGGAAAATCAACAATGCATTTAATCCTCCATGCATTATAGGTAGTAAATGAAGTTTTCAATAATCAAATGGAATGGGTTGAAGGTGAAAATTTACTCCTATTAATATTGCTTTTCTCAAGACCCAACATATGCCACCAATAAACCTTAAACTAATTGTTAGCCTAAAAATATATATTATTAACTACAATTATTCAAATTACATAAGCTAGAACTTGGATACAACACCAAATGATAATAAGGAAAAAAAACCCTAATATGAAAACAATAGCCTAAAACCCCGTAAATTAAAAGGAGGTAAAACTCCCAAAAAAAGAAATCAAAAGGCAAGAGATTTGTAGCCCCTTACCATACTATTACCATGCCCCTTTTAAAAACTTCACAAAGATAGTAACACCGTTCTTCTCCATTTGGTCACAAGGACCATGTTTTATTTATCACAATATGTAACCTTTTTTCCAATTTTTACAACCTTGTTTCTAACTACCCATTGCTACCTCCAAAAGGTGATCCAAATGTAATACTACCATTATACCCCCTTGGAAACCTCCATACTTGACAACTAATAAAAAACATGCACACTTACTCCCATGTACATTTCATCCTCTTAGGTGTTGTCCAAATCTAAAAATTGTTTTCTTTTTTGGCATCAATTATGTCCAAAATACAACTTACAAGAAAATGGATGGTTAAAATGTTTCCCCCTTCCCCTTTTATCCACTAGGCCCCCTCATCCCCTCCTACTAATATGGTGGCACTTCCAAATCATTCACATTTGCAATGTTATATTGCCCCAAATCAACTTATTTTACCACCTTGTGGTAATCACATCCTCATTCATTTCTTACAATTTGGTCATTAAGCAATCCTTGTCATCTTGTGTTTGTTTCAAAATGTCTCTCCAAACTATTACTTCATGTCCCAATGAACCAATTGGTCCACTTGTTCATCCATTCCCATTTGTTGGTATTTTGGTTCCTCTTTGAATCTTATTACCTACTAATACAAAATTTGCATTTCATGCAACTTATGGCTTTTAACAACCTTCTTTTATCGATAAACTCTCCCAAATGTCTCTTAAGATTATCCTCTTTTATTTCTTCTCCATCAAGTGTTCCTTTAGGGTGGTAATTCTTTTTTTGTATTGTTGGGAAAGCTTTTCAACCTAATTGTTCCCTTTGACAACTATGACCTTGCTCCTTTTCAATGCTTTCAATTGGCCTACCACCACACTCAACACAACTATGCTTTGTTTTATATGCCTCAAAATGGCTTGTAGGTTGTGTAATTCTTCCACCAATCAATTTTTTTGGAATACCTACATACAACTTAGGAATGCATTAGCTTAAGCCATTATTTTTAAGACGTGTCCATTTTATGCACCATTAGTTGCATGTTAATTGCACATATAATCATATGGCCCAAAAATGATATCAATTTTGTAGTTGCAAGCATATCTAGGTGCATGTAGTTACATAATGATTGGTTGCAAACAATAAGACTTTTTCTCATGTGAATGAAAATAGATAGCAGGTTCCAAGTGTGCAATGGAAGTAAATGTACATCCACCTTTACCTTCAACGCATGCAACCTTTTAGAATGTTGATAGTTATTGGGGAAGGAATTTGGTTTACCTCTACTTATTCTTTAGGTGTATGTTTGCCCTTACAACAATAGTGGGTGAATGCAAAAGGCTTCAAAGAATTACTTCCACGTGTCCCATAATTTTTACCATAATAAGCAATTAATTACATGTTTTTCAACTACCCAAATTCATGAGGTTTTCAATGAAATGGGACAAAATTTGCAACTTGTATGATTTTGGTAAAAATGGACTAATTGATTAGGCCATTTTTAATGAAATTATTTTTAGTCGTTTTGAACATTCACATGTTGCACTAAGTAAATTTTAATTTTAAAATTTTGATATGGATATTATGAGGTCCCAAGTTAATATGACATGGATTAAAATGCTACATCATCATACAACACCCTTTTTAATAAAATTTCCTTCAAGTCATGAAGTCACAAATTATTCATAGCATGCCATGAAAAATAAAACAATTTTTTTCTCATTTTTTATTAACACCATTCACCATCACCATATGTACATGTTTGTATATTACATTTGTACATAATATCAATGTATATACACAATACATATAGTAATGCCCTCATCCATCAAGGTTTGAAATGAAGATTTCATGTAAATGCTTTGAAGTTTTAACCTCCAAATCAATTCAAGGGTTTAATAACATAAAAATAAATAAATAATTACCTTTAGTATGTTCAACATGAAACTATTTAAGAAATTCAAACATTTTCTAAATTTTTTAACATACAATTTTTTTTCAAATTTTGTTCAAATGTTACACATGAACACATGATCTTGAAGTTTATTCAATATTTTAATATTATAATTTATAAATATTCATTTCAAAGATTTTTAAAAATAACTTCAAATAACATGTTATGGATACATAGAAAATTCTACAAATTATTAATGTTTCAATTGACCTATAATCTTTGTAAATATGATTTAATTCATTGTGGATTCAATCATGCCTGCATCGAATCTTTAATAATGTTATTTTCATAGTAAAAATTATATTCATTTTTTGAAGAATCAAAATATTTTATATTTTCCCCAATATGATTAGATACAAAAAAAAATTCCTTCACTTTTGCAACACTGTTCAAATATAAGGAAATCATCCATAAGAATATTTATCACGTTTGGTTATACATGAGTTATGGAGTTGGAAAATTATTTAAATATGTCAATATTATGGCTACCTATTATAACATATTGTAAAAATTTGATAATATATTTTTAATTTCAAAAAATCTGAATTTTTTTCCAATTTTGTTTATGGATGTTGGTGCCCTTTTAAATTGGCAAAAATTAGCCACAAGAAAAAAGATTAATTAAATAGTCAATATAACCAATTTATTTCAAGATTGTTTTGTTTACCAACATTAATCATATACTAATACAACTGAATGATTACACAACTTTGAAAACAATATCGCAACAATTTTTTAATACTATCTTTTCTAATGATATAGAAATAAAATTTACCTTTGTTTCCTAGTAAAATTTTGGCATTAAATAGTTGGATTAATCCCCTTTAACCAGAAAACATTTTGATGTTGAATATTTGCAATTTGGTGATTTTTTGGGGGAAATTTCTGGAAAAATAATGAAAATTCTAGAAAAATATGAACATGACAATAATTTTGGCAAAAAAATGAGGTCAAAATTTTGAACAAAAAATGCTACTCCTGATTATTAAAAAAAACATTTTAATAATTTTAATAACTCCAACTGTAGACCCATAGATAATTCCAACATCAAACTTATTTTTAAAATTTTAAACAACATGTAAAAGTATTATAAACTTATCCAAAACATTTGAGAATTTTAAAATAAATGTTAATGTTGAAATTGAATGGTTTTTTTATTGAAATTGTTTCCATCTATCAATAGGGCATCAACATCAACAAATGAACTTTTTTTGGTTAAGAAAACTAAAACTTACCAATTTTATTTAATTTTGAAAGGTTAGAATTTTATAATGGGTTCTATGACCCATGCCAAAATATTAAAAATATTTTAATCATTTCATATCTCCATACATAATATATGACCAAAAGATGGCTAAATCTTCTTGTGGATGATCTTGGACAAACAACACAAATTTGAGAAAATAAAAATATTATAAAAAGTTAATTATGTCATTATTATGATCACCATTTTTAATTCATTCATTTATTCAATTTTTTTTAAAATTTAAAATTCTCATCTCTAAATATTTAAACATAAACTTGGAACAAAACATGCTTAAAAAAATGTTAAATCATGGTTTTTTAAATATTAAAAATTATATATTTTAAAATATTAAAAATTAAAAAAGTAAATCAAAAAAATTCCCCCCCTAGACCAAGGGAAAAAATGCGAAAAAAAATAGGGATTATTTTTTGTGTTTTTTAATGTGGCATCATAAATATTCTCATAAAAAACTTATCCATGATGCTCAAAACAAACTAAGTAGAAAACATACATGTTAATTTAAGTAAATGTAAAAGCATTTGGTTGAAAATTTTGTAATTATAAATCTACATGCATCTTGTAGTTTGTACAAATAACTTACATTTTAATTTAATCATTAACCCATTCAAACATAAATGTTGAATGTGCCAAGTTTTATTCGTTTCAAAAAATTATGATGAGTGCAAAATGTAATTCATGAGTTATGGAATCAACAAATGTAAAGTGATTCAATTCATGTGCAAATGTTGACAGTTTAAAAGATGTGAAAATTTTCATTAACGCGTTCAAATATAAATGTAAAACATTAAATTGTTGTGTGTGATTCAATATATATACTAATAAGTGCAATTTACAACATTCAAGTATTAGTTTCAATAATTTTAAAGTGATTGATTCAATTGATGTATAGATGATGATAGTTCAAATTATGTGAAAAAACTTATTAAATCCTTTTAATATAATTACAAAGCATGAAATTTTATGTGTTTTTAATATTATAATTAGTGTAGAATGGAACCTAATAATTATGAATAATAATTTTAACATATTAAAAGTGAATGATTCAACTCATGAACAATGGTGTTAAAATGTTAAAAATGAATGGGTTAATTTATGTACCATGTTGATAGTTGAAAAGATGTCAAAAAAATCACTACCCCAATATTGTGAAGTAAATAAATAAAATTAAAAGCTACTTCAATTTTCACATCAACGATTTCAAACTATCAAAGAAAAAAGGGTTCAAATTATACTCATAAATGAAAACAATGTAATGCATGTTATAACTATAAACAATATTGACCACTAAATAATACAATAAGCCACTTGAAAACTTAAGATTGCCAAATGTGATTAAAATGTTATCAAATTGAACGATAGTTGTAATGTGGGGGTGGAAAAAAACAATACTTCTTTTTGTGTATTTATTATTTATTAGCCAACATTTTTATTACAACAATTTTTTAACCGTTACCTCTTCAATGGTTAACCCCGATAGGTTGTTTATCTTAACAAAAGTGATGGGGAAATGGTATTTTAGTGACTTTTCTTCCACAATACCTTTGATGTTATTTTGGAAACATTGAACAAAAGAGCTTTAGAATGGGCATGAATGGATCTTGCCACTTGCTTTTATGATCTCCAAAAGGGTAACAAAGGTACCTTTCAAAGTCACTAGGACATTTCACCTTTTCATTTCGGACTATAGCATCTCCCTTTTTATTTCCACATAATTCCAAACCTTCCTAAAATTCTTCCTCCAAAATAATGGCCCTTTAGAACAATACTCGTATTCACCAATTTCACATTTACTAGGGTTGTTGTAAATGATAATGAGTTTGATAAACTTTCATGGCACCACCTCCTAACTTTAGCAAATGGATAATTTTTTGTAGGTTGTTTCTTGGTAGCCTTAGTTGATCAATTAACAACTAGTGTGGTCTTTGTCATTGGCCCAAATAGTACCATGTTTGCAACTGATTTTTCCTTCCAAAACTTAGTTTTTTGGAATTTATTTGAATTTTCGGTAGCAAAATCACTTTAAAATCAATATTTCCCTAGTCTCTTAAAAATGCCATATGATATTATTAGTTAACAAATGAAAACCTAACTTGAACATGCAAATAAAAAAATTAAACATGTTTGAATTGTTTTCAATAAAATGAACAACATTCAATCTTGACACATGATTTGCTTCTTTTTTTTTTGACTAACATGTATTTTTAACATTTCAAACTTTCCTATTCATCAATATCTTTCCAACAACACCAAAAACACATTCCAATTCCTTCAAAAATTTCAACTACGACTTAATTTAATTTTCAATGAAAAAATCATTTAATATTCAAAAAAATTTGCATTGCAAGTCTAAACATCATGAAACCAAGCCCATGCACCCCTCCTTGTCAAGAGCTTTCCAAAGACACCAAGAACACAATTTGAAGCATCTCAATTCAGTGGATCTCATAACTACAAAACAAATCAAATTACTTTCCTTCATAAATAGATAATTAAAAAATTGGATCAAAAACAAATTTAAATCCCATGTTTTTTTTTTTTTTATGGTTTCCTTGTGAATGGTCTCCTTGGTTTAGGTGAAAGGTAGATGCCTTAGTAGTTCTTGTGAACATGATGGTAGTTGTTAAAGTACCTTCCCCCTTAGATTTTGATCAAGGTTTCACCTACATGTATAATAGTCCCCCCACAATTTGAATACATTAGAAGTTATGATTGAAGTTATACATGTACTTTTTAATCTTCCTCTTAGTCTAAAATACCATTCTAATTAGTTGATGGTTCTCTTTTCAATGGGAACCAACATTACAACACGTCTACAACCTAAACAATCTCCAAGTTTGCAAGTTGCAACTTACTTAGGAGGCATCTTTCCATATCCTCCTTGAACCCATTGTCACTCACCCCGACCCAGTTTTCCCTTTTCTACCTTCTGGATTAATAACACCATGGTGGAAAACTACAATAAATTTGTTCATTTTTGAGTTGAACTACTTACAAAACTACACCCATTCAAAGGGACAATTTTTCAACATCTTGTTTACCACCTAGCCTTCCCACATGAATTTACTTCCCTTTGGAACCAAATATGCTACCAACTTTTCGAATTTGGGGTGTTTAACAAGCTCAAGCCATGGAATGTCAAGTTCAACATGAAGTAGTTTCATCATCCTTTTTATCACCTCCTTGGTGTTTTCTATTTGTTTTTCCTCACAACTTAACTTTCATGTGCTCTTCATCCATGTTTTTCATTCTTGCCAAAAGTTCTACAATCAAATGACCTTGAATGATCCCCCAATACAAGCCCAATAAGTCATTCAATTTCACCTTCGCAACCCAAGTAACATCACTCTCCTTGAACCATTTTCTACTTTATGCATAGTTTTCGACACATGCATTTATAATGCTACATGTTCTCCTTTCACCTTTGGGTTTTTTTTCAACCAACATTTCTTTCACCATCATCACCTCTTTTGTATTATTCATGTGGCATGCATTACTACCTACAACTTATCCATGGGTGCTTCCCAATGTTCCCTCTCCTAAATCACATTGGCTTCTTTTTTAATTTCCAACTTTCTTTAACAAAAGAAAAATTAGAGGAAAGGAACAAGAAGGTTTGGTTTCTTCCTTATGCTCCAAACATTGTGATAATTGGGCTTCCAAAATAAAAGTATTGTTGTTTTCAACTAGGTATGTCCCTTTACATCCACACCCCATGGCTTGCATTTGTGTATTTAAAATCAAATGATATTTTCTAATTTAGTTTTCATCCTTTTAATAATCCCTTCCTTCTCCTATTGGATGATAAATGGGAAATTCACTATTTCAAATGGATTTTTTTCCGACCTACCACCTTAAAGACAACTATGAAACAAATTGAATGAAGTGAAGTGCAAGTACAAAAGTTCTTATTGAACCCATCTTTCTTCACAATTATTTCCATGTTTTCTTCCATTTGTAATCCTACCCTTAATATTCATGGTAATTATTGCTTGTGTTATAATTACTAGCCTACCCAAGTTAGAAATTATTATCAACTCAAAATTTGCTTCATGATAAATTAAAATTATTGACTCTAGATTAAGGTTGACATAATTTATGTCTACCACTAATAAGTCATCTTTGATTTCTTCTAAGAATATTTGATTTTCCAAACTACCAAAATTAGGGGGGAAAGGGGGGTGGGGCAATTTTTTTTTTCCCTTAAAGGTTTTTGTTGTTCCCAAAAAAACAAACAACATGAATATTTTTTTTGGGGTCACTTTTTAAAAAAATTGGGCAACCAATCCTTTAGTTTCCTCATTAAAAACATTAGAAGGTTTAATCTCATTAACATTCACCAAAATGGGATTAGGATCAAACTTGTCAATATAAATTAATATAATATTATGTGGCTAAGGAGGGAATATTAAACACAACAAGGCCCAAACCATCATTTCTTCAATTTACCATTACATTTCTTTCAACCTTTGGGAAACCAAAAACACATAGTCCCCCAACTTAAATTGTTTAATCAGATAGTAATTTTGTGATTATAAAGTTTTGTTCTAAGGGTAGGTACCTATGGTTTCTTTAACCTCCCATTAAACTTCTTCCAATATTTCCAATTCATTGACTTTTGTAGTGAACACCTTGATTAGATTTGTGGAAGTAATCATTAGATGGAAAAGGCCAATATGTGACCAATGCATTTACAACTACTTGCAAATATTTGGTTTTAACAATTAAATTTTTGTCCTCATTAACTAATGTGACATCATGTTAACATCAACCCAGTCACCTATAACCAGCTTGTGATTAGTTTACGACTAAATTGGTTTAAATTTATATATGGGTTAGATTTATCATCAAAGAGTAACCATCTAAAGTCCCATTAGTCGCAAGTGAATTGATGCTTAGTTGCAATGAATATATGTTTATATACATCAATTATAATAATTATTTTATTTATGATTAGTCTTAATATTCATAGTATTTTTATTGTAATTAAACTCATTGATATGATATTGTATTATACTAATTTCATTACATTAAATTACTTATATATATTCCAACATCGAGTATTATATAAATTATATATATATATATTTTAAATAAAAATAATATTAATATATAATTATCTTAAAATCCTAATAATAACCTTACTTGTACATTAATCATAATAAACACATAATTTATAATTCAGTTTAATTATTCATAATTTTAATTTTTATCATTGTAAGAATTACATTTCAATATACTAAAACATTTGATTATGTACTTCCAATATATAATTGTTATTACATCATAAAAATTTAGAATAGTTTTACTGGAAATTTAAAATAATTATAATAAATTATTTTATTTATTATTTATTACAGTTTATGTAAAATAAATGAATAATATTACAACATAAATTTTCACAGTAATTCAAATGATAGTTCCCAATCATAAAAACAATTATTGTAATTACAACACTTATGTTTTAATAATAATCACTAAATCTTTTACCCTAAATTTAGTTTTTATTTAAAATTTTAGAATAATCGTAATTTATTTTAAATAATTAATGTTATGACCATAATTGCATGGATTTTAATATAATAAATTAAAATATTTAATTCTTGTAACTACTTGTTCATAATATATCACTTTTATAAATAATTACAAATTTTTATATTTATCAATTATAAACTACACCAAATAGTTACAACATAAGTATTTATATTATATAATTTATATTTTTACAGTAAAATAAATCAATTAATATAATTAGTTTTCCATTATTTTAAAATCATTATAATTATTTCAGATAAGAATTAGTTATAGTAATTTCATAATTATATTCTAATTGAACATAATTCTTCACAATTTGTAATTTATGACTTTAAATCTGAATTAAAATGTTGGAAAAATTATAATGTAGTTAAAATAATTATTGTATGACTATAATTACAAGAATTATGATCCAATATTTTTTTTATTAAAATAATTCTGTAATTACTTATCTATGATAAATATTTTTATAGTAATATTACAATAATTAAATAATAATAATTTATGTTCAGTAGATTATTGTATTTATAGTTATTAATAATTAATGGAAAATAACATTTATTTGACCAATTTTTTTTCCAATAATAATTTTAATTATATAGTAATTACAATAATTAATTTCATGTTATTTTAAAATAAATAATTTGTGCAGGAATTTATTTTTAAATGAAAATTATTAATTCATTATTTGTAATTTGAAAGTAAATATTTATAATAGTTATTTTAAAGTATAGTAATTAAATTATTTTTCCATTAATTATATTATATATAATTGGAGCAAATTTTAAAAATAAGGAAACATTTTTAAATAATTAAATTATTTATCTATTTATGAATTATGTATTGACAAGTTGTGAATAACTAAATAGCTAGTTAGTTAATTATTAATAAGTTATTAATTATTTAAATAATTGAAAATGAATACTTAATATTTGTAATGTACTTTTTATATTTTAAATATGTTTCAAATTTAACCATTATTAATTGAATGATTATTTCATTATTTAGTGAACCATATACTTGAATTGTTTAAAATTTTAATTTAAAAAAAAAATAGCATAAGGAAAGGTTTGAAATTACAACTTAATTTGTAAGAAAATTACAACTTCAAAATTTATCCAATATTGTTTGTTCTTCATTCTTAGTTTGATCATTGTATAAACAAGGGGTGTGGTCATCCAATTTCACATTAAAAAAATGTGTGCACATAGGATGAAGCATTTAAAAAATTTAACCCAAAATTAAAAAAAAATTATGCACGATATTAAATTACTTACCTCCCCAACCTAATTATTTACCTAGGTGGGTAGGTAATTAAGTGCGTGCCTAAGTTGACCTACCCACATAGGTTGACTATGTACCTACCTATGTACCTACTAACCTAATATTAAAAGTTTGTATTAAATTCATTTTAAAATGTCATGTGACATATTTACATTGGGCCACATGCCAAGCATGTGAATTGAATGTTCCAGATTATTTCAAAATAATAATAATAATGATTTTAAATAATTAAATATTGGGACACATGACACACATCATTTGTCTTCAATAGTGACCAAAATAGTCACATCTTAGTCGCATGTGACAATATGTATACAATGGAGTCAAAGGATGAACTTGAATTTGTTCATTTTTTCATTCATCCATTATTTTTTGTCATTTGCAACTAATATCACGTGTGATTTGTCCAAGGCAATTAAGGGGATTTTAATCGCAAATGTTGCTTGCAACTAAAATTTAATTGCCAAGACTAATAAAAACTAGGTGTTTTTCTTCTAATGAATTTGAGCCTTCATACTTGTAAGAAACACATATTCATTAAGCATAAAGGGGTACAATCCATACACCAACAAAAGGCATATACCTTGTGGTATCTTTATATGCAATGCAATAAGCCAAAAGAATGGTTGTAAATGTTCATCCCAAGTGTTTTGCTTCTCATTCACCAATTTAGTCATGATGGTAACAATGACTTTATTATTGGATTATGCCTAATCATTACCCTAAAGGTAGTGAAATTGGTATGTTTAAGCAAAAAATGTTCCATATAATAAATAATTGTTTCATTGATAAAATGGATGCTTTGATTTGTTGCAAATGTAAAAAAACAACCAAATTAGGTAAGAATATTTTCATGGATGGACTTGATGATAATTGTTGTCATGTTGGTTTAGTAATTGTCAAACAATCTTCTTGAAACTTTTTTCATAAGATTCATTAGAGCCATATGATCCACAAAAACACAAATTTATTACCCAAAAGCTAATGCCAACATTTGTGAAAAATGTCATGAACAATGCCTCTCATTTCATAGTCATATAAATTTATTTTGAATTATTTAAAGACATGACACATATGTGATGGGTTGCTCACATTTGCCATTAATGATTTTGACGACCATTGCCGAGCCACACCAAGTTAAATACAACTTTATGAATAACAAATTCCTTGTCCCAATGGGAAGCAATCACAATTGGATCCTCCACATATTTTCATTTCATGGTCTCTTGTGCCTCATGGCATTTTAAAGTTCACAAAAAATGCTCAGACTTTCATATAAATTTGTGATTGGTGCCATAGTGATGACAAATTTTTTCACAAAATAATGATAAAACTAGGTCAACTATTAATAATTGGTGGCATTTTGATAACATTTGGCCTCAATCTCCTTTGGATTTGGTAATTTATCTTCTTTGGATACAATGAAACCAAGGATGATGTCAAAAATGACCAAAAGTAGACAAATCTGGATTTAAAATGATACCAAATTCCATACATTTCTCAAAACACTTTGTAAGTTTTGGAAAGTGAGTATCCATGTCACTAAATAATGTGAAGTCATCCAAAAACAACATGAATACATCCAAATATTCAAGGAAGGACTTGTTGATTGTGTTCCAGTACATTGGAGGGGCATTTTTCAAACCAAAGGCATGACCAAATCCCACACAAAAGCCCCACAATATGTGATGAAGGTTGTTTTATTACAGTCTTATGGGGTAATTCAATATGGTGATATCCTAAAAACCCATCCAAAAATGAATACCTTGCCACTTTATCCCAAACCTTGTCAGTGAAAGGTAATGAGTATGTATTCTTCTTTTGGCAATATTTAGTTTACAAACACTACAAGAATGCATGGTTTATCAAACCATACAACTTGACTAAATGATCATTTTTGATCCCTAAACATATCCATTTTGATTCAAAGTTCAAGTGTCAAATGACATGTGTAGTTTTTAATTAAGCAATTTGACCAAAATGAATTATTTGAATAGGTGTCAATTGAGCATTTAGTCAAATTGTACCTCAAAAAATGAATATCCTAATCAAAATGACATTTGATTTAATCAAAAGTGACAAGGGGTACCTAAACTACCAAGGTACCTTATGGATTTCGTTGGTCAAAATGGCATATGGCCTAGTCAAAAATGACAAGGGGTAGCTATATTATGTAAGTACCCTAGGGGTCTTGCTAGTCAAAATGGCACTTGGCCTAGTCAAAAAAGATAAACATTGTTTATATTAACCAGGTGCCTTAAATCTTGTGTTGGTTAAATGAAATATATACAATGTTAATGATGTATGTTTCATAATTTTGGTTTAATACCAAATATGGTTTAAATTTTTTGTTTTGGTATTTTTTTTAAAAATATTTATTTATTTATTTATATTATTAAAATTAAATTTTCAATCATAATTTTTCAATTAATTATTATTTGAATATTTAAATATTTCATCTATAAAGTTATTTATTATAACCTTTAGTATGTTAATCAATAACAATATGACATATTACATTATTATGTAAACCAAAGTTTATTTAATCAATTTGTTATTTACATTTTTTATGTAGACATATGTTATAAATATCATTTTTCAAAATCTTCAATTGGTGTTTTAGAATTAGAATTGATGATTTGAATTAAATATAATTACCATGGTAATTTATTAATCAATTTTTTTTTGAAAGTATTACTTACAATAGTTTTTTATGTATTCAATTAAGAAGTTTACAAAGTTTATTTTATTACAGTAATTTTCTGAAATTATTTTCTAAAATTTTTTGTAGTTATTAAATCACAAAACTTTATTGTAATTATTTGGTTAATTTCTGAAATAATTTAACCATCATAATGTTTTGTACTTCAATTATAGTAAAGTTATGTAATTATTAAGTTACAATGTTTTCTTGAAATTAATTAAATATAAAAATTGAATTTTTAATTATAATCTTCTTTAAAATATTTATTTATGTTTTTTTGTGTGACATTGTGTTATATATTGACATGTATTATACATATTGAACTATATATATATATATATAGTCAAAAGATATTTAGATTTAATAAATTTTGAAATTTTGAAATTTAAAAAAAAATTGAATGTATTGAATGACAATAATTTTTTATAACTTTCTAAGTATTATGTAATATTACTGAAATATTGAAACACAAAATTTCTCTATAATTGAATTTACATAGGATTGAAGTACTAAACATTGATTGAAATAAATAATCAAAGTTAATTTTTGCGGCCAATATGAATTTTATTATTATTATTATTACTAAACTTGTTATATATATATATATGTATAATATGTATAATATATGTCAATATATAACATGGTGTCAACTTTGTAATTATTAATGACATGCCATTGAAGAAATTTATATGTATTCTACAAATAATTAATATAAAATGATTGAACTATGAAAAAATTAGGTCATAAATTTTATTAATCATTTTTTAAAAAATGTATTAGCCCAAATTTTATTATAAAATGTACATATATACATACACAAAGTTACATGTCCAAAGTATAGGATAAAGTTTTGTGTTTGAATTGTTATTAAACAATAACATTCAAAAATAAATATAAAAATGATTTGAAATTTTGGGTTCCATTTATTAGAAATGTGTAGATTTATGTAAAATCTAAAATTTGAAATTTCATTTGTTTCATTTGAACAAAATATGAAAAAGAAATCACATTTCAAAGTTGATGATTTTTAGCACAAATTGATACAATGTCAAGTAACTTTAATATTTGGCTTCACATGTAGTAACTTGAAAGTCGTAGTTGGGTGGCAAAGTTGTTGGTTTGCCACTTAGAAGACCAATTTATGAATTTTGATCCAAACATTTCAAGTGCTAATTGTTTGTTGACCAATCAACACACTTTGTTGATTGACATTGATTTTTAAATGGGTGTTGATTGGTCAAAATATGTATAAATACATATTTTGACCAATTCCATACATTTGGGTCCCTATCATGGACCTCCAATGGTGGAAGTTAAACGAACCCACAATATTTGGAATTCGAAACCTTGAGTTACCTTTTCATGTTTTTTTTTGGATATGGGCTGCTTCATTTGATCTTCTAGAATGGGTGCTTCTACCATCCTCCTGTCCTTTTTCTTTTTCATTCAAGTATAGGTCATTTTCATGTCCTCTCCAAAATCATTAGTATGATGTTCCTAGTTGGGCACCCTTTTGCCATCCATAATTGAAAGACATGATAGTGACATCCTATTATTTGGTGCACTACCTCCCCACATAACATCGGTTATACTTGCATCTGATGGTCGAAGGGAAGGTAGTTTACCACTTTTAAACTTTTGCTTCTAGACAATTGTCTAAGTTTTTCAAGCCTCCTCATGGCTTGCCTCCTCTCATATGTAGAATCTAGTTCTATCGCCTCCACTTCAAAAGTAACTATGGATGGGACTCCCATGGTAATCACCATAGTACATGATTTCATGAAGTGTAAATTATGGATTAACATTTGGAATTCACCTTGTAACCTTCCATGGCTACCTCCTTGTGCATGTATTATTTCTTCTTTTATATTTTAATTTTGAAATCTTAAAGTTTAGGTCTATTCTTGTTTTGCTACCATCTATGCCACCCACCCTTGAAAGTAGCCAAGTAATAAGTCCTTTCGAAAGTAGAATCCATCTTGCTTTCCCCTAGTTGTTTTTTATGTTTGTTTTCCAACTTGAAAGATGTTATTTCCATTCTTTTCTTCATCAAAACTTCCCACTTTAAACATAACATTTCTCCACCACAAGTGATACCAATAGGTGATGTTTATCTTTTAGTCCTTTAAGAATTTTTCCATCTTGACATCAAAAGTGGAAGCGCCCATAATTACTATCTTAGATGGCAACATTTCCTCTATTATCCTCTTAAAATAACCTACACTCAACGTGCCCAACTCTTTCTAGACATAAATTTGTTCCATTTATAAAAAAGTTCCTTTTGTTATTTCACAAATGATGATTAAAAAACAAATTTTTTTGTGAAAGTATGATAGAGCAACTGTTCTATTGGTTCACTAACAATAATTACCCTCTTTATTATTGAATTTTTGTGGTAATAATAAGGTATGTTGATTTTATTTTTTATCAAGTATGGTGTTTAGTTGGGCATTGAATATTTGGTTTTTCTATGTCTTAGACAATAATACCTTCCATTTTGTACTCCAATTTTAGTTTCTTGTAGATACTTTTTTTTCAATCATGCTCTCAATTTGAGCACGCATTTATGAACTCTCAATTATGAAATTGCGAAATTTTTGCACCTCCTAAACAAGCACCCGAAATTCCTTAAATAATTTCAAAAATGATCACACAAGAAATCTTTTCTATTAAATCAAAATGTATTTTATACTATGTTAGAAACAATTACAATTGCCTACTTGCCCAACATGTCAACTTGTTACATTTTACTTCTTCTTTGCCATATTAACAAGTTGGAAATTTGCATATCAATAAGTTTGCCATGTTGACATGTGAACTTTTAAAACATTATTTTCTCATTTCGATTTATTTACATCTTGATTTGTCTACCTAGGTTGTCTTGCTTGCTACCCTACCATCTTACTACAAACATTTTTCAAATCCCATAATTTTATTCCCGAACAATATGTAGGTGAATAGGTAGACAAGTAGGTAAACATGTTAAATAGGTGGTTTCCAAGATAATAGGTTAAAGGTTAATTAACTAAATAGTTTTCTAAACAAGGTAGGTAAAAAGGTAGGTATGTTAAATTAAATAGCATGGGGTAATTAAGTTAGGCTTCCAAGGTAAGTTTTAAAAAGATGTTCATAATAATAAAATGGCATAGTTTATTGTTTATTGAAGATATGGTGCAATGGTTGAAGAATTGACCTTTCAAATTGAAATGAAAGGTTAAAATTTTCACCCTTGCAATAGATTTAGCTGGGTTGGCTAGCTAGTTTAAAACTAGGTAGCTTAATTAATTTAAATCCTAGGTTAAGTTCTTAATTAGTTTAGGTGCCTAGGACTAGGCTTGGTTGACCTACTTAATACCTACCTACCTAGTCTATATTTTCATATTAAATCATATTGTTGTTTATTTGGGTCCAAGCATTGTAAATTGGACCGTAAACGTACCTTATAACATAAATGAAAAGTGGCCATCAATTATGCTTTAATATATTGAACTTTAAAATATTATTTAGTTCAAGGATTAATATGAAAACTTTCTTCAACTTTGTAAAAAAATGATTAAAGGCTACATGTTTAAAGTAGGTTGAAGTAGATTCATAGGAATTCAAGCAAAACTCACAATTTACTTTATAACCTTTAAGTAGGTTGTAAGTAAATGAAATATTACATTTAAATTTTTTTGAATGGAGGCACAATTTTTTTCAAAATAAAAAATAAAAAATTCTCCAATCCATTTTTTTGTGTTTTTGTAAAAAACTATCATATTTTTAAGAGGAATTTTAGGTGGACGTAATTTTTGGTCTAATTTACCATGCTTTGGCCCATTTTGATAAAATGATAGTTGATTAAGTTGATTAGTCAATATGACCACTAACAAACCATTAGTTAAAAAAACAAGTGGCCCCAAAAAATATTAATAAAAAAAGATTTTGTTTTGATATGTCTAAATTGATTTCTCCAACATGGCTGAGTAGTCAAATTCACAAATGCCATAATTTGATCTTTTTGATAAAAAAATTCAACAAAACAAACCATGTTTTCTTACAACAGTGACTAATGGAATCAAAAGGGGGAAACTTATAATGTTCATCCTTAGGGCAGATGAGTTGCACAAGAAAAGCCTTAGGCATATTAACAACATTTGGACAATGATAAACATTAATTTGTCCCATGGGAGGTGATATAAGACAAATTTGAATTGGATGAGGAAAAAAAAAACTTTTCGGGAAGGATCATTAACAACTTATTTGCCTTTTGGGTCAATGAATTGTGGAATTTTAAAATCCCCAAATATAAGGGGGAAAATGAATTAACATTTATAAAAAAAAAATTACGAACTTTCTATGGTGATCTTTTGCACTTAAGAATGAACCTACCTAGGTGCAAAAAAATCCCTAAACCTTCAATTCCTTAGGAGATGGCATTTTTCAAAGTTTGTTATCAATCCATGAAATCCTTCCAACACAATCTAAAAACAAAGGACCTCATAGGTTGTAGTAGGTGAGTGATAATTGTTGAGGTGAAAGCTTGGTAAGGCCCATTTTTACTTTTTTATGGATCCTTGACAAAACTAGAATTTGATCTAAAGAATTTGAGGTGGGGGTCAAGAGGCAAAATGATGTAATATTTGGTGTTAGATCTAATAAAATAAATGGATGTTTAACAAACCCATACATGAAAACAAAATGCTATTGTTCCCATAAATCTTCTACCCCAAATGGAATGATGTGTGGTTCAAGAACTACAACACGAAGGAAATACACTTTATATGGACAATCTTACATAGAAGCATGGTGCTGAACCTTTGATGAGTTAAAGTAGCAATGAGATTGATGTAAAGTGCTCTTTGTGCATAAAAGGTGTTTTGGAAATGGTTATCCATTGCTTTCAGGAATGTAATAAAACCAAAGTTGCAAGGGATTATGTGACAACCTTCATCCATTGATTCAAAGTCATAAGATTTGTCAACAAGACAAGAGATGTAAAAAATTGAACATGGAACATTGTCTCTTCAATGTGAACCATTTTACCATGCATGGATTCTATTATATAAGGTCATTATGTGGCACATGTAATTAGAGAAGAATTATTTGGTATTTAATAAAAAAATCTATCTATGAAGGAAGGTACTTTGTTTGTTTTGTTTATACTTATGATATTCACCAAATTGGGATGTTGCAAATCACATTTTTGATCTCTTTGGAAAGCTCTCTTGAGGAGGGGTGCATAGGCTTGGGGCTTGGTGTCATGGTGTTTGGACTTGCGGTGTAAAAGTTTTTGAATATTGAATGATTTATTCGTTGAAAATTAAATTAAACCCTAGTTGAAAGTTTTGGAGGAATTGGAACGTGCCTTTGGTGTTGTTGGAAAGATCTTGATGAACATGCTTTAATGGAATTTATTGGTAAGATTTGGATCCAAAATGTGGGAGATACTGATATAAAAATGATTTTTGCCACCAAAAGTTCAAATAAATTCCAAAAAACTAGGTTTTGGAACAAAAAATCAGTTGAGAATGTGGTAACACTTGTAGGCTTATCATTCAATTCAAACATGATTTCCTTTCATATTTGGTTGTTTAAAAAATTGATACATACATTGCAAAACAATGTTCACATGTTGAGTTTCCTTATTTTGTAATGGGTTCACACTTGGGCCAATGACATAGGCCACACTAGGTAGTATGATGAGTAACTTGGGAAGTTTATGTGAAAAAGTTTCATTGATTACAATAGACTTGTTTGGCAATGCATGTTTGTGAAAATCGAAAAATATTTTGACATAGAACAAAGCTTGTTGATTAAATTTGATAGACGGTGGTGCTTGTGTAACTTGATGTGTAATTTGATTACACAATTACTTAAGTAATTGTTTAATAGGGTAAGTTGGGTGTAGGATTCCATAATTTGGTCATGGTGCATTGACTTATGTCATGTGCACCATGTGATGTTGTTTGCTTGTGATTAATTGTGGAATCACATGGGGAACCATGTGATGTTGTTCCTTGTGATTAATTTTAGAATCACATGGGGAATCATTTGATTTTGTTTCCTTTTGATTATTTGGGGAACCATGTGGTGAATAGGTTTTAGAAAGTTTTTTGATTAATTTCCTTTTGGTTAGTATATAAGGAGGTGTTTGTGACCTTGAGAAACACCTTCATTTGTACAAAGTTATGGTATGAATACAAAGTTTGTGAGAATTAAAGTTTTGATTTTGGAAAGGCTTTTGGTTTCGAATAGTTTTGGTGTTGTTTATGTGTAATTCATGGAAGGAGAATGGTGAGGCTTGCATAGCCAATAGAAGGGTGGGAGGATAATTTTACAACCAAAAACATAGATTTCATAGCTATGTAGTAATCTTACATAGTTCTGGTCCTAAACCCGCTCGTGTTGTACATTTGCACCATGTCATCTTTGGTAGGGTGACCAAAAAATTAGATGGATTTATCAATTGCTTAAGAAATGGAACTTTCTTGAATAGGCGTTTTTGGTTGTGTTGTGATTAGGGTTGGGTTTCTCTTGGTCTTGGTCCAATATTTATGTTCCTTTTTTTTTGTAATGGATTCTATCTATTTGTCCAAAAAAAAAAAAATCATTTATGCACATGAATTATTTCCAAAAATATTTGTTGAAATTTACTAATGTATTTGGATGGCACATTCACATGTTTGATCTTCAAGAAATGTTAAGGCTTTTTATTTTCAATAAAAGGTTTAAAAAAAAAAAGAAATATATATATTTTTGGGAAGTATGTTTTGGTTTTAGCAAGGATCTTTCATTTTTTAGTCTTTTAGATGATTCATCTTGTGATTTCTTGGAAAATTTCATCTGTTGAAAATTTTGAATTTTTTCTTTGTTGATAAGGGATGGTTAACGACATTACTAAAAACATGTTTATCTTCAATTCTCACATCCAATGGGAATTAATTTTGGTAGTCCCCTTGACTTCAAGCTTAATCTACACTTGACAATATTCAAGTCATGAAAAATACTTGCATTATATTTCAATGGTGGGAATTTTTTACCTCTTTTAATTGGTGTTTTTTTAATGTTTGATTTTTTTTTTTTGGG
>Ga0209611_10003926_pt1 | contig 25561 bp, 21 predicted proteins | sample S1TSphgellanicum_3_FD_187693 | JGI IMG/M metagenome (GOLD analysis project Ga0209611, IMG submission 187693) | Host-associated microbial communities from peat moss isolated from Minnesota, USA - S1T2_Fc - Sphagnum magellanicum MG (SPAdes) (version 2) | ecosystem: Host-associated > Plants > Peat...
TGTCGCGCGCGGCGCTCGTAGCTAGGATTACCTTCCCGGCGGTGGTGGGGGAGGCGGTGGCGGCCCTGGCGGAGGCGGTGGCTCCGGCGTCGGACACGGTGGGGGCGGTGGTGGCGGTGGCGGTGGTGGCGGTGGCGGTGGCGGTGGCGGCGGTGCCATCGCTACTGCAAACGTACCAGAGCCGGGGACCGAGATTGGTCGGTGATCCGTCTGACTCGGATAGTCGTTACCTTGAAGTTTATCGTGGTTCGCCATACGATCGTTCGCGGACCCATCGACCGAATACGGTAGCGTCTGCGCGAATGCTGCTGACGATACGGTCGCCGCTATGAGCGGGGCACTTAATAGCAAGAGTTTCAAATCGGTTTGCCTCCTTTTGGTTGGCTCGATCGTTGTTCCCGGGTCGGAGAGAACATCACAAGAGCGCGAAGAATAATAGCACTATCGTTAAATTATAGGAGTGACCACTCGAGCGCGTTCGAGTAGTATCCAATCACATAATTTATATCTAGCAATCGCCGGAAGCGACGTTAGTCATAGATTGCAACGATGGTGCGAAAAATACGTGCGGGAGCCTGAGACAAGCGACGCGTACCGCGCGCGGGCTACGCAGGTTGCGGTTTCGCATCCTCGACGGCGAGCATGGCGACGAGTCCGCTTGCCGAACGGATGCAATTTCGACCTGCGGCTTTTGCGTTATAGAGCGCGGCATCGGCCGCACGCACGAAGTCTTCGGCGCGCACCTCACGATGTGACAGCGCCGCCACGACGCCGATACTCACGGTCACGATCCCCTCACGTCCGAACGGATACGGGATCGCGAGTGCGACAATATCTGCGCGCACCGCTTCGGCAAGCGATGCCGCTCGCAGTGGATCGACGCCCGGTAAGACCGCCACGAACTCTTCCCCGCCATATCGCGCGACCAGGTCACCGGAGCGTGTGAAGGACGTGGCGAGCACCGTGGCAACCCGTTGTAAACATTCATCGCCGGCCTGATGGCCGTAGCGATCGTTGAAGCCCTTGAAGAAATCGATGTCGAGCAGAAGCACCGCAAGATATGTATTATCGCGCTCGGCGCGTCGCGTCTCGGCGCTCAAAACGGTATCCAACCGGCGCCGATTTGCGATGCCGGTGAGTGAATCCGTGGTTGCGGCTTTTTCGAGTTGCACGATCAAGTCTGAATTCTCCTCAATGAGGACCAACACTCGAACCAGCCGTGCGTTGAGATATTCGACGAGCGCGAAGCTGGCGAAAAGCTCGAATAAGATTGCAACCGAAACGAGCATGTACGCGGCTTTCGCCGTCAGCAAGCAGGTTGCGAAGAGCGGAACGATACCCAGCAGGATTTGACCCTTCGCGTTTACTTTGGACGCGGCGTTGCGTCCGGCGCCGCCCATAATGAACACCGTCTCGGTAGCGAGGACGAGGAGCTGGACACCCGGCCCGACAGGAATGACGAAAACGAGGGCGCCGCATCCGAGAAGGACTCCCGTAGCCCAGCATCCGGTACGATGGACGAGGCACGACGTTTCGACAGTATATCGACGGCAAGCCGGATGAAAGTGTCGCTCATATGGAAGTCGGCAAACGAGGACGATGGCGATCGCGGCAGCCCACGCCAGAAACCAGCTTTGGCCGCTCTCGAACCAGCTCGCGATGGCTGCGACGAAAAGCGCGATGTGCCCGGCGACGAGCACTCCTTGCTGATCGAACAGAGTCGCAATGAGTTGTCGCTCTACTTCATCGCTCCGCCTCATGTCAAGGGTATCGACAAGTTATTCGAATCAATGACGTAGCGGGGTGCGGACCGAACGGGGCCTTCCTCATTGCCATTGTCCACGATCAGTGAGACTTTTCCGCGGCGACTAGGCGAGGGGTCGCTCGGTTCTCGCGCGGACGCGCCCGTAGCCGATCTTAACACGTAGCACTACACAGAACTATTGTGCACGTAAGGTAGCTTGCGCACGGAGCGAATCAGCAAGCATGAGGCCCCGCCCGATGGCTTGATCCATATCGTAGTAGCGATACTCGCCAAGGCGACCGCAGAATAGGGTGTCGTCTAGCGTGGCGGCGCGTTCGCGATACGAGGTGTAGAGTCGTTGATTGGCAGCGTCGGGGAACGGATATTCGTAATCGCGCGGATCGTCGGGGGTAAACGGCGTTTCCCACGTCAGCAGCGTTCCGCGAATTCGCATTCCGTACGGCTGCTCCATCATGTGCTTCCATTCCAACACTCGCACGTGGTCGCCCTGACTCTTCAACGGATAGTTGATTTGACCAACGGGTTGAAATTGATCGACGTCCGGAAGAAATTCATGGCGACGTCGCTGACCGCGATAAGCGAGCCGACCCATGTCGAAACCGAAGAATTCGTCGATCGGGCCGGTAAAGATTGTGCGGTAGCGCGGGGCAAAGGCGTTTCGCATTTTCAGGAAATCAACATTCAAGAGTACCGGGATCCCTTCGAGCATGCGCGCGACGAACTGCGCGTACCCGTCCTTGGGGATGCCCTGATACGTGCTTTTCTTTAGGCGAGTATCGCCGTCGGTTCGCACGTCGAAGCGGCCGGCGAGGTCGGGCGATAGCTGCGTACAGGGCACGCCCCATTGTTTTTCGGTATAACCCGCGACGAACGTTTGATAGACGATCGCCGGCATCATCGCGAGGCTGGCTTCTTCGAAATTCGTCGGGGTACCGGTGAAAGCCGGCGCGGAGTCATTGCCGACGACTCGATCCATGTATTCGCGTTGAACGGGCCAGTGCTCGAAGCGCTCGCCAACGTGGCTCATCAACGCTGCTTCGTAGCGGAAGAACTCGGCGAAGCGGTTCACGTATGCCCAGATCCGCTCGGACGATGTGCGAAAATAATGCGGACCGTATGTATGAAAGCGAATACCGGACGCGTGACTCTGATCGAAAACGTTGCCGCCAAGATGGTGCCGCCGCTCGAGTACCAAGACGGAATAGTGGTGTTCGTGCAAAGTTCTGGCGATGGTCGCTCCAGTAAGACCGGAGCCGACGATGAGGAAGTCTGGTCTATTCAAAATGCAACCCTGAATGTGATCGGACCGAGCTCACTCGCCTTACGCGCGCATCGCCCGTCGGAGCGCGCGCAACACGACGAAACACCAGCGACCGACAACGTTGCGCGCGCTTCGCGTCGCGACGAGCGCGAAGAACGTGCGGATGGTACGCCTTTCCCGGAGGCTCGTTTCAAAGCTCGCGATGGCCTCGTCGAAGCGCCCGAGCCGTGCTTCGCAAACTCCGATGCGATGATGGATCAGCGCGCCTTTCCTTAAATAGTACCGCACGTCCGCACTAGGATACCGGCCGCGATCGTGCTCGATGCGATCGATCAGCGCGAATTCGTTGATCATCACGCGCGTCGGCGACGCTGTATTCTGCGCTTCGTGCCGACGATAACGTAGCAGAGGACGCATCACTGCGATCGCCGGCACGAGCTTGAACAAGCGTAAGAAGAACTCGGTGTCTTCGCACGCCGGAAGCGACTCATCGAAACCACCCGCCGCGAGGACGTCGGCCCGGCGAACGACCGCCGATGACGGCATGAAGTACATGTCCGGAAGGACCGGGCGGCTTTCGCTTGCGGAAACGACGACGTTCGCACCGGACGGCGCTCGGCGTACGGTTCGCCGGAATGCGGGGTGCGCGCGCAATTCGCTTCGCGCGGCGCGAACGCCACGTGAATCGAACGTGTGAAAGTCCGTAAATGAGAACGACGGGACGGTCGCAGCCGCGAGCGCCGCGACTTGCACCTCGAGCTTTTCCGGCATCCATAGGTCGTCCGCATCGAGCAACGCAACGTACTCGCTGCGCGCGGCACGGACGCCGGTATTTCGCGCGGCGGAGATGCCGCCGTTCGCGCGCGAGATCACGGTGACCCCGAGGTCGCGGGCGATGCCGGCCGTATCGTCGGTCGAGCCATCATCGACCACGATGATCTCCGCGGGAGGAACCGTCTGCGCGAAGACGCTCGCCAGCGTCTCGGCAAGGAAATTAGTGGCATTGTACGCGGGAATAACGACCGAGACGTCCGCCATATGCGCGGACGTCTTTCGGAACGTTCCGCCCTCGAATGACACGTTGCGGATATTCGCGCGCGCGCGGCCGCCTCCGCTTCAAACGTTACGCCGGTCTCTTGTAGTCGTACTAAGGCGCGATGGGCCCAGTCATCCTCGTATGGTCTCGACGAGAAACCACGTCCGTCGCTCGGCTTCGTCGATGAAGTTTTCCAAGACCGATGCCGTTGCGATGTCCTCGGCCTCCTCGACGCACCCGTGTGCCTCGCGCAGTCGTTTCGTGAACGCGGCATTATCCTCGGCGAGCTGTCGTAACATAGCGAGCGGTTCCGAGGAGCCGCCTCGATCGTCTCGCACGCTCGTTAGAGCGGCAACGTGTCCGATACTACGAATGGTGGTCTGGCCAAGCTTTCTGGAACGTTCCGCCAGAACGTCGATCATCACGAAAATCTGGCCGGCTTGATCGTCGAGGAGCTCGTGATACTCCTTGAAGTGCGGACCGCACATATGCCAGTGGAAGCTCTTGGTCTTGATGTAGAGTGCGATTGCGTCGGCCGTCAGCGGAAGGATTGCAGCCCCGGCCTCCGTGCGCTCGTCTAGAGCTAAGTCCGACGAGAGCTGAAACTCCGGTGGTTTGAGGTTATTCATTTACGAAACGAGCGCCGCGTGCTCGCTTGCCGAAGCGATCGCGGCAATCGTCGTTTCCGGGTCGACGATCATGCTGAGGTGTCCGGAATTCACGTGCGTGATGGTGGCTTTGGCACGCTCCGCCATCATCGACTTGAGCGGCGGTGGAATGGCCTGATCGATATCGCCGAGCACGTACCAACTCGGGAGCTTTTTCCACCCGAGTGTGGGCGGCGCTTTGTCGCTCAGCGCCTTCACGGCGACCGGGCGTTGCGTAACGACCATCACCGCCGCGGTCTGCGCGTCGACTCCCGTCGCAAAGGCCGCGCCGAAGTATTTCGAACTGAAGTACAGGTCGGTATCGCCTGATTCCAACTGCACGGGTGTAAACAGATCGCTCGGTGGCGCGGGATATCTCCCGAGCAATTCGAGACAACTATCACCAGCGTCGGGGACAAATGCGTCGATATAGACGAGCGCTTGTACGTTGCCGGCACCTGCGGATGCGACGCTGACGACCGCTCCGCCATATGAGTGACCGACGAGAATGACCGGTCCGGGTATCGTCTTTAGGAAGTCGGCGATCGACGCCGCATCGGTCGCAAGGCTTCGGAGCGGATTGGGCGGCGCGTAGACGGGATAGCCGTCGCCTTGCAGTCTCTTGATAACCTCGTTCCAGCACGACGAATCGGCCCAAGCGCCATGAACGAGTACGATCGCCGGCTTACCGGCTGTTTTCACGTTGTTGTCGGACATAGGTAATTACCTCAATGACTAGCGAGTGTGAGTGGCGGACATGGCGGCCATGATCGCGGCGACCGTCGCTTCGGGGTGCTCGATCATGCTCGGGTGCGAGCCGGGCGTGTGCGAGACGTGCGCTTTCGCGCGTAGGGCCATCTTGAGTTGAAGCGCCGGCGGAATCACCAGGTCGTCATCGCCGACGACGTACCACGACGGCAGCGTCTTCCAGCCTTCGTCGTCCGGCGCTTTATCGGTAAGAGCCGCTTGCGTTAACGGACGCTGTTCGGCGGCCAAAGCAGCCGCCTGCGGTGCCGGCACGTCGGATGCGAAGACCGGACCGTAGTATTTTTGCGTGATGTAGATATCCACGCCGCCGTCGAATGGAACCGCGGTGAAGAAATCCTTCGGCGGCGACGGGTACGGCGCAAGGAGACTGCCCGGGCTCTCACCCGCATCTGGCGCGAACGCGTCGACATAGACGAGCGCCTTGACGTTCGGGCTACCGACCGAAGCGACGCTGATGACGGCGCCGCCGTACGAATGACCGACCAGAATGACGGGACCGTCGATCGTCTTCAGGAGCGTCGAGATCACTCGGGCGTCCGAGGCGAGGCTGCGAAGTTCGTTCGGCGGTGCGTAGACGGTGTAGCCGGCCTTTTGTAATTCGCGGGCCACTGCATCGAAGCTCGACGCGTCGGCCCACGCTCCGTGAACGAGTACGATCGTTGCCTTATGAGATTCGGCCGTTTGCGAACGGCCGGCGATCGGAACTAGCGCGAACAGTGCCGCCACACACAGCGTGACGGTCTGTCCGTAGCGTCCCGCCTGCAAGATTTTGAGTAAGTGCGACATCGGTCTGCCTTTCTGCACGAGACGTCTGCTGAGACCGATATCACCATATCGACGACGCACGATCCAGCTCGATCCGTGCGTAGTTTTTTGTAGAGTTGTGGGCCGCTCGCCCAACTGTGTGGCAAACTGTAGGAGACATCGGTAGCATTGAGCGCGCCGGGCCGGTAATCTAGGCTCATGTTGAGGATATTGGCAGGACCGGTTATCGATCGAGCAGCGCACGTCGCGTTCGAGACCGGCCACACACTGGAGCTGCCCGCACAGCTGTCCGGTCGTCTTGGCCGGCTCATCGTTTCCGTCAAAGAATTCCAAGAAGTCCCAATCGACGCTCGAAGCCGAAGAATTCGTAAGCTCAGCCCGAGCGAGCTGGAAAGCGCGTACGCGTTCATTCACACGAACCATACCCACGTCGTCCGCTTGGCAGAAATTGCAGCGGCCGTCGGTTTGAGCCCCGGTCATTTTTCCCGCGCGTTCCATCTTAGTGCCGGCATGACGCTGACGGCATATGTCCTCAGAACGCGACTCGATACGGCGATGCACCTGATGCGGCAAACGAGAAGATCGCTCTGCGACGTCGCATTGAGCTCTGGTTTCGGCGATCAGTCGACGTTTTCTCGCATGTTCGTGCGCGCCCATCACATCACGCCGTCGCGATGGCGTCGGTTTCACGGCGTCACCGAAGCATAAGAAACGAAGGCGCGGAAGTCTCGTAGACGGAGACGGATTCGGAGACCGTTTGCAGACGTTCGCCAGGGAGTTATCAGCATCGCAAATCAATGGCGTCGAAAGACTCTCCTCGATCAGGCGATAGATTCGAGTGGAGGCATGCGGCGCTGGAACGAGATCTCGCGCGTTCGTGCCAGCATGTCGATCCGCGGCGAGTTCATCGCACGGCAGGGACTGGCCGGTACCCTCGACGACGTTCGCGTCGAAGGATCGACGCGCGATCAGTGTTTGCGAATCACGAATTTCGGATCGCCGGAACGCGCCGCGGTCTTTCGGCCGGATCGTACTTGCATTGAAGAAGCAAACGGTTCGGTGCTCGCGCAGCGCGACGAACCGCGAGCTTCGTTCGATCGCCACACCGAGGCACCGTCGTGGGATCCGCTGCACCTCGCATATATTAGCGGCTACGCCGCCTGGGAGTGTCTCGCGACTCCGTTTTTTATCACCGGCGCGGATTTCCAAACGGAAGAGCTCGCGCCTTGGCAAGAGGATGGCGAGATATGGCGTCGCCTCTTCGTCTGGTTTCCGAAAACGATTGCGACACACGCGTCGCAGCAGACGCTCTACTTCGGCCCCGACGGGCTTCTACGGCGCGTCGACTACTGCGCCGAACTAGCAGGTGGTGTCGAGGTCGCGAATTACTGCACGGAACCTAAGGCCTTCTCCGGGATAACGTTGCCGACACGTCGGCGCCTGTTGAGCCGGGATCTTAAAGGGAACGTGGAACCGGCCCCGTCCCTCATGGAGGTGTCGATCTTCGATGCCACGTTCTGGTGAGCTTCGAGAGCGGGAACGATATCGAAGGCGCGCCAATGTCAGCGCATTGTCATGGCTGCGCTACCGTTTGGCGATCTCCTGAGAAGACACCGCCTGGCGCAAGGCATTTCTCAAGAAGCTCTGGCCGAGCGCGCCAAGATAAGCGTGGGTGCGATTGGAGCTCTCGAGCAAGGAGCGCGGCGTGCGCCCTACCGTGACACGGTTTCCCGCTTAGCCGACGCACTCGGCGTCTCTCCGGAGGTTCGTCGCGAGCTCGAGGCGGCCGCGGAGCGCGGTCGTGGTCGGCAAGACCGACTCGAAGCGCAAAGCATATCGAAGAACAATCTGCCGACGGGCCTGACGTCGTTTCTCGGCCGTCAAGAAGAGATCGCGAGAATCGAGGAGATGCTCGAAACGAGCCGTCTCGTGACGCTGACGGGTTCCGGCGGGATCGGGAAGACGAGGCTCGCGATCGAAGCGGGTCGCGATTTACTCGAGCGGCGGAAGCATGAAGAGGTCTGGTTCGTCGACCTCTCGGCACTCCGCGATGCGTCGTTCGTCGCCGCAACGATTGCCGCCGTTTTGGGCCTGCCGGCTCCTCCGGTGGAGCTTTCGTTGCCTTCGCTCGAGGCGAGTCTCAGAACGCGAGCGTGCCTGCTGATCTTAGACAATTGCGAGCATCTCGTCGAAGTCGTCGCCGAAGTCGCGGGTGCGCTCTTGCGTACGTGCCCGGGAATTTCTATCCTTGCGACGAGTCGAGAGCGACTGGCGATTGAAGGCGAGCGCGTGCATCGTCTCCCCTCCCTCGCGGTGCCCGCGACGGCGCCGGTGACGCCCGATGAAGCGTACGGTTTCGCGTCGCTAAAGCTATTTTTCGATCGCGCGGCAGCCGCGGGCTCGGTACTAACGCTGGCTCCAAAAGAGCTGAAGAGTGGAGCCGAAATCTGTCGCCGCCTCGAGGGGATTCCGCTCGCGATCGAGTTGGCTGCGAGTCGTGCTCCATCGCTCGGCCTCGAGGTCTTGGCGCGGCGGTTGAGCGACCATCTTGCGATTTCGGGAACCAGACGCGATCTACCGGAGCGGCAGCGTACGATGACCGCCGCCATTGCGTGGAGTTACGGGCTCTTGAGCGACGTGGAGCGTGCGCTCCTACGGCGCGCGGCCGTGTTTCGCGGCGGCATGACGATCGACGCCGTCGAGGCGATTGCGGCCGATCGGTCGCTCTCGCGTTCCGACCTGTTGGACCTCCTCTCTTCGTTGTTCGATAAATCGCTGCTGACCATGAGCAACGTTGACGAACGGCCGCGCTATACGATGCTCGAAGTCGTACGCTCGTTTCTCATGGATCAATTGAGCGAGTCCGGCGAGGTCGAGATGGTACAGCGTGCTCACCTGCGGTGGATGGCATCGGTCGCGGAGCTCGCGAACGAGCAAACAGCACGCCTATCGCGGCACGATTGGCTTCGTGAATTCGGCCCGGAACTCGATAACACGCGAGAGGCGCTTGCGCGGGCGCTCGAAGGCGGACACGCGGATGACGCCGTTCTCGCGGCTCGGATTGCGGGCGGCCTGCGCGCACTCTGGGTCGGAACGTGGCGACGCGGCGAGTGCCAAACATGGTGCCGAGCCGCACTCGAGCGCATCGACGAGGATCGGTATCCGCTCGTTACGGCAACGCTCTTGCGAGCGTACGTACAATGCACGTCCGGCCGTGAGATGATCGCCGTCGCGGACCGCGCGTTGCAACTCCTGGACCGCATCGGCGACCGTCAAGGCCTCATGTTCATCGGCGCGAACGTCGCGCTGGAGCGCAGCAAGATGGGCGACTTCGCAGAGGCGGAAGATGCCATCGCGCGTTCGTTCGCGCTCGCAGCCGATGGCTCGCTATCGGCTCGCGCAGAACTGCTCTTGCTCGAGTTTCGCTGGCAGATTCGCATTCGCACGGGCGACCTCGAAGAGGCGCGACTCGATTTGGAACGCCAAGCGCTCCTCGTTCGGCAACTCGGCGAAGAAGAGCTCGAACGCCTTTCACTGCTGTATTTCGAAGGGTGCATCGAATTCGCCGCCGGTAACGTGAAGCGGGCCGTCGACTTGCTCGAGCGCACCGCGACATCGTGGTCTCGCGAGCAACTCGTTGCAGAGCTCCGGGTTCGGCTAGTTCATGTCGCAGCAGCGCACCTCGCTCAAGGAGAGCTCGATGCCGCCGACGATATCCTTCGCACCGCGATGGATCGTGTCGCGGTTGAGGGCTACTCGGAACCTCTTTGGCACGCGGTACAGCACCTCGCCACGCTTCGAGCGCTCCGGGGACACGTACACAGCGCGGCGCGCCTCGCTGGGTTCGTCGAAAAGTGGGGCGCGCAGAACGACCGCGTGCCCGATATCTTCGGGCGTTCGAGTTTGAAGATTCTCGAGAACCTCGTACGGCAAGAATTATCAGCGCCCGTTGCCGCCGCGTTAATCGCCGAGGGATCGGCGATTCGACTGGACCAAGCCCTCGAAGAGGCGCTTGCGTAGCGAAGTTTCGGACGAGACGGTGTCGAATCCGCGCGACGTGTTCCAATGCCGTTTTTCTTTAGCTCTTATTTTCGCTTGCGCGATGGCGGTCTCTCCCGCGTTCGCTGACGAACGGACGCTCGGCCCGCGCGACGTCGATGCGTTGCCTGCATCGGCCCCGGCGTTGACCGCATCGTATGGAACCGACGCGCTCGAGAGCGGCGATCTGCGACTTCCTCCGGGCAAAGGTCCGTTTCCCGTTGTGGTTGTCGTCCACGGTGGTTGTTGGACGACGGGATTTGCGACGCGGCGTAACACCGCGGCTCTGGCGAGCGCTCTTACGGCGAAGGGCTTCGCTACGTGGAACATCGAGTATCGACAGGAAGGCGATCCAGGCGGCGGATGGCCCGGGACATTCCAGGACTGGGCGGCAGCCACGGACTACCTGCGCTCGCTCGCAAAGACCGAGCCCATCGATCTCAAGCGCGTCGCGATTGTGGGGCACTCCGCCGGCGCGATTGCCGCGCTATGGGTTGCTTCTCGGCCTGAGTTACCGACCCATAGCATTATTCGGGGCGAACATCCGCTAGCGGTGCGTGCCGCAGTCGACATCGATGGCCCTGGTGACCTGGGCGCTTTCGTCGGTCTCGACGCGAAAATTTGTCGCCAGCCCGTCGTCGTGCCGTTCATGGGTGGAACGCCGGCCGACCAGCCATCGCGGTACGAGCAGGCTACGCCGCTCGACCACGCGCCGCTGCACGTCGCGCAGTACCTTATCAGCTCCGTCGTGTTATTGCCCGAGGCGGCCGCAGCTTATAAGACGCGGGCTGAAGCCGCGGGTGATCGTGTGCACGTTGTGAGAATAACCAACGCGGGCCACTTCGATATCATCGCGCCCGGAACGAAGGCCTGGGCCACGGTGGAGCCCTTCATCCTCAACGCGCTGCGTTCGTAGCATCGGCGATCCGAACCGTTGCCATCCGAGTTTACGGCGACGGGACGGGACATCAGAGCGGTATGTTGCGCCCGAAGCTTGGCGGAGCGCATCGCTGAGGTTCTGTTCGATAGCTACAAACGAACATGAGACGCGGCTTCTCGTCGCTCGACGGACGCAGGTAGTCGAAACTCTCGAACCATCCGACGTCCGGTGATCGTCCCGCGAAGATGTACACGCCGGCGTTGAAATTCGGAATTGCGAATCGGCCTTTGCCGTCCGTCGTCAGCCGCCAATAATGGCGTCCGCACGTTACGGCACCTTTTGGATGCGTCATGTTCACGGCGTTGCAGAACATCATCTTCATGTTCCCAACGGTTTGATGCCGCGGCGTCTCGTCGACGATCTGTCCGTGGAACGTGACGATCGCAACGGCGAGGCTACGTGCCGCGGAGCGCGCAACTGTCTTTTGGGAATTTTGCAGAGCGGCCGAAGCCGGAGTCTTCGTGACGACCAAATTCAACGCGGGCAGCAGAACGACGAGTGAGACATAGCCGAGAGTCCTCATCGAAAGGACTTTGCCGCGGTCCGCGGCGCCTCCCGTGAGACCTAGTGCAGCGACTGCTTCAAGAACGTCGCGATCCGCGCATTTGCATCGATGGCAGCGGCGACGTTCGCATCGGGCGTGCCGCCGAGCGCGAGCGTCAGTCCGGCGGCGAACGGTGCGTCGACGAACGGTCGCGCCGGCGTTGCGAAGAGAAAGAGATGTCCCGCGGCCGGGTAGTCGTGCCACTCGTCGGCAAACGGATGATGCGCGCTCTTGAGGTACGCCAAACCCATCTTCGCTTGCGCGCTTGAATCCCAAATCCGATCGTCGCCCGCGCTCAGGAAGAGCACTGGGCCATCGATTTTTTCGAGGGCGAAGAACGCCGGTCGTTCGACGCTGCCGTCAGCCGATAAAGCGTAGCCGGGTCGTAAGACGAGGGGCGCATGCGTGCCGAAAGCCGTTGCGAATGCCGCGCCCATGGCCGGCCCGAACGGAACGTACGGAAGCGGGGTGCCGCCGCGCGTCCACGACGATGTCGCCGGAGGTGCGCCATTCGCAGAGATGCCTTGCCACGCGAATGGACTCGGCACGTCGGCGATCACGGCGTGGATCGCGGGATATGTCGATGCCGCGAGCAACGCGAGTTCGCCGCCCTTCGAAATGCCGAAGATCGCGATTCTACGTGGGTCGACGTCCGTTCGTTTCTCGATGTCCGCGAGCGCTGTGCCGATCGTCTCGACAGGCACGTTCTCCAGCGTTTGCGGTAACGTCGGCGCCCGGTAATAGGCGACCGATGCCGCGACGTACCCCTCGCTGCGTAATCGGACGCGACCCTCGCGAGCGAGTCACCACCTTCGGATCCGCCGAGCAAGAGAATCGCGGAGTGCTTACCGGGGGTCGCCGGTGTGCAAATCGTTCCGACGAACGCGGTTGCGGGGGCGCAGGCGGGAGCCGACGCGGGTGCGGGTGAGGGCGCGGCCGTGACGGCTGCGATGGCGAGCGTTGCGAGGCGTGTCATGCACGGATCGTACGCGATCGCAGCCGGTTGCCACCATTCGCACGCGTCACCGAATCGGCATGACGATCGTCATCTTGCGTCAGCGATCGCGCTAGACCGCAACCCCGCGCGAAAAGGCGAGCACGTAGACGAGTACGAGCGTCGCATAGATGAGGAGTGCGACCGGTTCGATACGTAGCGTTGCATCCGTCCCACGTCGTTCGTCGTCTGGGGGCACGCCGTTCGCGTATCGTGCTGCCGACACGATGTCGATGTTGCCGAGCGTTCCGAGAAGACCATAGACGACGTAGAGCGGTCGGCTTCCGATTCCGGCGATTGCGGTTAATAACACGCCTGCAATCAGCGGGAAATAGAAACTCCTCATGATGAAACGTCGCCGCGCTTCTGGCGAGTCGATCGCTATGCTTCGTGGCGCGATGGCAAGCATTGCGCGTGCGGCCGGTCTCCCAAGAAGAACGACCAGTACGACACCGATCGCGGTGAGTCCGTATCGTGCGGTCATCGGCCATTGCAATACGTCTGCCATTTGGGCTGTATCGCCACCAGCCAACCACGGCGTCACGATCAAGTAATTCACGAACTCCATGACGCCGATTAGCGCGAGCCAGAGCAAGAGTAGTCGTCCGTAGCTATAGCGAGGCTTTGCACTCCGATACCAGGCCCAGAAGATCGCGCCGAGCGCCAAGCTTGTGATTGGGCCGGCGGCGAGGATCGTCAACGTTTCGCGAGCACTTCCAGACGGATTGTTCTCATAGAACGCATAGATATGTGGCGAGAATCCAAGGGCTTGCGCAGCGAGGCCGTGCCCGGCTTCGTGCAGCGCGGCGGTGATGAGTTCGGCTGAGGCGAAGGCCAGCGCCGAATTGACGAAAAGCGCCCGCTGTCGTAACATGCTGCGGACGCTTTCCAGCCGGACGCCACAGTGCATTTCGGCATCATCGAACCGGGGAGTGTCCGTTGGCGTCGAAGTTGCGGAGCGTGAGCGCGACTCCCCACGAGCAGCCGTCTGCGTCGACCCGGGCCGGGTCGATCCCCAGCGGCACGGTTACATTCGTCTTCACGGATATCGAAGGCAGCACCGAGCGCTGGGAGCGGGATCGCGTGGCCATGCAGTCCGCGGTACGCCGGCACGACGAGATCGTCCGCTCGGCAATCGTCGAACACGGCGGCCACGTCTTTAAGACGATCGGCGATGCGTTCTGCGCGGCGTTCTGGCGGCCGGAGGACGCGAGTTCTGCGATGCTCGACGTACAGCGTCGGCTCGCTGATGAAGACTTCTCCGCGGTCGACGGGCTGCGCGTTCGGGGTGCGATCCACACGGGGACGGCCGACGAACGCGGTGGCGACTACTTCGGGCCCGCGGTCAATCGGGTTGCGCGCCTCCTCGCGATCGGTCACGGCGGGCAGGTGCTCGTCTCCGGCGTGAGCGCAGATCTGCTGCAAGGGGCACTCCCTGCGCAGGCAACGCTACGCGATCTCGGGGAGCATCAACTCAAGGATCTCGCGCGACCGGAGTACGTGTATCAATTACTCGCGCCGGGACTGCAATCCGAGTTTCCGCCGCTTCGTTCGCTCGACGCGCTGCCGAACAATCTGCCGCGACAGCTGACGTCGTTCATCGGGCGCGACGCGGAGGTTGCCGAGATAACGGCGCTGATCGAGGCGCATCCGCTCGTCACGCTGGTTGGATCGGGCGGGATCGGGAAAACGCGCACGTCTTTACAGGTTGCGGCAAACTTACTCGACGGCTCCGGCGACGGTGTGTGGTTTATCGAACTCGCGCCGCTATCGAGCGGCGACTTCATACCCGCCACCGTGGCACAGATCTTCAGTCTGACGTTACCGAGCGAGGGTGACGCCGTCGAAAACCTCGCGTCGGCGCTCAAGACGACGCGCGCCCTTCTGGTGTTCGATAATTGCGAGCATCTCGTTGACGCGGCAGCGCGTGTTGTGGCGGCGCTCGTGAAGGGTTGCCCGAAGCTCAAGATTCTCGCGTCGAGCCGTCAGGGCTTGGGAATTAGCGGCGAGCAGACCTACCGACTGCCGTCTCTCGACGTCGAGGGAGCGCAGTCTGCCGCGATCGCTCTCTTCACAGAACGCGCGCGCGCCATCGATAAGCGCTTCACCCTGACGGATGAGAACGCGCCGATCGTTGCGGATATCTGTCGCCGCCTCGACGGGATTCCGCTCGCAATCGAGCTTGCCGCGGCTCGCGTGAAGATCCTGAGCCCGCGTCAGCTACGCGACCGACTCGACGAACGTTTTCGCGTGCTTACCGGCGGGAGCCGCGACGTCTTGCCGCGTCAACAGACGCTGCGCGCGCTCATCGACTGGAGCCACGACCTCCTCGACGATCGCGAACGCGTCCTATTCCGGCGGCTCGGAATCTTCGTGGACGGCTTTACGATGGAGGGGGCATCGGCCGTAGCGAGCGATACAGATCTCGACGAGTTCGACGTGTTCGATCTCGTTGCGTCACTCGTTGAAAAATCGCTCGTGCTCGCGGAACCATCGGGCGATGCGTTGCGATATCGGCTCCTTGAATCGACGCGTGCATATGCATTGGAAAAACTACGCAACGCGGGGGAGCTCGAACTTCTCGCCTGGCGATACCTGCGGTACCTGCGTGACGTGTTCGTGGAACTTCACGCTCGACAAGAAGCGACGATGCGGTCCGCCGAAAAAGCTACTTTCTTCGCAGCAGAATTGGAGGGCATTCGTTTTGCCCTTTCCGACGCGTTAGCGCGTTCCGATATCCTCGCGGGAGCGCAACTACTCGCGGCAATTGAGCGCTCGTGGATAATTGGACTTGAGAGCGAAGGCATCGCTCAGACCGAGGCGTTTATCAAGGCACTCCCGGGTGACGAGGTGCTGCTGCTTGCAAAGCTCTCCGGTACGCAGGCGGGTCTCCTCTGCGACGCCGGCATGGCCGTTCGGGCTCGAGAGGTCGCGTCGAAGGCGCGGGACTACGCGCTCACGAGCGGCGATGGCTCAGCGCTCGCCTTCGCGCTACGGTGGTATGCGCGGGCAAACACGATGCTCTTCGACTTCGTCGACGCCGAGGCGGCGCTGCACGAAGCAGCCGCGATTCCGGGTGCCTCAGCGCGACTACGCTCTGGTCTCGCGGAAGTCCGCATCCATCTTGCCCTCGGTCGCGGGGACCTAGAGGCAGCGGCTTGCGGTTACGAACAGTCGATTGCAGAGCAACTTGCGCTCGGCAATCTTCGTAACGCCCACGCTAGCGCGCTCAATCTTTCGGAAATCGAATTTAGGCGTGGCCGAAAGGCGCATGCGATCGCACTCGTGCGCGACGTGCTCCCGGCGTTGAGGGCCGGCGCCGATCGCACCACTTGCGCCAACGCCCTTGAGGGCCTGGCTCGCTTTCTTATCGCAACCGATGATCTCCGTGGAGCCGTTGACGCCGCGCGCGAGTCGATCGCAACGCTGCCACGCGAGCCCGAACACGGCGTCGTTACGTATGCGATCGAAACAGTCGCGCTGGTCGATGCGTTGGAAGGCCGATTCGCTCGAGCATCACGTCTAGTTGCGTACGCCGATTCGGCGCTCGCAAGATCACGCAACAAGCGCAATCCCGACTATCAAGTGACATACGAACGCCTTACCGCGCTCCTCGATGCGAACCTCACGCCGGAGGACCGCGCGCGCCTTACCTCGGAAGGCGCCGCACTCGCGCCCGAGGCCGCCGTCGCGCTCGCTCTTCAAGCCCCGTGACGCAAGACCGGCCCGAGATCCCGCAGCGTCGCATGAAGCGGATACGGGTCGATCACGCATACGCGCGCGTATGGGTCTAAGTCGGAGACGGGGAAATCACAAGTCTGCTGTTCCACCAGCGCGGAGCGTTCAAGGGGTCTCGAAACGGACCCCTCTTGTGCTAGCCCGGCAGCATCTCAATACGTGTTCTTGAACCATGAGTCTACGTATTTCGGCGATCCAAGAATGCGGCGGAGCGCCTCGTCGAGGACGGGATCCCGATTTGCTGCTTGATCCGCGAGCGTCGTGGGGACGATGACGTCAGGTACGACACCTTGCCGCGGCGGATGAGGTTTCGGCGGCAAGAAGACCTTTGTGGTCAAATACGCGCGAAGCCCGAGATTCGGCGTCGTTGCGGCGAACACTTCACCGGTGCCGATGACGGGTTCGCCCGTTTCCTCGCCAACGATCGTGGCGAGTCCGTAGTCTTTCGCGGCGAGTGCGAACTGCATCGCGGATGAGAATGTGTTCGTGCCGATAAGCAGATAAATCGGGCCTTTGTACCAAGCGGGATCGCCGTCATCGGGATGAACGATCAAGTCTTTGTCGGGACCGGAGACGTAGGAAATGATCGTTCCGTTCGGGGCGTCCCACGCTTTCTGACCGTAAATCGACACGTATCGTCCGCGCCCGTAAAGAGATTTCAGTCGATCGCACGACTTGACCCGCATGCCTCCAAATTGCTTGAACGCTTTCGTCGAAAGATTTACCCAGAGCTCGGTACCGACGTTGGAATCTCCGCCGCCGTTTCGCCGTACGTCGATGATGAGCGCCTCAATCGGTGCATCGTGAATCGCCATGCAGGTCGTTTGAATGAACTGCAAGACCCCGTCGTGATCCTCGCAGCGAACGTAATCGATGAAGCCTATTTTGCCGTCATGGAGTGTTCGGTATGTATAGGGCGGAGTCGGCGGCGTGACGGACGTCGATGATCCCGACTCGATCCTCGCTGTTTGACGAGCTCCGTCCGGGGATGCCCACACGACGTCGTACGCTGTCCGCGCACCAAAGAGCGCGACTGCCGGCCATGCTCCCGAGGTCGTAACGCGTGAGCGATGAAGCGCGGTCGTTTGCCCGCCGTTGACGGACAACGCCGTTCGAACGAAGTTCTCCGCGGGAATGCCGGAAACCGAGATGATGCGACTACCGATCGGAATCGTTCCGGTTCGATCGCGCGCTACGACGAGCTCGTCGGTTCCATCCGTGAGTGCGAAGCGCAACGGGAAGCGATGTGGCGCATCGTTCAACGGATCGGGGAATCCTAGCCCAACATGACCGTCGTTGAGTGCACCGAGGACCGGCGCGATCGCGAGGTACGCCTGGCGAATCGTCATATCGGACGCGATCGAACGTTGCGTATCGCGATACATCTGCTCGACGATGGCACGATCCGTCGCCGCGAACGGCTCGACGCCGACGTCGATTAGAGCCGACCAGAGGAAGTCGAGGTCGTCGCGAATCGCCTGCGCGCGATATAAGGGCTCGCGATCGTCTGAGGCAGCAATCACGCTGGGTGTCGCTACAATGGCGGCGGCGATCTTCACGAACCTTCCGCGCGAAAACACGGGGTCGTCCTTCGGCGGATGAGATTCGAGACCTACTTCGTCGCGAGTTGTCGCGCGCGGCTTTGTTGATCGGGCGTCAGTTCGTTCTTTACTTGAATCATTAGGGTAAGCTGCGTGTGCTTGAGCTCGCGTTCGAGGGTGAGGACCGCGTCGAGTGCCGCGAGGGCCCGATCTTGCTCGACGTGCGTCGAGCCGAGCAACGTGGCGAGTTTTTCCGTGGCGGCGGACAACTGCCATTGGAGGCTCGCAAACTTATTTTGAGCGCTTAGCGCGTCGGATTGAATGGCGTTGCGTTGCGCATCGCTGAGTCCGAGCGCGTCCTGGTGCGTCATGACGACGTCGGGTGGAATGAGCGCGGCTGCGATGGGGTCGCTTGCGGGCGCACTCTGCCCGAGCGCCGGTGCTTGGGCGCAGAGCGAAAATGCCCAGAGTACGAGTACGTAGATACGCTTCATGTTTAATTCCTCCGATGTGTCATGAGTGAAAGCGATGGGTCCCCGCGCGAACGCTGCGGGATACTAAGAGTGAAGCCGTCGGCGATCGCCACGCGGCGAGCGCGGCGATGTCCGCGGGACGCGCCGTCGTGCGCGTGCCGTGCAACGAGACGAAAATAATCAAGCCGGCGGCAAGCGCGACGAGTGCCGGCACGCCGAAACGCAAGGCGCGCCAACGTGGCGGCCGACGCCCGGAGACGCGCGCACCGATACGGTCCGGCAGTCCGGGCGGGAGTTCCACGCGCACGTAACTCTCCACCGCATGGTCGATCCGTCGTGCGAGCGCGCGCCTGCGTTCGAGCCTCGCCGCACAAGCCGTGCAATTCGCAAGATGTTCCATCAGCGCGTCGCTTGAGGTCGCGCCGAGCGCTGCATCGTCGATTGCCGACGCGAGCACGATACACGTCTTCATGACATCATCCGTAGCAAGTGCTTGCGAGCTGCGTGAAGCCGAGAACGAACGGTGCCGGCGGGAATCCCCAAGATTGCGGCGACGGCGGCGGGCTCCAGTCCCTCGATCGCGCAGAGTAGCACCACGTCGCGCAGTCGCTCGGGGAGTCGATCGATTTCCTCGCGTAGCCGCTGCTGGAATTCGCGCTCTTCCGCCGCTGCTGCGACATCGACGCCGACCGGGGTATCATCGTACGATCTCTCCTCGCGTTTGCGAAATCGGATCTCGGACCGGAGCCGGTTGAGCGCCACGCGCCTCGCGATCCGGCACACCCATGCGCGGAATCGTTGCGGCTCCTTGAGGCTCTCGAACTTGGAGTAGGCCCGGATGAAGGCGTCCTGGGTCACGTCCTCGGCGTCCGCGGAATTTCCAACGACGCTGAGCGCGATCTGATAGACCGTGCGCTGATTGAGGCGCACCAGTTGGTCGAACGACGCAAGACCGCTACCTTCGGAAGCCATTCGCTCGTAAAGACACCTCTGCGGCGCCGAGCGTTCGCAAGCTTACGTGAAGAATCGCTTCAGGAAGGCCGCCGCTTCGTCGAAGATACCGAAAGCCTTGATCGCGAACGCCATGCGTCTCCCTCGTGGCCGCCCCTAGTAGTCCACACCCTTGATGTAGGCTTGCAGCGGGACGACCTGGTAGTTTGGAGGCAGAGAAGAATTGGCGATCGTCATGTGCGTGCCATTTTCGGTATTAATCACGTCCGTGCTATCGGAGGCAAATTTCACCATCCCGGCGGCCTGAATTTGCATCGCGTTCGCGCTGGCATTCGCGTTCGCGATCGATGATTGCGTTTGGCCTTCGCGGATCGCGTCTTGCTCTTGGTCCCTCGCAATACTCGATTCGAACTGCTGCTGCATCATCTTGTCGAACGCTTGCAAATTTGCGTTGATCTGCGCCTCGTTGATGCGCACGCTGTTGAATACGGCGGCCGCGGTCGCGCCCTGCGCTGCGACCGCCCTCGTCGGCACGATGCAGTAACTGCGCACCACCATGTAGCTGCCCAGATTGTTCTTTGGCAGTATGGTGACGTAGGCGAAGTACGTGACCGGCCCCTTCGAGGGGCCGGTTAGGATCGTGGCGTGTCCGCCGATGTAGTCCGAATGGGCGTCAATTTTCTTGACGGTATCGACGATGAAATTTGTGCTGTGTTTGCCGGTCGTTTGCAGCGACATCCGATCGAAGCCCTTCGTCCAAGCTTGCGCGGGATCGCCGGTATACGGGAGTAACGCGATACTTTGCATGCCCTCAGAACGCCGTACGGGATTCGCGTAGAAGCCCGTGCCGGTCGCAAGCATCTTCCCCATGCCGTAGGACGGATCGGCTGCCGCTAGCGGCTGCTGATAGTTAACGACTTCTCCGGATGGCCCCGAGGCGAAGGCGCTTCCACCACCGCTCGCGTTCAACGTCCAATTCGAAGGCAAGCTAATCGAGCCCGTATTGTCGGGAAACGGATGTGCGATGAGCGGCTCGGCGGGCGCCATCGCGATCGACGTTTTCGCGCTACTGCCCCCTGCCGGTGGAGCCGAAGCGAGATCGTGAAGCATCGAGCCTTCGGTTTTCGGGAAATCGGATGTCGAATCGTAAATCACGGCTCCGCTCGCAGGCGCACCCGGTGCCACCGTGACGATGCAAAGACCCGTGATGGGCGTTCCGCCTTGTGTGGCGGTGAAGACGACCGCCGACGTATGCTGTGCTGCATTCTGAATGACGTTGACGACCGTCGGTCGATCGCCAAGTGCTGCGTGCACGCGCGTCAGGAGCGCGACCGTCGCAGCCTTGAGCGACGACTGCGTCCCGAGCGACCCGCGCAGGATGTGGCCGCTGCCGGAATGGTCGATGGCCGCGAGCCCATCGCTCGCGCTGGCAAACGCGGCGCTCGAATTGCCGCAACCGGTGCTCGTGATGGAGAGAAGGGCGATCGCGGCGACCGCAGGTCGAACGTGAAATTGCATGGGTTGCTCCCGGAAACGTGGCGCTTAGCCACTTCACGGTAGCGCCTGAGATCGACCCCGGTAATGGGGTGAATCCCTACTCGGGCTTGAAGAGCACCTTCACGTAGCCTTCGGCTCGCCGATCGAACGCGTCGTATGCGGCGGGCGCCGAGCCGAGCGGCAGGCGTTGCGTGACGATCCGGCTCGGCTTCGCGCGACCGCTGACGATCAGATCGCGGAGCGTGCGATTGTAACGCTCGTCGTGCGTGCGGCCGAAGCGAACGCTCACGCCTTTTTGGAAGAACGTGCCCCACGGTACCGTAAAGCGGCCTTCGCCGGCATCGGCATCCACGGGATGCGGATCGTGTGGCTCCCAGACGCCGATCATCGCGATCGAACCGGTCGGATTCACGACGCGCGCCAGATCGTCGATCAGCTGCGTCGGATTCTCTTTGCTCATGTCGGCGCGATCGCGCGCTTGAAAGCCCGCCGCATCGATCGCGCACATCACGCCGCCCATCTGCTCGGCGCTCGGACCGCGCGGTCCGGCGCGTCTGTCCCGGCGCCGCATTTCGAATATCTGCTCGACCGGATCGCCGCGTCGCAGATCGACGGGAATCGCGCCGAGGTCCTCCGCGATGCGCAAACGCGCGTCCACGCCGTCGACTACATAGACTTCGGCAGCTCCAATCAACAGAGCGCTGTACGCCGCTAACAGCCCGACAGCCCCGGCACCGAACACGGCAACGGTGGAGCCCGGACGAACATCGCCGAGCGTCGCCGCATGATAGCCGGTCACGAACGCGTCTGCCAAGAGCACGAAATCGTCTTCCAGATCGTCGCCCTCCTCGCCGGGCACGATGAGGCAATTCGCATCGGCGAACGGCACGCGCAGCATCTGCGCTTGTGCGCCCACGAGCGTGCCCATCCCGGCGTACCCATAGGCCGAGCCGTAGTTCGGCGGGTTCACCGTGAGGCACGCTCCGGAGTACCCACGTTCGCAATTATCGCAGAACGCGCAATTCGCATGCGTGGGAATCACGACGCGGTCGCCGCGCTTGATCGATGCGACTCCCGAGCCGACCCATTCGACGATGCCGAGCGGCTCGTGGCCGATCACGTCGCCGGACGTTGCCGCCGTGCGACCGTCGTACGTGTGCAAGTCGCTGCCGCACAACGCCGTCGTGGTGAGCCGAACGATCGCGTCCGTCGGCGCCTGCGATATAGGATCGGGAACCGATTGAACTGCGACTTCGCGCGGACCACGGTAGACGACGGCATTCATGCCTCTTCGGATACCCCTCCCGTATGCGTCTTACACGGTAGGGTTATGCCCCATACAACTTTTCGTGGCGAGGCGTACGATGTTCGATATGGCGGAAAGCTACGCAGATGCACGAATTCGCTTCCCTCACTCGAGTTGGGAGCTATGTGCACGCGCGACCGGTAGCCTGTCCGACCCTTATCGGCCGAGAACGCGAGCTCGAGATGCTGCACGCGGCGCGTCGCGGGCTCGCGAAGAGTCAGCCCGCTTTCGTTCTCGTTGCGGGCGAAGCGGGAATGGGAAAGTCCCGGCTCGTCACGCAATTTCTGCAGGGCACCGGAGATCGACGCGCACGAACGACGATCTCCGTGGAATGCCTCGAGCACGCGCCGCAGCCGTTCGGACCGGTGCGCGACGCGATCGCGGCGCTCGCGCGCATCACCGAGACGCAGCTGCCGCCGATCCTCGCGCGCTTGGTGGCACGCGACACGACGAGCGAGGCGATCGAGAAAGCCGATCTCTTCGCGGCGGCCACCTCATTTCTGAGAGAGCTGGCCCGCGACCGTGCGACGATCCTTACCGTGGAAGACGTGCATTGGTCGGACGCGACGACCCTGGAATTTCTCGGACACGTCGCCTCTCGCATCGAGCGGACGCGCCTCATGATCGTGGTGACGTACCGATCCGACGAATCCGAGAGCAACGAGGCGCTCTCGGCGGCGATCGCGCGAGCGATGCGTGAGCCGACGACGATCCGTATCGATCTGCGAGCGCTCAAGAGCGAGCAGGTCCGTGCGCTCCTGAGCGGCGCGCTCGAGGGACACGCGTCGCTCGAACGCGCGACGCTCGAAGACATCGTCGCGCGGACCGAGGGCAACCCGTTTTTCGGCGAGGAGCTGCTCAAGAGCGCGCTCGAGCATTCCGGCAACGAGGCCCGCGCGAGCCTCCCGATCTCGATCCGCGCGAGCATCATCGAACGGCTCCGCGCGTTTTCGAAAGACGAGCGGCTCACGATCGATCGAGCCGCCGTGCTCGGGCTTCGCTTCGACCCGCATCTCCTTGCGAAGATCATGGACACGTCGCTCGATGCGATTCTCCCGGCATTGCGTCGCGCCCGTGATGCGAACATCATCGTCGAGGAAGATGGGGAGCGCGTGCGCTTTCGCTTCCGGCACGCGCTCACGAGGCAAGCGATCTACGACAACCTCTTGCTGTTCGATGCCCGCCGCACGCACGGTACGATCCTCGAGACGCTCGAAGCGTTCGGCGCGGAAAACGAATACCTCGAAGAGCTCGCGTACCATGCATGGGAGGCGCGCGACGTCGAGAAGGCCCGGCGCTACAACGAGCTCGCGGCGGAACGCGCCTTCACACTCTTCGCGTTGCCCGAAGCGCGCCTGTGCTTCGAGCGCGCGCGAGAGATGGCATCGAATCGCGAAGAAGAGACGCCGATGCTGGAACGGCTCAGCCGGGTTACATCGATGCTCGGTAATCTCGAGAAGGCGATCGAGTTGTTCGAAGCCACGATTGCGGGCTACGTCGAGCTTGAGAATTTCGATCGAGCGGCGACCGTGGTCGGATGGAGCGCAGCGGACCGGAACAACGGTGGCGATACGACGTCGGTCGCCTTCGGAACCGCGTTCCTCGACCGCTATTGGAGCCGCATACCGTTCGCGGCACGCGATCAATTAGTCGCTCTTCTCGCACGGCTCGCGATCATCTCGTACGATGTGGAGACGTCGGCGAAGCTCCTCTCGCGAATCGAGGAACCGGACTCCCTAACGACTCCCGCGCTCCAGAACGTGTTGCTCACACGCTCCGAGATTGCCGAAATTTCGGGTGACGTGCGTGGCTGGGGTGACGCGGCTTCGCAGATCGTCGATCTTCTCCCGAGTCTGGCTGCCTTCACACAGCTCGGGTCGGGGTACACCGTCGCGCTCGCGGCATCGTACTACATGCGCGACGATCTCGTGGATCGCGCGTTCGCGCAGATCGATCGAACCGAGTCGCGCGTGGAGATCGGCGTGCTCGGTGCGTACGGTGAAGCCGTCCGCGCGCACGATGCGTTCGCTCGGGGTCGGCTCGATCGCGCGAGCGACGCGCTTCGCCGCGCGATCGACATGCCCGAACTCTTCGTGAGCGACACGGTCTTCGCTGGCGTCGCGCCGTTCGTCGCCGACGCGCTCGACGACGATTCGCTCGTGCACCCTCGGCTCGATGCGCTCTTTGCAGATACGCGTTTGCACGCGCGTCACGGAGACGACGTGACCGTGCTCGCCGGAAGCGCGTGCCATCTCTTACGCCGCAAGCAACGGCGCGAAGCCATCGCCGATCTGCGGCTCGGGCTCCGGTGTCTCACGCGGCCGCTGGCGTCTTCGCGCGCACTGCTCGTTTTGGCGGCGCAGTATTTCGAGGCAGCCGAGTTGATCTCGCTCGCGCGCTTCGCCGAGATCGACGTGCACGGTGACGAGCCGGTCGGTGCCACGAACGCGCGCGCGCTCGCTGCGATCGTCGCGCAGCGCCTCGGAGATGAAGTGCGCGCTGTCGAACTCGCGACCGAAGCCGCGCAGTCGTATCGAGCCCTGGGCCGGCCGTTGCTCGAAGCGGGCGCCTTGGAAACCGCGCGGCGCATCGATGATGCGCGTGCGATCTACGCCCGATACGGTGCGCTCGGCCATGTGAAGCGACTCGATGCGTCGACCGATGCGACCGCGCGGTCGCACGACGTTCTTTCGGAGCGTGAGCGTGAAGTCGCCGAATGCGTGGCGGCCGGGCTCGGAAACGCCGCGATTGCCGAGCGCCTCTTTATCTCGAGGAAGACCGTCGAGAAACACGTCGGTTCGATCTACGACAAGCTGGGCGTTCGCTCGCGCGCACAACTCGCCGGCCTCCTCGCACGCACCGCCGCTAAATAGGCGGCCTGGGAACTCTGCGAAATCGCCTCGTATCATCCGAACATGGCGCAAATTCCGGCGAAGCGCGGCTGGCAGGTCTTTCTCATGGCCCTATGCCTCGTGTGCGGTGCCCTTGCCACGTGGAGCTTTGCGACGGATGCGGTTGAGGCTTCGTCCGCGCTCGGTTTCACGGTCGATCGGACGTCCGATCCCGCATTCGTGAAAATCGTCGCCATCGATAGCGGAGGCGCGGCACAGACGAGCGGCTTGCGAGAAGGCGATCTCATCCAGCTTTCCGATCTCTCGCCCGGCGACCGCTACCGAATCCTCACCGGTGTGTACCCGCACGAGCAGATCGTACTCAACGTTCGTCGCGGCGAGCACACCGAGCGTATCGTGTATCGGGCGGGCCCCGCCCCGGTTTGGCGTTGGGATACCATGCTTT
>Ga0209611_10003927_pt1 | contig 25559 bp, 13 predicted proteins | sample S1TSphgellanicum_3_FD_187693 | JGI IMG/M metagenome (GOLD analysis project Ga0209611, IMG submission 187693) | Host-associated microbial communities from peat moss isolated from Minnesota, USA - S1T2_Fc - Sphagnum magellanicum MG (SPAdes) (version 2) | ecosystem: Host-associated > Plants > Peat...
AGCTTCTGAGACTTCCTAAAACCAAACCTCTGGAGAACAACAACCAAAAGTATCAACAATAATAAAGGAGTTATAAGGAGCCCCAAATTATCTTGCAACATTCCTTCTAATTGCAATAGGTGAAACATAGACATGACTCCCATAGTTGCTCTTGCTAAAGACTGTTGTTCAACACTTGAACTGCAAGAGCTCTCTTGTATTAAGTACATATGTGGAAGTGGGTGAGCACGGAGCGAACTGTAAATGACATAAAACTTCAACGCAATGTTCCCCTCACAAGTGTTTGGGGGAGACAGTGAAATCAGCCTGACTCATAATTTTTTCCAACAAAAGATGGATGATGCCCAGACACATTTTAGGTGTGTCAAGGGACACTAAGAAGGTGTTTATGCACATTGTGGATGAATAACAGGCGCTAAAAAACCTTCTTAATGCCCATTACACGTTCACAATGTGCATAATCACGGGCTCATCAAATGTGTGTGGGCAGCAACAACGTTAAGATGTGTCTGGGCTTCTCTAGACACATTTTAATTGGGCATCTAGGCAAGCATGAGAAAAAGAAATGCAGCCAATACTTGTGTACTATGCCTGCATTTAAGACCCTCCGGCGTGATTGAACGTTAAATTCAGGGGGAATAATGAAGCTCGGTTGCAGTGGGACAGAGATCAATGGCATTAAAGTCAGCGGGAATAATGAAGCTCGGTTGCATTGGGACAGACATCCATGGCGTTAAAGTCAGGGTGAATAATGAAGCTTTGTTGCATGGGAAAGACATCGATGGCGTGCAACTTACTACTTCATCTTTATTCGGGGATGATGTTTCTCTGCAAACATGTCAAAGGTACTGGCCAGAGTGAATCAGCAGCCACCAATGCACCAGTTGGCCGTTCTGTCCACTGGATGGACTGCGTTTTTTCATTCGGCGCCAGATGAAGTTCATCACAGTTCATTTCTTACTTAGTTTTTTTCTTTTTTTCTTTTTTGGTTCTTGACCGTTTTTCCCCTGGACCTGACCTCACACATAACTACCCTACTCACTTTCCTACCCTCATAAGTACTGCACCGACCTTGGTACCTTATTTATTATCTCCTACTGACATAGCAACCCTAATAATTAATTATCTTATTGACCTAACTATTGTACTAAGTACTACACCGACCTTGGTACCTTATTTATTATCCCCTACTGACATAGCAACCCTAATAATTAGTTATCTTATTGACCTAACTACTGTACTAACTACCTACCCTACAAACCTAACTACCCTACATACACAACTACCCTATTGACATAAGTACTTTAGAGACCTAATCACCTTGATAAGGTAACTTGTTTCTTATGTACTAACTTGCATATTTATGTAACTACCTTACTAATGTAACTTTCTTCCTAGCTACTAATTTGTTTACCTACATGCCTACCTACTCTAATAACCTATGTACCTTGCTCCTTGAACTTCCTTTCTACTTATTAGCCTGCCTACTAACCCAACTACCTACCTATCTACGCTTTTTACATAGTCAAATACCTAATTAACTACCTACTCACTTTTTCCAACCCTTTCCCCCCCAATCCTACCTATCAATTTATTAAGGTTCACCCTAGTTCATGGATGATGAACATATGTAGGTATTATAAACAATTTACAATGGAAACAATGCCATAATTGTAGCCATTTGGTTTAATTAATGCATATTTTACTAAATTTTGTTTACCTAATTTATTAGGAAATGGACATTACAATACATCTTTTCATGTAATTATTATAAGTGTGTATTATTGGATTACGGTTCAAGTTTACGATTGGGACACATAAATTAATTAGTAAGTTTTTCACAAATGTATAATAAAATTAACCTAAATTAAGTTAAATTTGGGGGGAAATTTTTAGGATTTACACATATGTGAAGTAATACAATTTCATTCTATATCTTTTTTTAAAAGAATGGAAAAAAATTAGGTTGGAAAGATCACACAAAGGTAAGAAACATATCTTCTCTTTTGGTTTTGTACGAAATTTATTTGATTGTTTTTTAAGATTAAGGTATTTTCTTTCAGTCAATAAATATTTATAGTTTATAAGCTTTAAAATTTGGTTTCTAAATTTTTTCCTATGTTCTTTTAAATTTGTTTGTTTTGCATTATATAATTTTTATAGTTTGTATAGTTTTTGGGCTTAGGGCATATATCACTAGGTCTTTTTTTTGTTAGGGTTTGTATAGTTAAGGTTGTAATAGGGCTTATGGCAAAATATCATTTGGATTTTTAAGGTTATGCCTTATGATTTAATGTATAAGAATTTGGTTCATATATTAAAAGTTTAAAGTTCATACTCTAAAGTTTGTTCATTGTATTGGTTTTTGATCTTATCACTTGTTTAAATCTATACCATAATTATGAATCTCCTTTGTTTCCATATGTTCCATAATTGTTAGAGTTCAATATTTTCTAACCCACTTTTGTACAAGTTATGATATTTTAAAGTTGTGTTTTCAACTTGGACTACAAACTTTGGTGGAACATTGTCATCTTTTATTCCTAAAAGTATGCATTTATTTCTTGTTACTCCTTTTGTTTTGTGTTTATATTTTCACAATTCAACCTCTTTTCATTTCCTAATTATTAAATATAAAATGGGCGTCAAGTTTCATTAAGTATATAACCATAAATAAAGGTTTTATACCTTTACTCGAGTATTTCATATTCAATATCTCTTTGTAGTTTGATTTTTTCATACCCAAATGCGAATAATGCATTTACTCCCCACAACCAACATGGGTTTTATGGCCTAAAGCAAGTATTACATTTTGCACCTCTCAAATAGTGTGCATTAATGATTATTATGTGGGTATTGCTACATGGAGTTTCCATACATTGTGGGTTTAAGGTACAACCTGAGTATTGCATATGTGAACATTTTCAATGATGGAAGGTTTAATAGCTCAATGTGGGTATTACCAAAGTTTGTTTTAGTATATGGGTTCATAATGCAAATATTATATGTGATGTACATTGGAAGAGTAGGTATTTTATATCATGATGTGAATATTGTAAAGGGAATTCCAAATCACAACATCGATTTTAAGGGGGCCATGTAGGTATTGCATTTTGGGTTTTTGTTCAATGATAAATGTTTATAGAATTATAAATTCTCTTGGTGTAGGAATTTGTCTTACTTCCTTCAATCATGGGAAGGGTTCCAAAGTCCCATTCCATTCATGTCCAAAACCCCACCAAATCCACTTTCTCAAACAAAGATTTGGTGTGGAGGTCCAGGATACGCCATGGAAGGCAAAATAAAGTGACCATTCAATTTGCTTATGTTCCATATGCTCGCATCCTGAAATTCTTGGAAGGTGAACGAGGGGATACGAACACCCCCGAGGAATGGAATGTTTACAAAAACTTTCCAAACCAAATGGATGTCAAGCAACCAACTATCAAAAAACCACCTTGGGCATACGTGGTAAACATTTATGGCATTAACCTTTTTAATTTCTTTAATTCATATACCAAAGATGTAATCATTTACGTCTTAAGAGTTTTTTGGTCTAAATATTAGTGCAAATATGGACCAAAGGACTATCAAGAAAACTCAACCCAAACTCAATTTATTAAACAAAGATGTTTAGTGTCATTCTCAATCAAAAATCTATACACATGGCCCATGTGGTTGAAATCACGATTTATCATAAGGTCCATACACGAACTAATGGGTCATTCGCACATGGTGAACATGACCTGGAATCCATTTCTCGTATGTCTTGTTATGCTCCACGCATGTCATAAGCATTAAAGGATCACATATGGGCCCAACTAAGTTTAGGTTACACAGCCAAACAAATATATGACAAGCATAAAACAATTCGGTGGGAATGTGTGAATGTAGGTCAAAGCATGACATGAAATGATTTCATTCGGCTTCAAAACATTGCATATTTGGATTAGAAACATAAGAAAGGGAGTTGCCATTTACACACCAACCTTGCAATTTCAATTCAATCTTGGGTTCTCCAACATTTAAAGGATGTGTTCTTTTTTTAAGATGTTGGTGAAATCAACAGGACTCAAGTCCCATTCACCATAGGTATTCAAACATCAACTCAATGTGAGTCCATGTTATCATATGGTCACAATGGTCACAATGGTGCCATTTCTATGGATGCCACATTTGGCACAAATGACATGAAATTTCCATCTATTCACCTTGATGGGGTTTGATGATCATCACACATGTGTCCCTTTAACATGGATCATAATAAGTAGGCAAATAGTTGAAGATTTGATTGAATGGTTGAAACCATTAAAAAATAAAATGTTATGACGCATGCCACATTGAAAACCATCATGTTTTTTCGTTGATCATGCACCACAAGAATTGAAAGCATTACGGTTAGTTCTATACTTAATACCTACTTTGTGTTTATTTTTTTACATGTTTTTTAATATCTTTCATAAAATTCTTGATTAATTCAAATGCATTTTATGTTATACTAACCCCATCCATTCATGGTGATTTTATTGCATATGTGTCGTTATTAAGGTTGTATGGGGTATGGACAAGGTTCCCATCTACCTTTGTTGTTGGCATGTTTTCAAAGTGTGACACTTACGTGGTACTGAAAAAATCAAAGATGTGGAGGTGCGGGGTGGAATCCTCCAAGACCTTCAAAATGTGTACATGTCCATCAATCATGGAGAAATAATTGATGACTTCAAAGAGTGTGGGAGGGTTGCTATGAAAGAAAGCCTTCAAAAACATAAGTTTGGTGATGCATGGACAAATTACTTTTGAACTTATTACCATCAATTTGGTAAGTGATAATATTTATCATGGTTTAATATTCAAAATTCTTCTGTAATAATGTTATTCATCCTTGTGCATTGTGTTTATGTTTGTTGAATTATGGATGGTGGGTGTTTGAAGAATGCCCCATTCTAACCAAGACACCCAAACAAACATTGAGTCATATCATGGTGCGTTGAAACGTTAGTTTGCTTTTGACATAAAAAGCCTTAGAGAGTGTAGGATTGATTGGTTGGTGGGCGATTAACAACAACCATTGCACACCACTACATGCACACATTGGAAATGAAAAAAAAAGGAAACAAGGTTATGGAGGCCATTATTACATGAAGTGTGGAAAAGGTAGCCCTTATTCCACTCACCCATGTGTACCAAACAACCCTTGAGAGTGATGGAACTATCTAGGGATTGGAAGGTAATTACCTTCCATCCCCTTCATGTTTATCTTGGTTGTCATCATCGATCTTACATTAGTTTTTACTTTAACCTTTTTTTTCATGATAATAGTTAGGTTGTCAATCTTGTGATCTTGCAATAAACCTAAATTAGTAAATAGTCTAGGACTATCTACCTACCTAGGCCTACCTAGTTACCTACTAATTAATTTAAACAAGTAATTTAAGTCTACCTACAAATGAAAGCATAAACAAATGAATATTTTGGATTGTCACAATTGTAATTTTTTTGGATTATGTGTGAAATTACAAATGTAAAATCATATTCAACATTAACATAATTAAAATTTTAATTATCCATGAACCAATATATTTTAGTGAAAATCATATTACAAAATATGGATGAGCTTAAAAAAAGAATGGACTTGTAATGAATTTTTGAAAGAACAACATCGTCTTTCTCATGACATAATAGGGTCAAAATTGAAATTAAAAACAGTCTCATATCAAATGAGGTGTGTAAAAATGAAACACATAAAAAATTTACCAATACAAGTAATTTTGACTTTAAAATTAATTTACAACAATATGTTTCATTTTACTCTTTAAAGATCCATTTCACATTCAAAATTCCAAGCTTTCACATGGATCTTTTGACTAGTGACATGTCTACATATATCTATAAGGTGATTTACCAATATTTTAACCATAAACATAAGGGAATGCACTTTGGATAACATAGTTTGTTAAATGTTACATTGTAACAATCTAAATTAGTGTAAAATTTGACCTTTCAAATGCCCTTTTAAAACCACCTAACCATGTTTTCACTTCTACCTAGGGTATTTGCAACCTATGGTGGCTAATTTTTGGCAGTTCAGGACTCCCTAATGTGTACATATCATTAAAAACAATTTGCGATTATTTTTTCAAAAAAAATGAAGGCCATTGGATTTCTATTAGTAGGTGAATATCGACCACTCACGAAAGAGGTGGGATTTTCAAAACGTAATGGTTTTTGTTGCAATGGCTCTCCGATCCTTCAATAGGTTCGGTCAAGGTATCGTCTTTCTTGTGTCCAACAACTTGTCATGCATTTTTATGCACCTAATGTCAAAGTTACAAATCATGTGGGGCCCTTGCCCACACTCATGTGTCATCAAATATAATAGATACCACTTGAGTGTAATGTAGAAACAAATCATTGATAAGTCGATGTGGTGATAACAAATGGCAGGTGAAATCAAATCGACCTCTAATGCAAGGTTTGACATTTCCAAAAAGCTTGGTTCAACCAGTAGTGGGAAGTCTAGTCTTTTGAAAAGGTTAAGTTAAAAGGTGAAGAACATTGCATTAAAGCAGGGAAGGTTGGATTTGTGCCTCCCTCGTATGCATAAGTTCTTGAACTTGGAGATGGAGGTGTAATATCACAAACACAATTTGTTGGCCATTATGGCTTGTGTTCTAAGGGGCTTAGCCCAAAACGAGTGAGGGTTCCTAGAGACATAACTTTAAAAGAGGTCAATAGGATTTTTGGACCCATTGTGAATAGGAATGGGTACATGTCTGTGCATAACGAAAACCTAAATTTTATTTGCAAGGTAAAGACCTTGTGGGTGATAATCCACTAGAAACCATATTTGTTTGCATCAAGATTGATTCCATTAGGCATGGCTCGAAGGTTAACATTTGAAAAGGTCCATGGAAAGAACATGAATTGGGCACTTTATGCAAAGTGGACTAACACTAAACAACACTGGCGTAAGGCAAGAGCAAAACAAATCGAATTATTGAATGACAAGGATGAAGGAGAAACGTCACTTCAATACATAATATCAAAAGGTTTTGGTCTAGTTCGTGTGAATGTTTTGGTAAGTTTTTGTGGTTCCTTATTCTTCTTGCATTTGTTGCAAATTTTGTTCTTGCAATTTACTTGTTTATCATCTTTGAACTTGTCACATTGGGAAAGATGCACTATTTGTTTTCTTCAAGTTGTCTTTTGTAAGGTTTTGGTTATTTTTTCTATTGCAAATGTGGATGAATTGGAAAGCTACATTGCCTAGAGTGAGACTACATTATGTCAAGTTCAAGAATGTTTGGAAATGGTTATTTTTGAAAAGCAAAAGCCTTTCATGGATACCATGAATGCCTATAGTCAAATGGAGGATCGAAATAATCACCACCATGAAAAAGAGTAGGCACTACAAAAAAATGTTTGTTCAAGTTGAACAAGAGGATTGTGAGAATAAATAGGGTCTACTAACAAAAAATAGACACACAAAAAGGCATGGTTGATTATCTTCAATCCCCTATTGAAAATGGCAAGTCTACATATGAAATAGTGAATAAAGTATTAAAAGGGGTGGGTTCCAAGCAGTACAGTTTGGAACATAAGGTTGTTGCTTCAAAGAGACATCATGCTATTGAAGTTGCACTTTTGGATAAATTGCAAAAAGGTTTAGGGTTAGTTAAGATGATTTTGTTGCCACCAAACATTGTTGAAGAAAACAATGTTGATGCACAAGCTTACATATGGGTTGAATGATGTCCTTTTTATAGGTTGGGTTTTGAACCTTTATGGGTAGGACAAATAACTTCCTACAAACATGTGTATCATGTTTAGTGTGTGCATGTTCATTTTTCATTATCTATTAAATGTATTGATATTTTGTGTGGGGAAGATATGCATGAAAGATGGTGGGTTGCTACTGGTATCCAGAAGCCCAAGAATGAACTTTCATTTCCACAATTCCAACAAACTCCCAAAATCTCAAATTGGCAAGGTATGCATATATTTCTTACTTGTAACTTTTGTGCCTACTTTTTTTTTGTTTTTCAATTGCATGAAATTTAGATTTCAAGGTTTTTGTTCATAATATTTATAAAGCCATGAAGTCCTTGATTCAAAATATAACTATGGTAGTATGCAATTTAGTAATATTAATTACTTGAATATTGGGATTTTGCAGTAACAATGCCTTGTAATTATTCCAAAGTTGTTTTGAAATTCAAAGTAACTATTGTTGTACAATCCCAAATGAATGTGTTCCATGTACCTTAGGTTTTCCTTGCACATGATCAAAATACATACAACTACTTTAAATTTTTAAAAATCTCTAGCTAGCATGCATTTGAAGTCTCCATAAGTACACATAAATCTTAAGTGATTATACAGTTGTACACAATTTACTCCTAAGTGGTGTATCACATGTACATATAAGTCCCTTAAACGAAAAGTATGTATACACAAAAGTCTTATTTGAGTGAACTATATCCACATTTTAAGTCCTAATTGAATGAAAGTTGTGTACATAATAAGTGTTTAAGTGAGTGAATTGTGTACATAATAATCCTTTAAGTGAGTGAACTATGTACATAACATTCCTTTAAATGAACATTATGTTTATGCAAAAGTCCTCAATGAGTGTATTTTGTACATCAAAGTCCTTCAATTGAGTGTTATGTGTTCATAATAGTCCTTTGTGGTGTTTTATGTACACATAAGTGCTTTAATAGATTGTTGTGTGCACACAATAGTCCTATGCATATGTGTCTTTTGTATTTAGAACTCTCAAGTGCATGACATCTTGTGTACACAAAGAAACCTATTTGTGCATCCATTTTGTACTAACTTTATGAAAAATGAATTATTGTTGTTTTTGGCAGCTACAAATGTAGGATGATGCAAATATGCACAATTTTTTTTTTGTTAAATAATGTTTTGATTCATAGTCAAAAACTTTAGGTCCAATTAAAATTCAATTTTGGGGTCATCATGATCCAATAGTTTGATCCAAAAAGTTTTATCTTTTATGTCTTTTGCATTTATGTGACATGTTGTGGTTTTGTTTTGGTAAGGCATATAGGGATGAGGCTTGAGTGTGCATCAATCAACTTATCAAGAACTCATGGTTCACAATTCTTGGGCACAACCTCACATCTTCTTCCATGTCGTGTACATTGGGCACCTGATGTTGGTCCAAGTGTTGGTAGCATCCACATGATCAAATTTCAACCAACTATTACTCAAATGATGTTTGTTGAAATTACGTACCAATCCAAAACGAAGCCAAGGTATGTAGGTCACTAAACCAACCACCATGGCAACTAAGGATATTGTAGTTGGTATTATGCATGTAGAACATGGTCAAAAACTTGTGGATGTAAGGAAGGAGTTGTTAGTGGATGAAAGAACCAATGGAAATGAAAAAGAAGATGAAGAAAATTTAAAACCATTGGTAGATATCAATTTTGGACTATTAAAAGAAAGTGAACAACTTCACTACAGGAAAAGAAAGGCAATGGTTGAGGATGATAGATACTTGAATGGTAATTTCAAATAGCCTCTTTCAAAGAGAAAAAATTCTACTACCCTAGAGCATAAAGGTTGTAATGAAAAGTATGAGAATTATAAGACATTTGGATCGCCTAGCAACATTACAACAAAAGGTGTCCCTATACGCCAAGTGATTTCACTAGATTTTGAGTGAATTCACTGGTTGTAATGAACGAAGACTAATGAAAAAGTAGTGAATTCACTAGTCTAGTGAATGGGGATTAATGAAATGCACCCACATTTTGTAATAGTGCAATAAAACGGCAAGTCAAACACCAAAAGTTTTTGTCCAAGATAGAATATCATTTACAAAGATAACTGGGCAAGTTACACGTGCACAAAAGAATAGTGGTTGTTCAAGTGCTGAATTTATTGAATAAATCATTAATCAACCAATTATAGAAGGCCAATCTAACTTGAGATTTTGAACTAACATTTCAAGGATGAAATGTAGGTTTCAAAGCGGGATAATGTTACCCAAATTTGGTAACATGTAACTTAATAGCTTGATAATGTAAGCATGTTGTTAAACTTAACAACTTAATGTCTTAACCTATTATTTAACCTAACCTATAATATTAACCTAACCAATTACTAAACCTAATAAGTAATGATTGGGTTAAAAAGATAAGTTGATATGTTAATCAACAGGTAATTTGTAGAACTTGTACTTGACAGAACCGGTAGTTGGACATGTAATTAAGGAAGGTGTATTTTTTTGAAAATTTGAACTGTTAATTTAAGTACTAGCTAATGACTATTTATAATGGTTAGTTATGACTGTTGTATTTTGAAATGATTAGCATAAGACCAAGAGGACAAACCTATTGAGAGACTTTTGGATTTCATTCATGATTATGTGTTTCATTCTTGAAATATGGAACATGGATCATTTTTCTTTCAACCCTATTTCCTTCAAGCTTTAGCAATTTGTGCACATGTTAATTTAGGATTTATAGTAGTTTAAGTTTTATTTTGTGTGTTGTGTGTACATGTTATTGTTTTAGGAACCTCTTACTAAAAAATCCAGAAGTAAATTAACCTTAATGGGAATAGAAAAAACCCATTAACAATAAATAACACCCGATGAAAAAATGTGAAGCAAAAACTCGGCCTTGACAATACTCCATGTGTTAATATTTCATCAACAACAAAATTGAACATATGGCAAAACCATATTTTGTGTCTAATACAATAATGAAATTATCACCAAATATTCACATGGTATGTCACATGGTGTTGTAATCAATTGGTAGATAGAAATTCCAAATGAGTGTATCAAATGTACATACAAGTTCTTGTAATGAAGGTTATGTTTACACATAAGTCCTTGAAGCATGCACAATGTTTACACACAAGTCACAAGTGAGTATTTTGTGTACGCAAAAGTCAAAGTTATTGTTTTAAGTATATAAAGTCTTGTACAAGTGTGTCTTGTCTACTTGGAAGTCCCTTAAATACATATATGGTGAGAATTATCTTACTTACTATGGCAAAGAATTTCCTTAAGCACCACTAAAATGGTGACCAAATCCTATGATATAATTTGATTGAATATTAACTAATTAGGCACATTCCACTTGAGATAATAAATTAGGCTTCAACATATCCAATAGCTATTCAGCAAGTTTGTTTTCTACTAACCAATTTTCCAGCTCAAGTCTTCTTGTTTTAGTTCACAACCAAGTATAAAAACAATATTAGTTGTTTTCTACTAATTGGTTCTAAGTAGTTCAATCAATTTGTTGTAATCAATACCCAAATGTATAATAGTTCAAGGCAAATCAAAATTAGTTTACACAATGGCATTCATTTATGGAATAATGGCTAAACATTCCACTTTAAGCAATGTAATTAAGTTTCAACACATTCAACAAAAAGACGATAATTGTGTTCTACTCACCAATTTCATAACTTTCACCAAATACTTTTATTTTGGTTCACAACCAAATATAAAAAAACATCAACTTTGTCTTTTGCTAACCATTTTAATTTAAATAGTTCAATCACCTTATTATAGTCCATAAGCAAGTGGAGAATAAGTCATCATCATACTTGGAATAATGGTTAAACATTGGAAATTTTAAACATTTTAATTAGGTTTCAACACATCTAATAGAAAGACAATAATTATTTTCAATTTTCACCAATTTTGGAACTCTAATCAAGTCTTCTTATTTTGGTTCATAACCAAGTACCAAAAAAACCTTAGGTTGTCTTTTGCTAACTAAATCTATTTAAATAGTTCGAGCAGTTTATAATAGTCCATAACCAAGTGCAAAATAACTCATGGTCATATCCAGAATAATGGTTAAACATTGGAAACTTTAAACATTTTAATTAGGTTTTAACACATCGAACAGAAAGAAAATAATTGTTTTAGATGTTTGCTAGTTTTGGAGTTCTAATCAAGTATTGTTGTTATGGTTCATAACCAAGTACAAAACAAACATCACTTGTCTTTTACTAACCAGTTTTATATTTAAGTGGTTCAATTAACTCCTTCTAGTCCATAATCAAGTGCAAAATAACTCATGGCAAATCATTGATTTTTGGAATAATGGTTGAACATTGGAAACTTAAAACATTATAATTAGGTTTCAACACATCCAACAAAAAGAGGACAATTGTCTTTTGCTCACTAGTTTCATAATGTACATCAAATCTTCTTGTTATAGTTCACAACGAAGTACAAGAAAAACGTCAGTTGTCTTCTACAAACTAGTTCTAATTAAGCATTTCATTTAACATAACCAAGTGTAGAATAGCTCATGGCAAATCATTGTTTTCTAAAATGGTTGAACATTGGAAACTTTAAAACATTTTAATTAGGTTTCAACACATCCAACAGAAAGAAGATAATTGTTTTAGATGTTCATCAATTTTGGAATTCTAATAAAGTCGTCTTGTTCTAGTTCACAACCAAGTACAAGAAAAAACATTAGTTGTCTTTTGTTAACCAAATTTATTTAAATAATTCAATCAACTCTTTCTAGTCCATAACCAAGTGTTGAACAACTCATGTGGAAAATCGCTCATTTTTGGAATATTGATAATTGAATATTGGAAACTTAAAACATTGTAATTAGGTTTCAACACATCCAATAGAAAGAGGATAATTGTCTTCTATTCACCAATTTCATAGCTTACATGAAATCTTCTTGTTATGGTTCACAACCAAATACAAGAAACAACATCAATTGTCTTTTGCTAACCAGTTCTAATTAAGCATTTCATTTAACATAACCAAATGCAAAACAACTCATGGAAAATCATTGATTTCTAGAATGGCAAAACATTAGAAACTTTAAAATATTTTAATTAGGTTTCAACACATCCAAACAAAAAGGTAATTATATTTTGCTCACTAGTTTTGTAACTTTCATCAAATATTCATGTTCTCGTTCACAACCAAGTACAAAAAAAACATAATTTTGTTTTCTATTAACCAGTTTTATTTAAGTAATACAATCAATTTTTTATAGTCCATAACCAAGTGTATAACAACTCATGTGGCAAATCATTCATTTCTGGACTAATGGTAATTGAATGTTGGAATCTATAAACATTGTAATTAGGTTTCAACACATCCAACAGAAACATGATAATTATCTTTTGATCAAATCTTCTTGTTCTTATTCACAACTAAGTACAAAAAAACATTAGTTGTCTTTTGTTAACAAGTTTTAAGTAGCTCAATCAGCTTCTTCTAGTCCATAACCAAACGTAAAATAGCTTAAGCCAAATGATTCATTTATGGAATAATGGCTCAACATATTGGAAACTTGAAACATTATAATTAGGTTTCAACACATCCAACATAAAGAAGATAATTGTATTATGTTCATTAGTTTTGTGGCTTTCATCAAATCTCCTTGTTTTGGTTCACAACCAACTACAAAAAAAACATCAATTGTCTTCTACTAACCAATTCTAAGTGGGTGTAAGTACAATTGGGTGGTACCATTTAAAACGTCACACCTTCATTTTTCCAAGGCCCATCAAACTTTGGAAAAATATAGGAAACACATAAAGAAAGCTTTTTAGTAAAAAATTTTGTTGAATACATTAACTAGGTTGTATAGATTTTGAAACTTTAACAATGTCAAAAATATTTTGAATTTTGATGTTCCTATTCATTACATTCACACAAAGTTTCAAAAATGTCATAGTCATTGTTTTCCTTGAACTTTTTAACTAGGAACATTTTTCAAACAAGGTTTGGGGTTTTTTTCAATGGATATAATTTTATAAGATACTTTAGATGGTATTCTATTTGATATTTTTATTGGGTAATTATTTGAGTAGGTATGATTTAATTATGAATTTCCAAAGTTTAGGAACTTGATTCCTAAAGGGGTCACATCAATAAGGGATGAAAATTTGTAATGATTTCCACCTTTTTATTGTAATGAAAACTTCAAGCCATATACTTTGGCATGCAATAAATAAACACAATAAAAAATAATTTATAATTATGAAATAAATTAAAGAAAAGGACCCATGCATATTATTTGGCCAATTTTTGTTCCTTGACCATCTTTGAAGTTGTTCCTAGTGGGTCCACCCAATTGTACTCACACTCAAGTAACTCAATCAACTTCTTTTAATCCATAACCAAATGCAAAACAACTCAAGGCAAATCAAAATTAACTTATACAATGGCATTCATTTATTAAATAATGGTTAAGGACTCCACTAAATAAACAATGTAATTAAGTTTCAACACATTCACCAAAAGAGAATAAATTTTGCTTCCTACTAACTAGTTTTGTAACTATGATCAAGTCTTCTTGTGAGGATTCACAATCAAATATAAAAATGACATCATAATTGTCTTTTGTTTTAACTAGTTCTAAATAGTTCAATCAAATTATAGTAATCCATAACCAAATGTAGAATAGCTTAAGACAAATCAAAATTAACTTGTAAAAAAAGATTAATGTTTAAAATAATGGTTGAACATTGGAAACCTTAAACACTATAATTAGGTTTCAACACAATCAATAGAAAGAAGATAATTGTTTTATGGTGACCAATTTCATAGCTTTGATCATGAAGTCTTTTTGTTCTGGTTCACTACCGAGTGTAGAAAATATCAACAATGTATTGGAAGGTGAATGAAAGCTTAGTTGTTACACATTGACACCCAAATGGTTGAACATCCCATTTGCAATAATAAATAATTAAGCTTGAACACATGTCCAATAGATGTTGAACAAAATTGTCTTGTGCTAACCATGAACTTTCTAGCTCAAGTTTTCTTATTTTGGTTCACAACCAAATACAAAAAAACTTAACATGTTCCAAAAAGCAAAGTCAAAGTTAACTTATATAATGGAGTCAAAATTTTGGAATAATGGTGGAACATTCCACTTTAAACAATGTAAATTAGTTTTCAACACATTCAATAGAAAGAGGATAATTGTCTTGTGCTGACCAATTTTGAAGCTAATCAAGTCTTCTTGTTTTGGTTCACCACTAAGTATAGAAACAATCAATAATGTATTGGAAGGTGAATCAAAATTTACTTATAGTTCATATTGATGCCCAAATTTTGGATTAATGGTTGAACATCTAGGTCGTGATAATAAATAAGTAGGTTACAACACATCCAACAAAAAAACATCAAAAATGTCTTTTGATAAACAATTCTAAATTGTTCAATCAACTTGTTCTATAGTTCATAATTAGGTGTAGAACAATTGAAAGCAAATCAAAATTAACTTGTACAATGGCATTAAAATTTTGGAATAATTACTGAACATTCCTTTTTAAACAATTTAATCAGGTTTCAACACATTCAACAAAAAGAAGGTAATCGTCTTCTACTAACGAGGTTTGTAACTAATGAAATCTCATTCTTTTGGTCCACCACTTGGTATGCCAACTCACAAATAACTTGCCATCAAATGAATCCCCATATTCTTTACCAAATTATGCTTCATTCCTCAAGTATTCAAGGTGATTTTATGTATTGTCCATAGGAGCATTTTGTACTAAATATCAATACAACTTACACGTGAGCTCCAATAATGATGAACACCCCTCAATGGTTCTTGCAATCCCTTTCATCTACACTCATCTTGGTTACCTACAACAATCCATAATGAACTTTTAATGTGAAAGATATAAAGGTGCCTAGTAGAAGCAAAAAAACTTGATGCACATACATGATCTTCTTTAGGCATGCTAAATCATCCTTGAGCTTCATGTCAAAGGCAATTTAGACACAACCTATGAATAATGACATGATCAAATCTATCCTTTTTCCTTTTCAAAACCAATTTGGAATCAAGTGAACTTGTAATCATGGGTTCCCCGCAAATCACCATAAGATTTTCAAGCTTCATAGCATTCAACTTTCTAACATATCAACAATGTACATATGAAAGGTTAGGTCACACAAAAAAGAACAAGTGGCCTGAGCAATTACCAATTACAAGTAGATTTGCATCTCCACTTCATTCATCATCCTCAAATGTGGCGATGACAAAATTGATAACACTTGATGTGTCTTCATTCATCCTATAAACACCATCATTGCCACTAACTATGTGGTCTCTAGGTGGCATTAAGAACTTTGCAACACAAACCAAATTACATAACACATATATCACATGAAAATCTTTAAGCAAAACAAAACTTCTATCATTACTACCCCACCTTTGATAGTACAACCCTGCAACAACATCATCACTTATTATAACAAAAGATGTGCCCCACTTGTCAGTGAATTCCTTTCTTATAGTATGCATGGGTTTTGTACAACAAACAACCCAAAAATCAACACCTTCTAAGTTTCCAATTTCATCATTCACTACAAAGTTATCACCAATCTCCAAGGTAGTTGTTAACACATTCCCATCTACACTATAATCCCACTTTCCATCCCAATCATCATACATTGCATTACGGACTGACCTTGTGTCCACATGTTGTAGGATCTTTGGTACCGAATGACCTATCTACTGTAAATTTTGGCAATCAACCCACTTTCCATCAAAGTAGAAAGTATACAAATAAGCTAAATCTTTCACCATCAAAGTAGTCAAGTTATTTTTGTTTGTAGCCAAAATCGAATGCAACTTCATTGTACTTTTAATGCTATCACAACTAAATGTGAGGGAATTCCTCGATACCTCTTCCTCTTTCACCAACCAGAATACCTTCCGTAAAGGCCTTCTTGCACTTGAGTATGATGTCTCTAGTCTCTTTGATAGATGTTCATGCAAAAATTGAACAACTTCCTTTGCATTTTGTAGTTTCGCACCATTAACATCAAGTTGTTCCTTTCCAATGAGTCTTTTGATGACAACACCATCACCATCATGTGAGCCCTTTCCATGCCCATTACCAAATAAATTCCATGTTGTCTTACAACCATTAGTCGTGCTTGGGTATTTATTCACAAAAAACCAGGGTTTTGTGCTTTTGAATTGGGAGGCACACCCATCGGACCAAACCCAATGGGATGTTGGGGCGTAATCATTTTGGACCATGTGGCTCCAATGTAATTTGAAACAATGTTGAACAAATTTAAAGTCATGTTTTCGATCATCTAAAATGTAGAAATGGTACTTTGTAAAATTCAAATAATCTTTGTCAAATGGATTGGGATGAAAATTATGACGATAAATAATGTGTACCAATATGTTGATATAATTGCTAAATGCCAATGCATAAACTACATGTCATTTTGTACCTCATATGAATAGTTTTCAGCAAAATCCACAATAAAAACAACTCTATTTTTGGGGAAGGAGATAATAGAAGCTTTGAATTGCTTATTTTGCCACCTCGATACAAAATTATGCTTGACAAAATTTTGTAGCTTGGGTTTGAAATACATAATGGATTTTTCATTATTGGTCTTCTTATAAACAAAGGTTAATTTCTTCAGAGGATGCTCAACCTTTGACATTCTGATCTCCATAGCAAATATTTTCCACTCAACCATAGTTCGATTAGAACCATTACATTCTACTGGACATAATGGAAATATTTTGATGCCATAATCATTACATTGTCCATACAAACATTTCTTGTGATGCCATTCATCTTCATCTTATTTGGGGCAAACTAGTATCTGTCACATCATGGTTATGCATGGGTATATAGAAGATATAACATTATAAGAGAATTGGTTCGCATTCCTTAAAGAAACATATGGGCAAGTGCAGCTGCATTTTTTAATTCCATAGAGTTCATGTGTTACCTTCATGTTATTTAGGCCCACTCAAAGTTGGTCAATTTCAACATGGTATATGCAGCAACAAGTACTCCTCTCCTTCATTTTCTTCACATAAAAGGGTCTTAAACTTTCAAATTTCTGTTGTCTAATAATGGTTGTTGGATTAGCTTCCTTGAATGGAAGAAAAAACTATATTTACAAACAAATGAAGACCATTAAATTAAATCGTACATGTGCATGTTTATTAAGGTAATGAACTTTTCATCATACATTCCATTTTCACTAAATATTTTTGTTGTTTTATTTAAGAATAATGGATTTCTATAGCAAAGTCAATCACTACTACTTCATTATAGGGACTGTTGGCAAACATTTATACAAATAAGTAGTACTACATCATTGTACATGTACTTATGTTGTACATTTAAGAGATGTTACCACATCCATTATGGACTTAAATGTACAATTAGGTATTGTTATAACACTTTAATTGGACTTTTGCAATACACAACTACATTAGTTTACAATTCTTTACATATTAGTCAATCATAGTACATAAACTTGCACAATTTACACCAAATAGTGTTTGCATAGTCCACAAAAGTCATGGATGAATGGAAACAATTACATAGTAAGTAGTTAGTTTTCCTACAACTTCCCAAGTTGGAAAATCTTCCATAACTCTTTTGTTGCTAATCCACAACGATGTCATATGTGTACTTAATTAAGGAGCATTGAAGCGCAATAAAATCAAAACAAGATGAATGATAAGGTATTTGTACACATTACTTGAGTTTCCATTAGGAAGTGTGTAGGCTTCTCATCATACATTCCAGCTTCCAAGCATTTCCTCATCACATCATTTTTATTAGGATTCACACGAGTCTCAAATGGCCACCATGTAATTGCAACATTCTTGACATCAATTGTGCAACCATCAATCTTGCGCTTCCTAACTGATAATGACCATAAGGGGATGTTTCAATTACTGGCTATCATGTGCCTTTCCAATGCATTAGCAATATTTCTAGGGTGTAGACCTATAAATTTTACAATTCCACTCATTGAAGAAGATGGACCTACATGAATAGTTGCAAAAATGAAACAATGTTTATTAGTAAGCTCAAGATTGGATTTAGAACTTTTGACCTCCTATAGAGTTTTGTTCATTCCTGCAATAACTTCTTATTATGCAAGAGCTATCTTGTTGGAACAATGTAATTAGGTAAGTTAGGACAATTTTTTTAAGTTGAAAAAAACTTCTCCAACACAAGCTTCCTACTTTGGGGTCCATGACAAACAAGAGGGGCATTTGAAGCATAGTCTCCAAGGCTAGCTGCCAATCTTCATCATGATCGTTCATCCATTGTCTTTTTTCTTTGAGCAATTATGTCTTGCACCCCATTTTTCCATGTGTCATTTTGTGTTTGATTCAAGTAGCATCTGCATTGCCTTTCATTATGTTTTGTTTTTCAAATCTTAGTATCTTTTGCAAGCTAGTTTATAGCTTAATTGGTAGGTCTCTCATAATGTACATGCTTTGCATCACCTGGGTTTGAAATGCCATGCTATATATAGATTAGGTTGAGTTGCTTCTTTTACATTTGTTCAACCTTGTACCTACAAACATGTAATGTGAACAAAAAGATGTGTAATAAAAAGGAAATTTTTTTTTTGCAAGAATTATATACTAAAGACAAATCAAGTAGATGAACCTTAACTGTTATGTTACATGAAGTCTTGAAACCTTAATATCAAAGGAAATAAAAAACAATTATGTGAAACAAAATGGTGCTCCCAACATGTAAAAAAGACCTTCACTATATAGCAAGTTTTGTGCCATCTAATTATGCAAGTTAAGGATTATAAAATTAACTACATAAAGAAATTCAAGTAGGTTGGAGCAATTGCAAACTTTAAATCAAGATTGCAGACAGACAAAAATCCATGAAAAGCTTGAAGAATCATACAATAACCTTAAATATTATCATCAACATTGATAACTCAAACAAAAGAAAGCAAAAAAAAACTTGACAAACATATAAAGACAATTTGAAAGGTGAGAACTATTACCTTGCAAAAACTTTGGTTTAACTTCTAATTACATTCACGGAAGACAAATCAAGTTGATGAGCCCTTTGTAGAGGTGCTTTCCTTTGGTGTTTTGTTACATGTGAAATCTTCAAACCTTAATATCATAAAAATTCAAACACAATTTTGTTAAAAGTTTTTATTTCACTTGGGTTTCAAGGGATGTTACTCATTCACTAATCTACCTACTCCTATGGAATTCAATTTTTTTTTCCTTCAAAGAACCCTAAAACTCATATCAACAAAAGTGTTTTTGTAACAAAACCCTAAAAAAATTTAGTCAAAGAAACATCATGCCCGCTAATGAGCTTTAGAGGGTGTGACATACATAATACATACAAATATGGGTTGTTGTAGTAGTTATGACTAAAAGAAGAATTGTGTAGTAAAAACAAACACCATACCTTCGCTATGAGTACCATAGGTATTCCATTCTAACATACTTGTAGCTTTGGTGGTGGTGGTGATGATATAACAATCACTTCTTGGGATTAAGTTGTTGCCACTGTCATTACCTTCTAGGTGAAAGCATGGTAAAGTATACACAAAAAGTAATGTAAGCAACAAAATACTAGGGTCCCTTTAAAGAAAAGGACTAACAAGTAGATGATTTTATGGGGATAATATATATTTTGGGGGTACATTATTTCTTAACTCTTGCTTGCATGGACTTCAATAACTAAATTATTATAATCATGTTTTTTTTAATTACTTGCAAGTACTTGAATTGGACCTTAAATTTGTGGTAGTTTGTAAAATAAAGTTCAAGTACTTAAAAGTAGGTGAAATGATTTTGTAAGTATTTGGTTTTTTTTTCAAGCACGTTGATATTGATGGGGTGAACATTTTAATATATATATATTTTGGTTAATCGAGTTTGTTTTCATTATAATTAAAATCATCCCCAACCCCTAAAAAATGGGGGATATTTTTGGGGTATTTTTTCAAGTCCAAATGATATGACATAAATTTCTTTTAAAAGCTAGAAGGAGGCTAAAGATGCCCATGAAAAAAAAAAAGTTTCATTTGTTTTGAAATGGTAAAAGAAAGTTAAAAGTTTGAATTTTATTTTTTTCGTGTTTTTAAATAGAAAATAAGGTAACAAGTATGTACAAAATATCTTACTCGCACCTTTATTTATTCGAATAAAAGCAAACAAAAAAGCTTGAAATCATTATTATAATTCATGGTTTTTTTAAAGGTTCAAATTAATTCATTTCTCATTTTGACTAATGGACACATACATTTTGACTAAAAGCCAAGGGTTTGAATGACACATGCATTTATTGATTGATCAACTTGATTATAATGGTTCATTTTATTAAATACAGATAGCCAAGTTATACAACATTAGTCAAAATGACCAATGGTCTTTAGTCAAAATGGCCAATGATTTTTAGTAAAAATGATCAATGGTTTTCAGTCAAGTTGAACATTTAATCAAGATGGCTAACAATTTTTAGTCAAACACAACATGGTCTATTACCCTATGAATCTACCTCCTACCTATTCATCCACCTATTTACTTAGTTAACTACTTACCTACCTACTTATATTTTTCACTTTCATACAATCTACTTACTTATTTACCCACCTACTAACATATTATTTACTTCCCTACCCACCCACTTACTTATTTAATTTTATCCACTAAATTTAACCATTAGATTTACTCAAAATTTAGTCATTAAGTTTAGCCATTATGTTTAACCACTAAATTTGGCACTAGGTTTAACTAAAATCGAATCATTAAATTTTTTCAATAGGTATAACTTAAATTTAACCACTAAGTATAATCATTATGTATAGCCTAGGTTTATGTAATATGTTTAACCATTACAGTTGCCCACTAGGTTTAACTTAGGTTTAGCCACTAGGTTTAACCTAAGTTTAAACACTATATTTAACCAAGGTTTAGTCATTATGTTTAGCCACTAGATTTTGGCACAAGGTTTAGCCAAAGTTTAGCCATGAAATATGTTTAGCCATTAGGTTTGTTGACTAAGTTTAGCCACTATGTTTACCCATGAAATTTAACCATTAGGTTTATCAATTAGGTTTAACCACCATATTTAGCCATTAAATTTAATAATTAAATTTAATCAAGGTTTAGCCATTATGTTTAGCCATTAATTTAAGTTGTTGAATTTAGCCACTAGGTTTAATCATTAGTTTAAGTTGTTGGGTTTAACCACTAAGTTTAGCCATTAGTTTAAGTTGTTGAATTTAGCTAGTAGGGTTAGTCATTAATATAAATCGTTGAATTTACCCATTTGGTTTAACCATTAGTTTAAGTTGTTGAATTTACCCATTATGTTTAACCATTAGTTTCAATCACTGAGTTTAACCACTAATTGTCACTTAGGTTTAACCATTATGTTTAATGATGTGAAATAAACATGTGAAATAAAAAACTTGTTAAAAGTTAAACACCTTTGATGGTGCAGTCCATTGGTAAGCACTTAGTTTATCATTGTGAAATTTGGGGTTCATTTCCTTGTATTTATAACCTATGTGCATGTTTAAAAAACTAAGGTTGGTAGGTTAGACTCAGGTAGTTCAATGAGGTTAAGTTAGGTTAGAGGTTAGGTAGGCTAGGTTAAGTTAACACCTATTTACCTAAGTGCATTTTTTTAACATACTTAAACCAATTTATTACCTATTTATTTATTTATTTACCTACCTACCTACCTATTATTTTTAAAATAATAATCCAAAAAATGAATTTAATTTAGGTATAAAATTGACCTAATTAAATGGTCCACTATCTACCAATCGAATAATTAGACATTTTGTTTACCACTTTGCTCATCAAAATGACAAGGTCCAATTTGACTGCCAAGTCACATAGGATATGTCCAAAACAACTTGTTCAAATTGATAGGGTGGTTTTTTTACGCTTGTCACTTTTGGGTATTTTTTTAATTAAAAAACCAATCGAAAAAACCATGAATTGTAGTAGTGAATATAAAAAACAAAAAAAGGTGAAAATTGTTACCTTGTAGAAACTTCGATTGATCCGTGGTTACATTCACCAAAGATGAATCAAATCGATGAACCCTAGGTACAAAGGTGTTCTCCCTTGGTGTTCTTTTACACAAAGTTTTCAAACCTTACTATCATAGGAAACCGAACACAACTTTGTGAAAGAAAATAATGTTCTTAACATACAAAGAAAACTTAAACACCATCAAGCTCCAAGTGCATGTTAGTTGTGCAAGTCGGGATTGAAAGATTATTTACAAAGAAGATCAAACAAATTAAAGAAGTTGCAACTTTTAATCAAGATTGTAAACACACAAAAGTCTAGGAAAAGCTTGTTGGTTATAACTAGGAATATATAGTATGTTGTGATGTGCAACCGGCTTGGAAAGAGAAGGAAAAAAACGAGATGCTTGAGAAACGGGTTTAAGGGTTCATGTTGACATTGTCATCCAACCACAAATTTGAAAAAAATAAAGGTTGGATTTTTTGGTAAAAGGATTTTAAAAAAAATCTATGTATCAAATGAACTCAAATATAATGAAAAAAAATGTATAAAATGTTTTAAAATTTCTCCAAAAAGGACTTACCAACATGGGGGTCATTTTGAGTCTCTCAAAAGTCCTTAAAAGTACCTCTTATTTGCCAATGACACTTTAAACAACTATTTTAAATACTTAATCTCCCATTGATTTTTTTAGGACAAAATTTTGGAGGACTAATTAAATACAATTAAAATTCAAAGTCCATTTTCACATTCTTTATGGATTGTGACATTTGGGGATACTACATTTTAAAAGTCCATCATATGGTCTATATAAATAATTTGATAGTGATTTCACTTGGGATTAGTAGTGTAACAATTTTTTTCATAGATTTGAATACCATTTCACAATCTTGTGAAAATTTGAATTTTGGTCATCATTTTATTCAAAGGCAATGAAAAAATTGCCTTGTGACAAAATTTAAGCACACCATAGCTTGCAACTACCCTTTACTTACCTACTTACCAACCTACTTACTAATTACCTAACTTTTTCACTTGCCTACATAAATAATGATGTGTAACAAACATGTGAAATAAAAAACTTGACCAAAAAATCACCTTTTTTCAAGTGTAGTCCATTAGTAAATACATGATTTATTATTATGAAGGTGAAGGGTTCAATTATTTATACTTGTAACCTATGTGCATGCCTAAAGGACTAGGGTAGGTGGGTTAAACTAAGGTAACTACATGTAGGTTAAATTACATAAGTTAGGTTAGGTTAGGCTTACCACCTACCCACCCATGTGCCTTTTTTTCAACCTACTTAAAATTATTTACTATCTACCTATTTAAAAAATATTTTTAAAAAATTATTTTAAAAAAATGATTTCAATAATAAAAATTCAATTAGTCAAAAGATCCATTGTCTACCAATCTAAATTACTAATAAAAAAGATCACCCCAATCATAATGGTGGATCCAAATTGACTTGTCCATATTGATAAGGTTGTTTTTTGTAGGCCTATTATGAGATAATTGATGCTTCCATATGTGGTGGTTCTAATTAATTAGGTGTTTTCATATATAAATGGGTGTTGATGAAAATTATAATGGATTATTAATAATTTAAAATCCATAGCATAGATGGCAATTCATTGGTGAATGTTGTTTTGACATTTTCACCACTTCGACCTTATGGCATATCCATCAAGTTAAAAATTAATAACAAGGTTCAACTCCTATTAGGCTCCCTTGCTAATTAACCATCCCATGAATTATTATAAAGTGGGTAGTTAGGCAAATCAAGAATTGTAGTTGTAAGTTTTTTAAATTATAAGGGTTGAAAATGTAATTAACAAGGATATTGATCAGTGACCCAGACATAAGGAAATTTTAAAACCTCGGTAAGCTATAGTAGCCTTTACTGATAATATTGGTTATAACAAAGTTATGATCCATACACAAACTTTCAAATCATAAACATGCACATGTTCTCGTAAATCTTTAAAAGGGAAAAAAAATTAAGAACATACTATGTAAGCTTTTAAACCATAGTCTAACAAATGATTATAATTACATGAAATCAAGGAATCAATGAATAATATAACAAACTATTATGTTCCCTATTATATGTGAAGAAGCTTGACTAGACCTTTCAACCAACAATAGTGGCCATCGTTAAAAACCCAGGTCCATGAAAAGACATGAGCATTTTCATCTTCACATTCACATTTGGTAAACCATCCCAGCCTATCCTCATGAATGGAAACAATCTTTAGATAAATTGTTAAAATATGACCATTAGGAAGTAACGTTGGGTGATCCCACATTAACCAGTTCACTTGAGTACACATAATTCTTTTGGTTGGTTCTTCTTTGCGCCTAAGCAATTGGATCAAATTCAAGTCCAATGAGGAGTTGAAACGTTCTTCATTTGGTGATGTGATTTGAACTTTGTGTGGCTTGGAATTATTTGCCATGATTTGACTAACAGGTCAACGATCCATTTAGAACAAGGCACTTTATTAAATACAATTATAGTCAAGGTTAGAAAAGCTAATTTGGTAGCCAATAGACAATTGTAGCTATGTGAACTACCTTAATCCAACAAACTAGAAGAATTTCCATCAAACGATCAATAGAAGGCTAGGAAAAAGGTCATAATAAAACCCTTGGTTTTAATGGATTTATAAAGGCTTGGGTGGTACTTATTGTAAATACACCTTGGGCAAAAATTGTTTAGTTACAACATGGTAGGTG
>Ga0209611_10003928_pt1 | contig 25558 bp, 20 predicted proteins | sample S1TSphgellanicum_3_FD_187693 | JGI IMG/M metagenome (GOLD analysis project Ga0209611, IMG submission 187693) | Host-associated microbial communities from peat moss isolated from Minnesota, USA - S1T2_Fc - Sphagnum magellanicum MG (SPAdes) (version 2) | ecosystem: Host-associated > Plants > Peat...
CCTGTTTGTAGCACTGCAGTTCACATTGCCATCACCTCATATCAGCAGCAAAGAACCCAGTCAATCTTTTAGGACTAGTTCCAGGTGTTCCACCAAATCAATAATCTCAAATCATCAACTTTGGCCAGAGGCCTAAGGATTTGGCACTCATCTGATGGTGTACACTGTATATACCTGATGGATACAGGAATTATATCGTTAGTGAGGGACACAACAATGTTACAAAGACAATGACTCTGTTTAAATGATTCAAAGAATAGTAGTACCAAATCACAACCATTGATGTAAACTGCCTCTATCTTCCAGATTTTGAGCTTCTATTAGTTTGTGCTGTGAAGATTCTTGTTTTTTTTGTTGGCTTCATAGAGCTTTGTGTTTTACTCTTCCAAAAAACTATTGTCTTGGGATTTCTTACTTCCATTCAATAACTGAATTGGACTCTACTCTCAATTCATAGGAACATATCTCCTAGATTTCGTTATTCTTTGCCCTTTTCCAAAACAGCTACAAGCTTAGATCACACTTTGTACAACAATTGCAATTCTGCAACAGGAACCCAATGTGAGGAGGGGGAAGCAACCCCTTTTGCTAATCAAAAATCAAAGGACCCAAGGAGGAATTTCCAATGGAGAATAGCATCCCAATCCATGAAAATACCCATGTGACACCAAACCTCAATCAGTAACTCCTCAATCTGAGACTGTTTGCTAGAGCCCCTAGACTTAGCATCTTTACTAATAACAGACCAAATAGCTAAACCTAATTTCAGCAATAGAAATCCAGGACCATTTGCGAATCTCCCTACTTAAGTAGTAACTGCTTAAAACAAGCAAACACTACTCCTAGCAATCATCTCATAATATTCCTCCACCATCTAATAATAATCATCCACCTGGTGATGATATATTAATCTAATTTTTCAACATGTTATTAGTGGAGAAATAATACCCAACCATTGTTATTAGTGGAGAAATAATACCCAACCATTGTCCCCTCACTCACAAATCCCAATAGAATTGTCTTTGTGGAAAAATAAATTAATAGCAAAAAGTTCTCCAAGAACTAGAGCATGAATAGTGATTAAGAAACCCAAAAGATTAATCAAAATTATTGAAAGCAAGTCTACCCCAAAAAAGTCTCAAAGAAAACATTGAAAGCCTTGGCAACTAAACATAACCCCAAATTCCAAAAACATATGAAGAAAGATTTCATTGCCATGAGTCTCACAATTGGAAAGTTGCCATCAACTTCAAGTTGTAATCTTTAGAGAAAAATAATACTTGGAATAATATGACTTTGTCAAAAGATCAAAAACCAATCATTTCAAAATGGAGTTTCACAAATCAAATGGCAATATCGATAAATACAAAGCTAGATTGGTTATCAATGGATACATACAAGTCTTAGGACTTGATTTCATAAATATGTTCCCTCTAACTTTAAAATTTAAGTTTCTCATAATTTTAATATCTTTAGCTTCTCAATTTAATTTGAAAATTTCAACATTTAAACATTAAAATTTCCTTCTAAAATGGTATTTTAGATTAAGACATTTAAATGTATGATAATTCCTAAAGAATGTCCAACATCATCCTTAACAGACATAGTTTCTAAGTCACATAGATCCTTGTATGGGTTAAAACAATCACCATTAATTTGGTACCTTTACCCACTTTGTTCACAAGGTTTTAGTCAAATAGAATCCAATGTCCACATTTATGTCAAAAAATATATATTGAAAGAGGCTTCATTGTTTTGGGAATTTATAATGTGAACAATGGCATTATTCTTAGCAATAATATGAAGTTGATATGTATGAATTTTTTTTTAAATTGAAAAAAGAATTTGAAATTATGAGTGAAGGTGATCTTCACAACATACTTGGTATCGAAATCATCTAGAACCATGTGGAGGCCTTTATATTCATCTACTAAGAGATAAATCTATCTCTATGGTTGAACACTTTACAGTGAATTGTAAACACATCAAGGTGTAATCACAAAAATAGGAATCAAAATAAAGTGTAACCAATGCTTAAATTTTCATGTTTTAGTATCAAAATCTGTAATAATCTTACAAGTCATTCAAAAACATTTATGACAATGTTTATAATATATTATGAAAACATGTGGTATGATTTGGAATGGGCAAATGATGTCAACATTAAATGATCTACAATTGATCTTATTGATTTCTACTTGTAGAATCAAAAAAATTATCACATGGGCAATTAAAACACATATTCAATTAATTCTAGACTTTACAAAAGTCCAAAAATACCAACACATCATTTACACCATGCAAACAATGTGACTTTCAACTACAAATATGACCTAGTGGCCACCAAGTTGTTCACCACAACAAAAGATTTCAAGAAAACAACAAAAAACATATAAGTTGAACATCTAAATTACACCTTGTGGCCACAAGATTTTTGACCACAACCAAAAATAAAATGGAATCATTAACATAATAAAATTAACACAAATCAACAGAATTTATTGAAAATTGAAAATACAATTTGAAATTTGAATCAGGCTAATGCCCAACTTGTTGATAAGTCTTAATGCAAACAAAATTGAAAACATAAGAAATTCCAACAGACATATTAATGGAATAATAAAATGTATTTGTGACATACAAATTGAACTTAACTGTCAACTATAATCTTATCATAAATGAAATACTATTTTAAATAACCCTAAAACAATGCAAATCTTAATAGTAAAGTCAATTCCTCCTCTTTTTTGAACTTTTGTGATGGTCCACGGTCAAATATGCAATTATGTTCGCATTATCTCGAAATAAGAATCCTAATGGCAAACATTACTTTTTCCATTTTAGATTTACAAATGTTGTCACATAGTCTGCGAACAACAAGCATAACCAACTGTAAACAAAACTTAGTGCTAACAAAAGAAAACATATAACATAATTTTTTCAACATATAATATAAGAATTGAGCTAGAAAATCAAAATGAAAATAGATGAAATGATTCAAAGTGCGTACCCAAAGAGGGTTGGGCATTAATAGGATCACCGTTGTCATAATTCATATATTGCATGAACCAAGAATAATTTTGCAAAGAAGAACTTAAACGAGGTTTAAAATACTTGACCAAAACATCATAATGGTCTCAAATTGTGTTCATCAAAAGCAATTTAATTAAAGCTATCCATAAATGAGATGCCAAGTCGAACAATTGCACTTTATTCTTTGATAATAGTCCACTTCTAAAGGACTCCAAAAAAAGACCACTCCACTTCCGATTTTGAAATGTTTTACTAGGTTCATCGTTAATTAACAATGTTTGATTTTCCTTCCCATAAGGTAACCCATGACAACCATAGTACACACGCTTCAAATCCTTCAAATAATAGTAGGACCTAGGAGAAATTTGACCAGAAGTCTTTGACCATTGTTCGTGTCCCAAAATAAAGACAAATTAATCCATGAATGTATCGTAAATTAACATTGGAAGAACCTCAAGCACATCCTCTAATTTCATACAAGACCAAATTGTGATGTAAAAGTTTTCAAGTGCGTGAGAAAGAAAATGTTTCATTCCAACTCTCACTTTGACTTTGCTCTTATCAATATTTCTTACAAACATTCGAACATTCTCTCGCAGAACAATTCAACAACGAATTGAGGGAAATAACAAATACACCGTTCATGCTTAGAATTAATAATTTTTTGGGCCCTAAAGGTCGTGGATGTACATGTGAATGTAAATATATACCTTTGTTCACTTAAGTTTGATGCTGACGCGCTCCCAAGTTCCTAATTAGACCCAAGATGGGTCTAAGTTATTCACACAACGGAATTGTGAGGAATTCGGGGCACACTCCTAGCTCTCAGCACTAGAAAGGGGTAGAGGGGCGTGTTGAAGCTCCGGGATGGGACTAGGAAAAGTGACAAGCTTTAGTTACTTACTTGAACCTGCATCAAACCAACCAACAAGTGGGTTAATTCGCTTTCTGGAACACCTTTCGTGTTAAGACAAGCCACAAGCAACTCTAGACTCACATGACTCACCACGACCCGAACTCGGGGGAAACCACCACCTTCCCACATATAGTATTCTTTGTGCCTCTCCGCGGCACCTACATCCGAATGGCTTTTTGTCTTGGGACTCCCAAGGACGAGTCCCGAAACTGTCCTGGCTTGGACTCCTGGGAAACAAATGAAATTTGCTACAAAATTTGACTTTGTGAGGTCATAACTCTTTGCTCAGACCTCCAATTAGGATGAGGTTTGAAACAAATTTTTAGTTGTCCTCAAGAGCTTTTCAACTGTGTATTGCACTCCACTTGCGCGCACTGGGGTCGAGTCGATTCCCAACTTTTAATGATTGGGAATCAAACTGCTAGTTTGATTCCCAGCTTTCTTTTTGCCATAACTTGTGCTGCGAATGTCCAAATGGCCAATGTGAGCCCATTTTCGACATCTACACTTTGATAGCTTTCTAATGATATAAAAAACACCCTAATGCAAGGTCTTTTGACCCCTACAATCAAACTCTGAAATTTAGGGAGTCCTTGAGGACTCCCAAGTCTCAATTTCGAGAGTGTGAGTTTCATCTTCACACTCTCTCAAAGTGGGGTTGCGACAAATGTAAACAAATCTTGAACTACAAAAAAACCAAAGCATACCCCATTTAAACACACATAACACAAAATATTATAGCATTATGCACACCTTCAAAATTCAACTCATGATCAAATAACAATGTCCAATCAAAAATATTGTTGTTGTGTTATACAACACATTGACGTACCCTGAATTTAAAAATTTATTTCAAAAAAGCATCACATGTGGGCATTAGGTGACATTACAACATATTAAATAAAGCAACAACAAGAAGTTGGAACTAAACACACACAACCAAACCCTAGTGGGCACCAGGTTTCTTTCGACAAGACCCTAGCAGCCACTAGGCTAGATCTAACAAAACTTAACAACCATTAGACCAGATTCAACAAGATTTTGGTGGCCACTAAACCAATTCCAACAAGACCCTAGCGACCACCAGGCCTATTCAACAAGACACTAACAGCCACCAAGTAAGTTCCAACAGGACCTTGATGACATTGAAAGCCTAAAAAATCTAAATTATATGAAAAACAAAACCTTCAACCATAAAACCCAAACCTTAAACCTTAAATTTTAAGATATAAACCCTAAACCTAGGATTATATGCTCACCATATTCTTGTTCATTTTGTAAACCTTCCAATTATTTCTTTTTTTTAGATACTTTTGGTGTTACTTGAAGGTCCTTTCTTGGGATTTGGTTCAATTCTTGTCAATGTCCAATTGGACTATGTTGATTCGATCAATGGCATCCATGACAATTGACAATTTTAAGTTGTGAGATGTCACAAGATTTTGTAGAATGCATATATTTTATGTCATTGGTAATATATGGATATAATTCAATGAATTATATTTCTTTGTTGAATATATAAAATTTGATAAACATATAATAAATCAATGACTTCATTGTCATTAGGGGCATAATTAATATGTATTATCCAAAAAAATAAAAACCAAATGATAGTAATTACATGATAGTAGTTACATAGGGTTACAATTTAGTTGTATATATGTTTTACTATTTTATTTGTGGTATAAACATTGATCCATTAATTAATAATTTACATTAAACATTATATAACATTAGACCCTAAACCTAATATAGACTTATTTTTATTTTTTTATTTTTTTTAATACACTACCCATGTTCTATAGAATTTGAAATTATAATGGGATAAAAAATAGGACAATTAAGAATACAAATTCATATTATTTCCCACTCTTTTTTTTTCCAATAAAAATTTATTAAGGGTAAATTTTACTTTGGAATGTCATGGATAAACATGAGAAAAAAATAATTTGTATTCATGAGAAGTCTATTTATAGCAAAGGGCCTAGGAAAAAAACCCTAAACGCTAAGCACCACCTTATTAAAACCTTAAGGCTCCTTTAACTTTCCCCCAAGCAACTTGACTTGGGAATTGACCTAAGTTGATTCTAATATCTTGATTTAGTTGACCCTATTTCAATGTGACCTAGGGCAACATCAACATCCAAGCAAACATGCTGCATCATGACAAACGGTCAAATGTTGTGACAACCCTAATACCACACAAAGATGGGTTTGTTTGAATACATCCACAAAAGTATGTTGATCTCCAAAAACAAATCCAAATCAAACAAAAGAATAAAAGAATATTAAAAGCCAAGAAATTAAGGTTAGGTCTCATTATAATTTGTAAACAAATTAGCCAAAAAATTAAGACCTTTATATAAACGTTTAAAGTACTCGAAAAAAATTACATATGAGGTTATATTTTATGGCATTGAATTTGAGCGACAACTCCACTAGACATGGTTCAAAATTTGAATAAATCAAAATTAACAATATGGAAACTTGTGAAACCAATGTTGCATTCTACACAACACATAATAGAAAAAACGATCACCATAATCTCTTAGATTTTACTGGAGAGAAAATGGAAAATATAACACCCATACATCTTGATGAATTTGTGAATTTTCTCATGAAACAACCATTTGCACATAATGAAAAATAATTATTGAAACCTATAACTTATAGGGAATTTAAACCCCAACTTAAAAAAAAGGTGCTACCCATTGCAATTCAAGCCCTAGCTACATCCCAAAACCTAACTACTAATAAAATCAATGCAAGTTGGAAAAAAAAAAATTGAACTTAAGAGTTAAATGAATTCATGAACATGTAATTAGAATTCACCATTATGGACCAAATGAGATTTTGATGTGAAATAACATATGTATCTAGCTATCATCACTGTAACCTTGGCTTCGTGACCAGGGCAAGGGCATGGAAAGGTCCAAGCTGGGAATGCAACATGGGAGTCACATTCACAATCCCGGGAATGTGAAGGAATGAGCCCACACACTCCCAAGTGGACTCTCACTTTGGGAGTTAGAGTCCTTATGGAATCCCAAATTTTTAAAGAACGATTTGAAGGGCCAAAATTCATAGGATTGAGAACTTCCTTGTACCATTGGAAAGCTTTTAAAACGTAAATGTTTAAAATGGGCTTGCATGATCCATTTGAATACTTTGAAAGAAGGGTCAGGAACCAAAGTGTCAATTTGATTCTAGACCACTAAAAATCAAAAATTGCCCTGAATTATGTGTGTGCAAGTGGCGTGCCACATATTGTTGAAAGCTCTCATCAAGGGCTACAATTTTGCTTTAGACCTTGCCTTCAAAGGTCTACACAAGAAGTTATGGGCTTCCAAAATGGCAAAAGTCCCAATTTCGGGAATTTTGGGATGCTTGAGTTGAGAGTCTCGAGAAAAATGACATTTGGGTGTAAGCCTCATGGCCAATCACAAATAATATTATAAGGGGGAAGGTGGTGGCTTCTCGCAAGTCTGCGTCATGGTGAATCTTGTGAGTCTGTGTATGATTGTGATTCATATGTGCACCAAAAGTGTTTCAACTATGCATTACCAACTTGTTGTTTAGTTTGTGCAAATCGATACAAATAATTGATCCACTTGTCATTCGTCATAGTCCCCATCCTAGAACTCCAACATGCCCTTTTTACCCTTAAAGTGTTATGAGTGAAAGAGCGTATCCTAATTCCTTCTTCTATTATTTTCATTTTGGGACTGCATTTGAATCTTCTAAGGAATTTGAGAGTGCATCACTAACCACCATCTAAAGAAAGACCCATCAAAGATGAATGATTTCTTTCATTGTTGTGATTTGTTGGATGAGACTCAATAAAAATTACACACTATTATAATAACAGGTTTTGTGGTTTAAAAAACCCCCAAAGTGATAGGCGTAAAAAAAACCCCTTGATTTTCTAAAACAAATTGATTTTAACAAGTCCAATATGATTGGGATGGTTTTTTTTACTTTTCTTTACTAGTGGTCAAACGATACACAATGTATGGTCATCTTAATGCCCCATGTGTCATCATTTGATTTATGCTTTGGTAATCAAATGGGCGTTTGGATTATTTGATTATCAATCGATTTGATAGTTTGAAAGTACCTATGTTTCATTCGCCATGTGTCACCAAATGTTAGGTTCATTGAATGCCATGTGTAATTATTAGAGTGGATGGAAATTCGTCAATTTGATGATTGGTTGATTCGATCGACAATCAATTACACAATCAAATGATACCACTGTAAAAACTAAATAATGGTAGACACATGTCATTAGCTTGTTGAATAGGCTACTAATACATGGTATTGTAGTATGGCATAAAAAGCTAACACATGTCAAATTTAAACTATTTGTTAAGTTGTCCTTTAGTTTAATTTGCTTTCACAATGTTTTGTTATTTGACTGATTGATTTGATAGAATTGGGTCAAAATGGTGGGTGCATGTAGACTAGGGTGGACCACTTTTCATGTTACAATGGCATTTTTTTTAATATTGCATGATTGCAATTAGTACGTGTTATTGTATGTGTTAGGAATTTTCAATAGATATTCACAAATTATATAATTGAATATATACATATGCAATTAGTCGTAAATGCCAAGTGGTAATTGATTTTTATTTTATACAATAAATTTGAAGGGTTATTATATAAACCTTAAAGCCCAAACCCAAGGCCCAAACAATAAATTCAAACCCTAAACCCTAAACCTTGAAGACCTAAACCTTAAACCTTAAATCATAAATCGTAAACCTTAAACCCTCAAGCCCAAACCTTAAACCTTAAATCCCAAACCCTAAAACCTAACCCCACATTATAAATCCCAAACCTTAAACCTTAAAGCCCAAACCTTAAACCCTAAAATTTAAACCCCAAACTATAAACCCTAAAGCCCAAACCATAAACTGTAAACCGTAAAACCCGAAAATCTAAACCCTAAACCATAAACCCCAAAATCTAAACCGTAAATCGTAAACCTTAAAGCTAAAAATCTAAACCCAAAACCCAAAATGTAAACCCTATAGCCCAAACCCTAAACCTTAAGGCTCAAACTTTAAACCCTAAACCCCAAACCCCAAAGCCTATATAAATAATAATATATTATGAAATATTCATTAGTCATTCATGAATATAAAGGTATGTTTTTCAAACTAATTTGGTATAATTATATACAATCATTATTCATAAATAATAATTGATAACTATAATGTCAATTATTTTGTAAATAATAATTAACCAATAATAAATTTATTATTGGTTATTTGAGGCAATTAGTATACTAATACAAGTGACTACCCATTTTTTCCCTAAAAGATAACTCTGAAAAATGATATTCGAAATTCAAAAGTTGAACATCAAGTAATTTTGCAAGTTTGCATGGTCAAAGACATATAACCCAATGTTTTCTTTTGTTGGATTTCACTAAACCCAAATATAATGAAGGATGGTACAAATTTCTCAAGCCAACCATAGTTGTTAATTATATGCTACAAATTTTTAGTTATCAAGAAATTTTTAAAAATCAAATACATTAAATATGCAATATTAACTATTACTTCCAACTATTAGGATTTTGGGTTTCTTCATACATAGTGTAGATCTTTGTCTCGAATGTACACATCCATCATTACATTCAAAATGGAGGCCCCACTCTTCACACTAAAAGATACGAAAGAAGTGAAAGTTTTAACCATAGAGCATTCTTAAACATTTTTTTGCAATGATAATGTTCTTCAAGAAAAAGGAGTAGGATTGGGTGGAGTTTGTGACTTTTCCTTCAAGCTGGATGAACCTTGTGTAGCAATTTTCAAAGTAGGAAGGTGATGGGTGTTTGGAATTCCACAATAAAATACCTAGTATTCTTTCATCTTAATATTATTTGCTAGGTCAAAAGCACAAATATTTTGTTGTGTTCTATTGAGGTTTTGTTTAAAGATAGTAAGATATCCTTTTTATCATTAAACAGGCCAAAATTCCTTTTCAACACCTACTTGATTCCTTTCCCTACATGTTTTGCACTCTTTTCATCTAATTAATACATCTTAATATATGTAATGGTCACTTTAACATCAATTGCATTGCTAAGCGGTTAGGAATATCTAGTACGTATTAAGCATGCACAATTTATTTCTAGTGGTAGACCTAATCTATTCATTAATGAAATAATCAATGTTGTATATATTATGGTTTAAAACTGAAAAAAATGCAAAATGCCTAAATAAACAAGAAGTAGAATTTCGCTAGAAACTCACCATTTTTGGCCATTGATTAATTTGGCGGGAAAATATATTATGCCATTCATTTTGGTAGGGAAAACCTACTAATGTTTATAGTAGAAAGAGATGATGAGAGAAACGCTTAATAGTCACTAAACATTTCTTCCCAAGAATGTTTTCCAAAGAAATGCCTGGTGATTGCTAAGTGTTTTTGTAGACATATATTGGGTGTAGAATGTTTAGTGGTTGCTAGGCATTTCTATGCATAGATATTGGGTGCAAAAATGTCTGGTAGATGTTAGGTGTCTTTGTGAAGGGACATTTGGTGCAAAATCACCTTACGATCACCATGCATTTTTGCACAGTGATATTGGGCACGGAGACACCTAGTAATTGCCAAGCAATTTTGTGGAACAATATTGTGCGTAGAAATGCCTAGCGATTGCAAAGCATTCTTGCGGAGGGATATTGGAGAGAAATAATTGGGCACCACCAAATGTTTCTATGTACGGATATTTTGTGCAAAAAAACCTTATGATTGCTAGGTGTCTCTACACAGGGATTTTAGGTGCAAAAACACCTTGTGGTCACTAGGTGTTTTTGCATAGGGATTTTAGGTGTATAAACATTTGGCAACTACCAGGCATGTTTTTGCAAGGCGCAGAAATGCCTTATGGCCGCTAAGCATTTTTGAACAGGGAATTTAAGTGCAAAAATGCATGGCAATTACTAGGCATTTCTATGTAGGGATTTTAAATGTAGACAAATTTTATGTAGGGATATTAAGTGCAAAAAAACTTGGTAGCCACCAAACGTTTCTACGTAGTTAAATGCAAAAATGTTTGGCAACTACTAGTTTTGTTTAGGCATAGATATTGGGTGGGGAAATGCCTAGGGATGCCAAGTGTTTCTATGCAAGGAAATTGAAAGTAGAAACGCCAGGTGGCCTTTTAGAGATCCAATGCATGGATCATTGATAAACAAGCTCCCCGCAACTGCTTAACATTTCTAAGAGTGGATATTGGGTGCAAAAATGCTTGTTACTATTAGGTGCTTCATTTTATAGATGGTAAAAGAAGAAGTTCTTGGCGGTTGCTAAACATTTTAATCAAGGGATGCTCGCTGGAGAATAATTAGTGACCACCAGGTGTTTAAACCCAACACGCTTCACTGTAAAATTGCCTAGCAACCACCAAGAATTATAGTCCCTAGTTGGTCATTTGAAAAACATAAGGTACTTTGCGTCCTTATTTTTTGTTGCAAAATGGGCAAGTTGGAAAAAAGATGTTATGGCCAAAAGTTTGATCTCCAATCTAATTTTGCATTTTGTTTGTTTTTGGTTTAATAAGATATGGATGAGGGATTCATGTTTGGTAGCTTTATTAATATTTGGGATGCTGATGAAAATGAAAGGGTGAAGATTGATATCACAATGTGTAGAGATCCATCAATTGTTCCTATATTTGGACCTTGTGGTGTGGAGAATTGCATAGTGGTTTTAATTGAATTTGTGAATGATGATTATGGGTAGCGGAAATTATTCTATCCAATTTCATGTGTGAGATACTACGGATCAGCAGTAGGAATAAAAGGTTTTTGGCCTAGCAAATATCTGTTGATGAATGATGAAATGGTTAGGACGACAATAGAACAATGTCACATGATAATGGATGGGGTGAATCAAAGAAGTGGGTTTCATGTAGGGACAATGCCTTGGCAAAAAACTTCCAAGCTAAGGACATCGATGATGTGGAAAATATGGGTAATATAGTTGAGGATTTGCGTAATGAGAAATTACATGGTGAAATGAATTATATCTTTGAGGATGGTGTGAAAGGGTCTATTGGGAAGTTTGGGTCTGATTCCATGAGTGAGAAGGAAGTGAAAAAAATATTGTGGAAAACGATCATGAGGTTAGTGGTGAGGAAAATTTTGAACAAAATAAAGAGGACTACAACCAAAGGAATGCATGTGGGAATGATGATGCAATGTATGGCCATGGTGTGAGGGGGACAAATTCAAATATAACGGGAAGATGTCGATCTTAGTGGCAAAGAGTTGAATATGATCTTGTAAACAATGGTGGGGTTTTCATTGCAAAAGGTTGGGTGGTTGCATGTGACCCATAGGAAGCAATTCTTGATGATCAACTTGGGGAGGACCATGTTGGGCTTTGCATCTTGTATTGTCTTACGACTATGTCAGTAATGATGACCATTTGGAAATGACCATTAGTTCAAACTATTCTTAATTGGTACCCTTTTAAAAAACATTTCATAACATTTAATGAAACCCACATACTAGATGTTGATGGTGGGATCAATTAGTGTAAAGAAAAAGAAATATTCCTTTCATAAGAAGAAGCAAAACATAGTTGATTCTAAGGGTTCCATTTCTAGAATTGAAAAAGTGTTGTTAAAGGAGTCAGTGCATAATGTGGGTGTAGCAAAGTGTTGCGCCATGAATTGTTGTCAACATTTTCTTCATGAAAAGATGTTGAGACAAGAGTTTTGGGGTTTGTCATTTGAAAACTGCAAAACACAAGGTTACATATTCTAAGAAGGTTACATATAAAGGGAGATGGAAGCCAACAAAAATTTATCACTATTCAAGGTTTTAAACATTTGTGAAAGTTTGGTACGAGATCATTGGTCTTTCTAGGTCAACATATATGTTGTACAAATTACATAGCAAATGAAGTTGTTAGTTTTTACCACATGGCAACAAAGGTACACATAAATTACGTGTGTCAACTTGGCAAGTCAAATGTTCACTCATTAATTAACTTGTCTATGGATATTATGTCACATCAAATGAAAGGGATTGGAAATGGTAAACAATATGTGCAACGTCTTTTGCCTAAAACATGGAAGAGTTTGTAGGAATGCAATGATCAAATTAATTATATGGAACAACCAACATTTTTTGTTTCAATCTGGTGACAAATGCGTTGCGGCTGCTAAGTGTTTCTCATGAAAAACTATTTTATGAAAAATTGAAATGGATTTTTGAATGTTTCTTTGGCAACATACATCTATAATGAAGAATCTAATTTTTTTTGTTTTTTTATATATTTGCAGGTTGGTTTATAAACAAGGAATTAAACATTAGAGATATTTCTCAATTTACTATGAATAGGTTGAAAAAAAAACACCATCTGAATGTTGATGTGTGAAAGCGAGGGTGACGCGCTCCCAAGTCCCCAAGTTAGCCCCAAGTTGGGCTAACTCACTCAAGTTGCAGAATTTCTGGGACTCGGGGCACGCTCCCAACTTTCAGCACTAAAGGGGGTGAGAGGGGCGTGCTGAAAGCTCCGGGATAGACTAGGAAGAGGGACAAGCTTACTCAATTACACGGTCCTGCATCCAAATCCAACCCACAAATGGGTTAGAACTCATTCTGCACCTTTTTAGGACAAGCCACGGGCTAACTTGGACTCACTTGACTCACCACGGCCCGAATTCGGGGGAAGCCACCACCTTCCCCCATATAGTATTCTCTACAGCTCTCCACGAGACTTGCATTTAAATGGCTCTTTTTCCTAGGACTCCCAAAGTGGAGTCCCGAAACTATCCCGGTTTGGACTCCCGGGACTTTGGACGCTCATAACTCCTCGCCCCAAACTCGGATCGGGATGAGGTTTAAACCAAAGCTGTAGCTATCCTCGATGTGTAACACTTCACCTGCACGCACCGGAATCGGGTCAATTCCCGACTTTTAATGGTCGAGAGTCAAACTGCCAGTTTGACTTTCAACCCTTCTTTTGACCATAACTTGTGCTGCAGATGTTCAAATGACTCATGCGAGGCCATTTTGGACATCTAAACTTCAAGACCTTTCCAACGATATAAAAGACGCCATAATGCGAGGTGTTTTGACCCTTGAAATTGCGCTCTGAATTTTCAGGAGTCTTGGAGGACTCCCAAGTCCCATTTTCGGGAGTGTGAGTGGCGACCTCACAACTCCCTCAAAGTGGGGTTGCGACAGTTTGTGTTTGCGAAATGCACTGTTTGTGAATCCCTGAACAACTTGATATCCAAATTGGGAAAGAATAGTAATGAGGCTTTAAAATATGAAGCAAAGCTAAAAAAACATATCTTGCACTAAAAATCATGTAAAAACTTATACCATACTTGGAAGATAGACTTAATGCGATCAAAAAATGAGTTCTTATGCATTATTCATGACAAGATAGACCATGCAAAAACTGTGTTTCTAAGGTTATAAGTGTGTAACAAAATGATATTTGGGCTTGGACAATTGCTCATTACCCTTCTGGGTATGATAACACATGGTCATGGGATGAAAGATATGCATAATATTTTAATGAATTGTGGCCAAACGATCCCAATTTCACAATTGGGTCCTTGCTACGGTTCTTGCGGACTTTAGAGGTGGCCCTAGTTTTAGAGTCGAAATTATTATTTGAACAACCTTTGCAAAACTCATTATTTGCATGTATGTTGTAAAGGAAATCAAGTTGCATATGCAAATTACGCACCTTAGATCAAATTGTTGGTTTGAATTAACTTTCAATGCCAAGAAATTTGTTGCTTCAAATGGATAATTGTGTTAAAGACAATAAAAAATGGCATTTATTAATGTTTCTATCATTATTGACAACGAAGGATGTGTCTGAGGAGGTCAAATTGGGATTTTTTGTAGTTGGCCATATGCACGAGGATATAGATGGTTACTTTAGCTATTTGTCAAAAAAGTTGAAGGAAGAAAACAATTACATTTTAATAGATTTGATGAAAGCTTTCGTGATCTCAAAGGAGAAATCATCCATTCTTCAATTGATTTAGGAGATTCCAGATTTTAAATCTTGGGTCCCAGGTTGTTTGAAGGATGGCCTTGAAACGTTGGTAAGGCATATTGATATGCATCTATTTAGATTTTTTGTTGATTCATTAGGTTGGCTAGTGACGCAATACAAAGTTTTTCCCACAAATCATGTTTAGAGTCCAATAGATGGGTCTCCAATTAAATTATGGAAAGTTAATCCAAACGGTTCACTAAAGTTGCTTACTAGAGTTCCAAGCCATGTTCCATATTGCCCAATTTGGGGCAATGATGCATTAGGTTAATGGACAAAGAAAAGCTAATAAATTTTAGACTATCCAAATACATGGATTTCTAGAAGGTGGGCATTGCGCAAAATTCCACTTATGAAATGAAGAAGAAGTTGTATGTGGAGTACTAAGATGATATTTTGTTGCATTTGTGAAGACCATTACTGCCTCAATGTATAACTCTTTTGGAGGGTGGCCTTCAAGCAATTGGAGGTCTAACTATGCGAGGGCTTCATTATCAATTGTGATGGACATTGTTGATCCAAAAGATCCAATTCAAGTTCCTTATTGTGAACCAAAGAACATGAAACCTTTAACTACATACATGCCATTTAGAGATCTTAATGTTGGAGATTTTGTGTTCGTGAACCCCATGATTTAGATTTTGTTCCTATCTTGATGGGAAAAGAGGAGGGTGATGTTATCAAGGATGAAAAAAATGAATATTTTAAAATGGTGAAAGTTCAATGGTGGGCTCATATGAAAAAAAGATCAAATTTGGATGGACGACATCTATATGAAGATTGTTGGAATGGGAAATGGAAATGTAATTTAGCAAATCCAAAATAATAGTTTGACATTTCAACTATTTTTTTCTTTTTTTTTTGCTCAGAATAATACAACAAACAAAAGTCAAATTAATATTCTTGCTACAACCAATTTTTGAAGGATGTTGGTGACATTGATTAAATTATATTTGCAAATTTTTGATGTCTTTTGTATCATTGTATTGATTGGATTGTCGTTTTAAATCTTTTTTGCAATTTTTGTGTTGTATGGTTTAATACACAAAAAGAAAAATTCCAAAATTTATCCATGTACATGATTCTTGAAGAGTAATAATAAATAATCTATTTTGTTCCACCTAATCCCTAATATTTGGTGGCCACCAAGTGTCAACTTTCCTACATGGTATGTAAAGCCCCAAAAATAATGGATTTGTTACAACATGAATAATAAAATTACATGCATAGACATTATTGTTATTAATATGTTGTGCCTTGTTTGTATTTCAAAAAATTGAATTTTTATTTTTATTTATTGGGAGCATTTACTTGTGACTTTTTTATTTGATAATCTATTATGTATTATCACTTGGTAGGCACCCGGATAAATATCATGTTAATTATATATGGAATTTGAAACATAGTAGATTTGTTATTGTATGATTAACATGGATGGATCAAGTTGTTATTGTTAAAAATATAGCATGTCAATATATTAGATTCAAAATATTGAGTTCATTTTTCTCACTTTAAATGGGAGTTGTGTCATTTGGTTTTCATAGCTCACAATTTTTTATGTTTCATTTGGTGACCACCAGGTGTTCAATTATAAGTTAAAAAGTTTTATGGTTTATATATATTTGAAAAATATTAATAAAATTTGTGTGATAGTATGATGTTGTAGTTTTGCCAATTTGGCCTCTTTCCTTGTTTCAAATTCAAAGGGTTGAGTCTCTTAATGTTAGATAGAAGCACTAACATTTGACTTTCAATCATTCATGAAAATTCATAATCTTGTCTTAGATTTGATGTGAATGTTTTTAACATAATGTGTACATGGATCTTTTTGGAATTGTTGGTTACAAAGTTGTTTTTATTTGGAAATAATGTAATTGATTTTTTTAATAATATGACATTCACGTCAAAAATGATCATTAATTTGTTAAATCTAGTGACCACTAGATGGATTTCATTCCATCCACCAAGTTGTATAAATTCCTAAATTAAAATTTTAGTTTTAAATTAATTAAATATGTGTTTAAAAAATAAAATCAATTGCACTTTTTTCTATTGAAAATGAGGTTGATGATAGGGTTGTCATAACATTCGAATGTCCATCATGGTGTGATGTGTTTGTTTGGATGTAAACACAGCCTAGAGTCACATCAAAACAAGGTCAACATAGGTCAAAGCCCATATTGGGCTACTCGGGCCAAGGTTGTCAAAACTAATGCCATAGTTGATGGCACTTTTAAACGATATCAAAGCATGTTTGGTAGCAAAGGGCTATTATCAAAAGCCTAAAATTGATTTTGTAGAGACATTTACTTGATAGTTTTGAATCTATTCATGCATTCTTGGCCATAATTGTTGTAAAAAATATGGACTTGATTCAAAACTACCTTTTGACATGGTTTTCTATCTGAAAAAATTTATATGGAGTAGCCACAAGGATTCCAAGTTCCTAAATCTATGCAAAAAGTCTATAAATTATTCAAAAGTTTATATGGCTTGTGGCAAGCTTCTCGAGCATGGAATGCTATCTTTCACAAGTTTTTAAAAGATCATAACCTTGAGGTTTTTGAAACAGATCCTTGCTTGTATTTTGATCATTCTTCTCCCAAATTGATGATTTTAATTTTTGTTGATGATGTTTTTGGGGGTCACACAAATCCTTCCAAATTCATGAACGTAATTTAAGATCTTCAAAAGTAGTTTGACATCACATTTGGTGACGTAGGATGTTATATTAGCTTATGGATTATTCAAGATTGAGTCAACCATACTTTAGTCTAATCACGTGATTTTGATTATTTATGTATGTATTCAAGAGCCCATTAATTGGCACTGATCTAAGTGAAAATACTCAAACTTTTTGTAAATCTCCATGCAAAAAACAAGTTTTATTTACACTAAGCATGCAACTCTTTTATCTCCATAGCACACGGAAGAAGAAATAATAAGAGAACAAAGAAGAAAAGCAATGAATTCATGTAAAAGGTTGATAAAATTCGAAAACAGAAAAGAATTTCTAAATTTTTTACATGTGGCACACCTATGTAAATGAAAAGAATAAAACTTCTTTGGACTTCCACAACCACTTTGCAAAATAAACCACAATAAAAAAAGAAAACACTCACACTCCCCCCCCCCCTTCCAAAAGCAAAAAATCTTCGACCTCTAAGGTGCATACTACATGTCCTCATTGGCCATCATTTTTTCTTGAAACTAATACTAGAGACACTAGAGTAGAATTGCCCATCATTGAACATGTACCTATAATTGAACACTTTCCTTCTTTTCTTCATTCCTTAATCAAATTGAGTGATTTTTGTGTCATTGGATGCACAAACTAGAGGGCTATAGATGTTCTTTAAGCATCAAAAGTGAAGGAACAACTCAAAAAATTATAGGTAGAGGATGAGTGATAGACCAAACACCCATATTTTCCCCATTTCTTTACCAAATTGAGTAATTTTTGCACCATTGGAAGCACTAGGTGGAGGGCTACAATTATTCTTTCAGCTTAAAAAGAGAGGAATAATGTGTGAGGATCCGACCTCCTTTGAGTTCTTACAAGTTGGCTCATTGGCCTATCTACCCTAATTGGGGTACATAATTTATTCCAATAAAAAGGCGAGAGGAAAGCATGTGAGCAAAGCAATACACAATCTCTAGAAGGATTGATTTACAATCCACATTTCGTCTTGTTCTTTTTACCTTATGTTAAAAGGTGAAGGAAGGTCAACAATTAACATAGTTATTTTGGGTTCAAGTTAAAGAGCAAGAGATCCTTTTCTAAGGAAAAACAATTCCCTACTAGAAGCAAATGGTCAATCCCTAGCATTTCAAAGGTACCTGAGTAGAACTGGAACACATTTGCATAAAATTTCGCTTTTCATGGTCACCAAAATCAATATGCTCCCATTTGAAGTCATGTAGAAATAACATGTCTCCTTTGAGACCTAGTCTGATTACAATTGTGGGACGTTGCTAAGTTAGGTATGGATTTTTGACGATGTAGCATGTAACTTACTCAATTCACCTTTGTTCCCAAGGCAAAGAACAAGTGATCCAAATTTAGATTTTAGATCATTTGTAGATGTATAAACTAGTGTTGTGCAATTTTTCCTTTTTGAGAGAACTTCCTATCCGGTTCTAACATTTTAAAATTTATGTGACAATTCTTTGAGTATGGGTTTGAGAGCTAGGTTCTTCCAAATTTGAACCCTTTGGTTCCAGTTCTATCACATCTTTTCAAATTCAAAAACCTCCAAACCCGACTTTTGAATAGGGTTCAGTTCCATGTACACATTACACATTCCCCAATGCTAAAGATTTTGTGAATACAAAGTTTTATGACAAATTAAACTAGGGTTCTATTTAAATATAAAGTTGAACAACTAATTGAAATTAATAATTCAGTATAAAGTTCAGTCTATTTATTAACTTTTGAAAAAAATCTATTTTTTAACATATATATCCTTACCAAAATAGTTTTTCACGATTCTGATTTCAAATTTAGCAAAACATTTTTTCCACGATTTGATTCTTATGTCAATTCCAACAAGTTGATGTTAATTCGGGTCTAAGCTACAAGAATCTAGCTAGAGTGAACCAGCAGCCACCAATGCACTAGTTAGCCATTATGTCCACTGGATGGGCTAAGTTTTTTCATTTGATGTCAGATGAGGTTCATAACAGTCCATTTCCTTTCGCTGTTGACCATTGTACTTTTTTTTTTTGGTTTGTTCTTGGTTGTTTTTCCCCTAGACCTAACCTCACACATAGCTGCCTTACTCACCTTCCTACCTTCATAAGTATTGTACCAACCTTAGTACCTTACTAATTATTTCCTACTAACATAGCTACCTTAATAACGAGTTATCCTACTGACTTAATTACTATACTAACTACCTACTATACTAACCTAATTACCATGTTAACTACATACTCTATTGACTTAACCATTATACTAACTACTTACCCTACTGACCTAGTTACATTACTATTTACCAACCCTATATACACAACCACCCTATTGACTTTACAAACCTAGTCACCTTGATAAGATAACTTGTTTCTTACGTACTAATTTGCCTATCTATCTAGTTACCTTACTAGTGTAACTTTCTTCCTATCTACTAACTTGCCTACCTACATGCCTACCTACTTTAGTAACTTATTTACCTTGCTCCTTGAACCTCTTTTCTATTTACTAACTTGCCTATTAACCCAACTACCTACCTATATACCTACTTACCTACCTATGCACCCACCTTACTACCTACCACTTGTTCACCTACCTACCTATGTTTTTTACATAGCCAAATACCTAACTAATTACCTATTCATTTTTCCCACCCCCCAGCCCCCCAATCCTACCTATCAATCTATTAAAGTTCGCCCTAGTTCATGGATGATGAACATAGGTTCCCCTATGTAGTTACTACAAACAATTTACAGTGGAAACAATGTCATAATTGCAACCATTTTGGTTTAGTTAATGCATATTTTATTAATTTTGTTTACCTAATTTATTTATGGAATGGACATTGCAATACATCATTTCATATAATTATTATAAGTACGTACTATTGGATTATGGTTTAAATTTTAGGTTGGGACACATAAATTAGTTAGCAAGTTTTTCACAAATCTATAGTAATTAACCTAAACTAGGCTAAATTTGGGGGGGAAATTTTAAGGTTTAGACATATGTAAATTAATACAATTTCATTCTATATTTTTTTCAAAGAGAATGGAAAATTTTGTTTGGAGAAATCACACAAAGGTAAGAAACATTTATTTTCTTTTAGTTTTTTACAAAATTTATTTGATTGTTTTTTAGGATTAAAATTTTTTTTTATCAGTAAATTTTTGTAGGTTAAAAGCTTAAAATTTTGGTTTCTAAATTTTTTCCTATGTTTTTAAAATTTTTATGTTTTGCATTATATAATTTGTATAGTTTTTTGGGTTTAGGGCATATATCATTAGGACTTTTTCTTGTTAGGGTTTGTATAGTTAAGGTTTTAATAGGGCTTATGGCAAAATATCAAATGATGGAAGCTACGAATACAATTAAACTTAAAAAAACTTCTACAATTTTTTTATCTACATTTAATCTAATGTATGTAAGTTTTTAAACAATCTAACCCACCATTTTTCGATCGAAATTCCCAATCTGTATTAGGAATGATCTCATCATTTGAATTGCAAATCGTCACCATTGTTAATTATAAACCACATAAATTTTTTAATTCATTAATTCTCAATTTTAATGAAGCAAAATTTTGCTCCTTAGGTCTCAATTTTGATGGAACAACATTTTGCTCCCCAAATCTCGACTATAATGGATCAACGTTTTGCTTCCCAATTGTCTGTTCTTGTGAAGCAACATTTTGCTTTTGAGCTTCCAAATCACCAATTTTCTTTAGTTTCCTTCCTTTAGCCATTACAACTTTCAACATCCCAGAAAACACCATTTCTTTGTTAATTTTCAATTTTAATGAACTAGACCAAAAGGATTAGAGAAGAAAAAAAAAAAGAAAAAAAGGTGACGACAATTTATTACCATCACCTTTTTCACAGCACCACCACCACCACAATAGAAGAAGGCGATGACATTACTACCGTCACCTTCTTTGCAGTAAAACTACTGAAAAAGGCTATGGTAGTTGTCGTTACCTTTTTTTGCAGCAAAGCCATTGAAGAAGGTGACAGAATCTATCATTGTCTTCTTCTTTTCAAACATAGAAAAGTGACATAACCTTCGTCGCTACAACACCACCACATAAGAAAGCAAAAAAGAAGGTGATGGCAGCTACCATTGTTTACTTCTTCTTAGCAACACCCCCCCAAGAAAAAGGCGACAGTAATTGCCATCACCTTTTTCTTCACTACAACACCCCCCCCCCCCTCTAAGAAGAAGACGACGGTAGTTGATGTCGCCTTCTTCTTCTTCTCTTCAACACGCTTGAAGAAGAAGGCGATGGTAGTTGTCGTTACCTTCTTCTTATGTGCAACACTAAACCACAGAAGAAAGCGACGACAACTTCCGACGCCTTCTTTTTCTTCTTTACAACACCACCCCCCAAAAGAAGGTGACAACATTTGTCGTCGCTTTCTTCTTCTTCTCAGTAACAACAACCACAAAAGAAGAAGGCAACGGTAGCTCCCATTACCTTCTTCTTCTTTTTCTTCTCTCTAACAACAACCATAAAAGAAGGTGATGACAGTTATTGTCGCCTTCTTCTTCATTTTCTTCTCTACAACAACATCCATAAAAGAAGGCGATAACAACTGTCGTCACCTTCTTCTTCTTTACAACAACCCCCAAGAAGAAGGCGATAACAATTGCTATCACCTTTTTTTACTTTTATAACAATAGCCAAAGAAAAAGGCAACGACAATTGTTGTCACCTTCTTCTTCACCTTTGCAATACCAGTCACAGAAAAGCCGACAGCAATTGTCATCGCCTTCTTCTCTACAAGACCCCCCTAGAAGAAAGTGACAATAACTACCATTGCTTTCTTCTTCTTCTTCTCTACAAAACCCCCCTAGAAGAAAGCGACGGTAGTTGGCAACTGTTGTCGCCTTCTTCTCTACAACACCACCTCCATAGAAGAAGACGACGACGCATTTTTCTTCACTATAACATGACTAAAGAACACAAAGAAGGCAACGATAGTTACCGTCACCTTCTTCGCCTTCTCAAACACAAAGAAGAAGGTGATAACAGCTTATTGCCGTTACCTTCTTCGTTGCTGCAATAGTAACACAAAAAATGTGAAGAAGGGGAGGTAGGTAAGAGGGAGGTAGGAGGGGGGGGAGGTAGGTAGGAAACAAAATCATTAAAGAAGAAAATGATGGTGTTTTTTTCTTCTCAAGCAAGAAAAAAACACACAAAGAAAAAACAAATGCAAAGAAGGGAAGGAGCTTACCTTTCTTCTTTCACTTCCGCATTTGAGATGAAGCGCTCTTCTTGCCTTTTCGTCTCCATGTTCCTTGAACTCTTCACGTTCCTACAACATTGAACTCTCCACCTTCCTCAAGCCATGTGTCGCAAAGCTCTGTGTCGCTCAAGCTCAGGAGCTTTACTAAGCTCTTGAGATGGAGTGAGTGGGAAATGTGGTGAGGAAGGTAGGAGGGGGGGGTAGGTAGGAAGGGGCAGAGGTAGGTAGGAAGGGAAACTTCTGGGGCAGAAAAGGGGGCTCAAAAATCCTTGAGGAAGAGGATGGGTTTTTTATTCATCCCCAAAACAGCTTGAACGGCCTCATCCTCAACTGATGCATTAGTGGCTGCCGGTTCACTCGAGCTCAAAAACTTGACCTTGAACCGCCAATTATTACCCTTGAAAGATTGTACCCACCCAACACTGGTATAAACCCAGTCCAGCACCCACCAGTGCACTATCCATCAATGGAAACCTGTTCTGATGGGCTGGAGTGAACTAGCAGCCACCAATGCACCGGTTGAGGATGAGCTTGTTGAAGCCGTTTTGTGGATGAACAAAAATCCCATCCTCTGCCCACACGTTTTTTTTTTCCCACCTCTTCTCTGCCCCAAAATTTTCCCGCCTCCTACCTACCACCTACCTCCCCTTTCCTACCTACCACCTACCACCCCCTCCCCCCGTCACTCCATCGCTAGAGCTCTAGAGTTGTCGAATGAAAGTGAGTTTAAAGCTGGAGCTATGTCTGGAGCCGAAGCATGCTTCAAGCTAGAGCTAAGGAGCTGTGGCTGGAGCTCGAGCGGGACCCATGTAGGACCCAAGTAAGCATCTTTTCTTTTTTCTTCTTTTCTTGTTTTGTTTGTAACGCAGCGAAAAAGGTGACGGTTGCTGTCGTCGCCTTCTTCTTCCTCTTGTGGAGCTGCGCTGCGCTATTGTGCAGCGAAGAAGGCGACGACAACCACGTCATTGCCTTCTTCTTCCTCTTGTTTTGTTGTGTTGCGCTGCAGCGCAGCGAAGAAGGCGACAGTAGCTGCCGTCGCCTTCTTCTTCCTCTTGTGGAGCTATGCTGTAGCGCAACGCAATGAAGAAGGCGACGACAGCCACATCGTCACCTTCTTCTTCCTCTTATTTTGCTGCGTTGTGTTGTAGCGCAATGAAGAAGGTGACAACAGCCACGTTGTCGCCTTCTTCTTCCTTTTGTTTTGCTACGCTGCGCTGCAGCGCAGCAAAGAAGGTGATGGTAGCTGCCGTCGCCTTCTTCTTCCTCTTGTGGAGTTACGCTATAGCGTAGCATAGCGAAGAAGGCGACGGTAGCCACGTTATCGCCTTCTTCTTCCTCTTGTTTTGTTGCGTTGCGCTGCTACACCGCAACGAAGAAGGCGACGGTAGCTACCGTCGCCTTCTTCTTCCTCTTATGGAGCTGTGTTGTAGCGCAGCGCAACGAAGAAGGCGACGGTAGCTGTCGTCACCTTTTTCTTCTTCTTGTGGAGTTGCAGCGTAGTGAAGAAGGCGACGATAGCCACACTGTTGCCTTCTTCTTCTTCTTGTGGAGTTGCGTGCATTGCAATGCAGCAAAGAAGGTGATGGTAGTTGCTGTCGCCTTCTTCTTCCTCTTGTGGAGCTGCAGTGTGCTGTAGCACAGCAAAGAATTGCCATCGCCTTCTTCTTCCTCTTGTGGAGCTGCGTTGCAATGCAATGCAGCGAAGAAGGCAACGGCAGCCACGCTGCCTTCTTCTACTTTGACTATGTTGCAGGGCAAGAAGGCGACGGCAACAACGTTGTCATCGCCTTTTTTTTCTTTTTTTTTGTAGCGCAAGAAGTTGCGAAGATGAAGGCGACGACAACTGTCATCACCTTCTTCTTCTTCTTCTTTTTGCAATGCAAGAAGGCGACAAGAGCTATGATGCCGTCGCCTTCTTCTTTTTGTTTTGTTGTTGCGCAACAAAAAAGGTGACAACATCTTTGCTACCGTTGCCTTTTTTTTTTTCCCTTGTAAAATAGCAAAGAAGGTAACAGCTTTGTACTGAAGAAGAAGAAGACGACAACTACCGCCACCTTCTTTGATGGCTTTGCTGCAAAGAAATGGCGATGTTCGCCTTTCTTTTATGGTTTAGGTTCGAAGAAGGGGTCGGTAGCAATGTCGTCGCCTTCCTTTATGGTGATGATTTTTATTTTTTCTTTTAGTGTTCATGGTTTAGTTCATTAGGATTAACATTTAATAATAAACGGTGGTTTTTTGTTTAGGGTTGAAGGTTTTAATGGCTAGGGGAAGAAGACTGAAAAAAAGCGGTGGTGGTGAGCTAGAAATCAATATGCAAAATGTTGTTGCATTAGATGAGGCAATTGTTGTGCGAGATGTTGCTGCACGAGATGAGGCAGTTGCTGAGCCACATGTTGTTGCATTAGATGCGACAACTATTGAGCAAAATATTGTTGCATCAAATGCGACAATTGTTCGGCAAAATGTTATTGCATTAGATGAAGCAATTGGTGACTATCGCAACCCCACTTTGGCCAAGTGTGGGGGTGAAGCCCAACACTTGGAAAAGTTGGAGGTTGGGAGTCTTCCGGGACTCCCGAATGTTCAGAGCTCGACAGCAAGGGGCAAAACACCTCGCATTGG
>Ga0209611_10003929_pt1 | contig 25553 bp, 15 predicted proteins | sample S1TSphgellanicum_3_FD_187693 | JGI IMG/M metagenome (GOLD analysis project Ga0209611, IMG submission 187693) | Host-associated microbial communities from peat moss isolated from Minnesota, USA - S1T2_Fc - Sphagnum magellanicum MG (SPAdes) (version 2) | ecosystem: Host-associated > Plants > Peat...
TCCGCCCGCGATCGTGCCGAGCGGCACGGTCAGCGTTTGCCCCACGAGCGTCGCGTGCGTGGCCGGCGAGCCGTCGAGCATTACCGAACCGTTCACGACCGTAATACCTTTCGGCACCTGGTCCGTGAACGTCGCGGCGATCGCCGGGCCCGCGCCCGTGTTCGCGACGGCGATCGTATACGTGACGATCTGACCCGCGAGCACCACTTCGCTCGCCTTGCCGTCGATCAGTTTGGTTGCGACGAGCGTCGGTGGCGATACGGTGTTCGGCGGTGACGTTGCGGCACACGATCCGCCGGTGCACGGTTGATCGCCCCCCGCGGTCGCGGTGTTGGTAACGGTGGTTCCCGTCGCCGCCGTCGCGTTCACGACCGCGCGGTAGACGATCGTCGTCGTGGCACCGACCGAGATCGTTCCGAACGATTGACCGGCGGTAACGACGGCGTCGGGCGCGGCCGTACCGTTCACCGTGACGGAGCCGGGCACGAGCGTCGCGTTGCCGAGCACGTCGGTCACGTGCGCGTTCGTCTCGGCGAGCGTGCCCGTGTTATGCACCGCGATCGTATAAGCAATCGTCTGACCCGGGCTCACGCTCGTGCCGCTCGGATTCGAGGTCTTGGCGACCACGAGCGAGGGTTGACCGACCGTGAGCGTCGCTTGTGCCGGCGCGCCGTTGGTCGAGCCCTGGCCGGTCGTCACCGCGCCCGGCGGGATCGTGTTCGTATCGGTTCCGGTTACGCTTGCGGTGACCGTGGCGACGATCGTACACGATGCGTTCGCCGCGATGCTCGCGCCCGAGAGCGAGAGCGTGGCACCGCCCGCGGCTGCCGATACAGAACCGCCCGTGCACGTCGTGGACGCGTTGGGTGTCGCTGCGAGCGTGACGTTCGTCGGGAGCGGATCGGTGAGCGCGAGCGAGGTCAACGCGATCGCATTCGCCGAGGTGTTGCTCACGGTGATCGTGAGGATCGACGTGGCGCCCGGCGCGATGATGCTCGGTGCGAACGCTTTGGAGACCGTCACGCCTGGCGCGTTTCCGACGTTGAGCGTCGCTTGCGCGGGTGCGGAATTCGTCGATGCCTGAGCGTCACCGAGCGAACCCGCGGGAATCGTGTTGACGTAGATGCCAGGGGTCCCGGACGTAACGGAGAGTGAGATCGTGCACGATGCACCGGCGGCAAGCGCGCCGCCCGTGAGTGCGACCGACGTGGCACCGGGCGCCGCCGTCACCGTTCCGCCGCCGCACGTCGTTGCGGCGTTCGGTGTCGGTGCGGCGCGGACGTTCGCCGGCAACGTGTCGGTGAGCGACATGCCCGAGAGTGCGACGGCATCGGACGATGCGTTGATGATTTGAATCGTCAGCGTCGAGGTTCCGTTCGTCGCGATCGTAACGGGCGCGAACGTCTTTGCGATCGCGACGCCGGAGCTGTTGCCGACGTTGAGCGATGCTTGCGCGGGCGCGGCATTCGTCGAACCTTGCGCGTCGGAAAGCGACGACGCGGGAATCGTATTTTCGTAGATGCCGGTCGAGGCCGACGTGACGGACGCACTCATCGTGCACGTCGCGCCCGCCGCGAGGCTCGCACCGGAGAGTACGAGCGTCGTGCTGCCCGGATTGGCCGTGAGGGTTCCGCCGGTACACGTCGTCGTTGCGTTCGGCGTCGCGGCGATCTTGACGTTCGCCGGCAAGCCGTCGCTCAGTCCGATCGACGAAAGCGCGACCGCGTTCGTTGCCGTGTTCGCAATCGAGATCGTGAGCGTCGACGTGCCGTTTACCGGGATCGCGACCGGCGAAAAGCTTTTCGCGAGCGTGACCGCGGAGACGTTGCCGATGTTGAGCACGGCGGATGCGGGCGCCGTATTCGTCGCTCCCTGCGTCGAGCCGAATGCGTTTGCGGGGATCGTGTTCGTCGAGATGCCGCTCGTGCTGCTCGTCACGGTCACGACGATCGTGCAGGTCGCGTTCGCCGCAACGCTTCCGTTCGCAAGCGCGACGGTCGATGCGCCGGCCGTTGCGGTCACGGTTCCCGCACCGCAAGTCGTCGATGCGTTCGGTGTCGGCGCGATCGTCATGCCGGCGGGTAACGTATCCGCGAGCGTCATGCCGGAGAGCGGCGCGGATCCGGTCGCCGTGTTCGCAACGGAGATCGTGAGCGTCGAGGTGCCGCCGGGCGCGATCGTGATGGGTGAGAACGCTTTCGCGAGCGTTACGTTCGGTGCGGCCGTCAGCGTGTTGATTGCGGACGTTCCCGTCTGGTTCGCATAGCCGCCGACGTTGAGTTGGCCGACGCCGATCGTATTCGTCGTCGCGCCGGGCGCGGCCGTCGGCGATGCCTTCACGAGCACGTACACGACGCACTGTCCGGGCACGCTCGAGCTCGGCGCGCCGGGAATTTGGATGTTGCCGACCGTGAAGTTGCTACTTCCCACCGTTCCGGCCGTGATCGACGCGGGGCACGCCGTTGGGTCGCCCGCGAGTGCGGGGCCGAGCGTCGTGCTCGCGAGCGAAAGCGCGCTCGGCATGTTGTCGACGAGCGTTCCGCCCGTGAGCGTCGATGACGAGATGCTGTTGGTCAGCAAGAACCGGATGTAATCCGTTCCGCCGATCTGCAGCGTCGGCGAGACGTACGTCTTCGCAATCGCGATGCCCGACTGAACGGTTATCGACGCGTTGACGCCCTGCGAGTTCGTAATTGCCGACGTCGACGTGATAGCTCCGGCCGCGATGATGTTCGTGCGCGCGCCAAGCGTCGTCGACGTCACGGAGAACGATGCCATACACGTCGTCGGCGTGGAGCCCACGGTCAGGAGCGAGAGGTTGGAGAACGCGATCGTCTGCCCCGCGATCGTGAAGCTCGGCGCGGGCTGCCCCGTCTGCTGACATCCGGTGAACGCGACGTTCGCGGGCGTCGCGAACGAGAGTCCCACGGGTAAGGTATCGGAATAGGCGACACCGTTTGCGGCCGTCTGCGTGAAACCGCTTACCGGCGTGACCGTCAATCCGATGCTCGTCGTCGATTGCGATCCGGATTGAATTTGATTCGGCGTGAACGCTTTCGTGATGTTGATGTTCGTCGTTGCAAACGTGACGGCGTTCGTCGCCGTGAACGACGACGTCGCGCCGCCGCTGAGTTGGCTCGTGTAGCTTGGTGCCGCCGGCGTGAAGCTTCCGGCAACGCCTCCTTCGTCGATCACGTTATAGGTGATCGTGCACGTCGCGGAGATCGTCCCGACGTTGACGGTGAACGATTCGCCGTTACCGGCTTGCGTGATGTTCGCCGTGCTCAGACCGGACGGGCAGCCGGTTCCGAACGTGAAGTTCGGGTTGGGTGCGAGTTGCACTTTCGTCGCCGTGAGCGGGAACGTCGCGATGAAATTGTTGTCGGTCGTGCCCGTCGTATCGTTCATCGACGCGGTCACGGAGATCGGTTGGTTGATGAGGTTCTGTCCGCTCGCGACGTAGTTCGAGAGCGTGACGACGGGAAGCTCCGTGATGTTGACGGCCGGGCTGCTGCCGGGCGACACGGCACCGGACGTTCCGGTGAACGATACGTTCGAGCCGACGAGCGTATTCGTATCGATGCGGTTGACGCCGGGCGTCGGTGTGGTGAACTCGACGTAGAATTTTACCGTACACGTCGAACCGCTCGCGATTGCGAGGTTGCTTCCGCTGACGCTCGTCGCACCCGGCGTCACCGTGAGCGAGGGTGTCGACCCGCAATTCGTCGTGGTGGGGAGGTGCGCCGAATCGTTCACCGCCGCCATCGGTTGCGGCGTCTGCGGCAGGTTGTCGGTAAACGTGCCGCCCGTAAACGCACCGGCCGCGAGACTGTTGAACGTAAGCGTAATGAGAACCGGCACGTTCGGTCCGACCGACGTCGGTGCGGCCGTTTTGCCGGTCGAGATGCCGCCGCCGGGACCGGTGATGAGGAGCGTTGCGGAAGCGGCCGCGGCGGCGCTGGAAACCGTTCCCGTTCCGACGGTCGCAGAGAAGTCGTTCGCGGGGATCGTGTTCGTGAGCGAACCCGGTGTCGACGGCGCATCGACCGTCACGTGGATCACGCAGGTCGTGGCCGCGGGAATCGTCATGCCCGACACGGTGATCGTTCCCGTACCCACGCCCGTGAGCGTCGGTGTCGGCGCGGTCCCGCAGTTGGCGTACGTCGGCGCGGCGGCGTCGAGCGTGAGCCCGCCGGGAAGTGGGTCGACGATTTGCGCGGCCGTGAGCGCTTGCGACGACAAAACGTTCGCGATGTTGATCGTGAGGACGGACGTGCCGGTTGTCGGCAGGATCGCCGTCGGGTTAAAGCTCTTCGAAACGTTCGGTTGCCCGACGACGAATTTATTTTGATCCGATGCGGAGCCGGTATTCGTCGTGCCCTGATCGTCGGTAACGCTGCCGATCGGCAACGTGTAGTTAACGGTCGATGCGACGCTCGACGTGGTCTGGACGGTGATCGTACAGGTACCGTTCGCGGGTATCGTTCCGCCCGAAAGTGAGATCGTGCCCGTCGTTACGCCGGGCCCAGGCGTCGTGACCGTGCCGCCGCAACTGCTGACGGCACTCGAGACGGTGAAGGGACTCGTGGACGATCCGTTGATCGAAAACCCCGCGCTCGTGAGCGCGATGCCTGCCGCGGGATTGGTTACGGTGAAGACGAGTTGGCCCGTCGATCCGACGAGCGTCGTCTGGTTCGCGCTCGCGCTCACGCTCACGTTTGCCGGAAGCACGTTCAGCGTCTGGGTCACGTCGCCGAGGGGGCTTCCGAGCGAGGTCGTGACGTTCGCCGCCGCGATCGTGTTCATGCCGTTGCCTGCATGGTTTCCGAACACCGAGAACGTGATCGTGCAACTACCGGGAACGGTCGAGCTCGGGGCTTCCGGAATCGAGCCGTTCGTCATCGTGACGACTTGGCCGGCGATCGAGGGCGTGCCGGCGGGGCATGTCGTCGTGACGCCGGCGGCCGTATCCACGACGGCGTGGCCGCTCATGGTCGTCACGTCGTCCTCGAAATTCGAGATCGCCGCGGCGGACATCGTGTCGCTATTCTGCAACGTGACGGTGACGACCGACGTGCCGCCGAGGGCGATCGAGTTCGGCGTGAACGTTTTGTTCACGGAGATGGGCGTGGCGTCGGCGCGCGCGGCTGCGAGAAGCATGCCGAACGCGAGTGCGGCGCCGAACGGGGCGAGCGATGTGCGGATCGACATGTTACTGGCCTCTGCCCCAACCGATGATGCGGTCGATGTACGAACTCAAGGTGAGATAGATGCCGCGATGCGTCGGGTTCACCGCGGTGCTCGGATCCGCGAAGCCCGAGAAGTTGTAGCCGACGGCCGCACGGACGGAACTGCCGAGGCGGTAGCCCGCTTCGAGAGCGAAGCCGGTCGCGTTCGTGCTGCCGAGTGGCGCCACGTCGCTCCAGTTCGCCTCGCTTGCGAGATCGAAACGCGAGCCGATGCGTTGATCGACGCGCGCGCCGTAGATCGTCGTGCGCGGCGCGAAGTACGCGTCGCCCGTAAGTTTGTAGGCGACGCTTCCGGCCCACTCCGTACGCGAACTCGAACGGTACAACTCTTGCAGTTGCGCGACGTTCGTAACGTACGCATCGTAGTCGGTGAGGTTCGTGCGATAGAGATCGAACGAAAGAAGCGTCACGTAGCGGTCGTTGCGCGAGGGGCGATACGCGAGGCCGCCGCGACCTTCGGTATCGAAGACGCTTTCGGTGTACGAGCCCGTGTAGGATCCGAAGAGCGAGACCGCGGGAGAGATCGGACCGTTCGCACCGATTTGATACGTGCTTCCCGAATCGAAGCCCGTTCGTATTTGCACTTGGCCCGTCGTGTGAAAGGCGTTCATCGCGTAGTCGAGCGACGTGCCGAACGTGGTGAAGAACGGCGCCGCACCGGGCGTGCCGTACGTCGAATACAACGAGTCGCCGATCTGTAGGAACCCATCCGCATTGAGATGCGGACTCGTGACGAGTTTCGTGCGCACGCCGATCGCATCGAAGAGGTCGGTACCGCTCGCCGTGTGATCCACGGCGTAGCCCGTCTGGTACGTCGCGGGGCCGACCTGTTGCTCGAAGCCGACGCTCGTTTCGCTCTGCGCGGTCGATGCGTAGGTCTGGCCGACTTGCGATGCCGCGAGCGACTGGCTCGACTCTTGCTGCCAGAGTTGGCGAACGAAGGCCTTACCGTTCGTGCCGACGTCGAGATCGAGTTCCGCTTGCGTTTGCGGCGGATCGTACGGATCGAAGCCGGATCCGAGCGGCTGCAGGCGCGAGAGGCCGACCGACGCGCGCGGCGTGAAACGCCAATCGAAACCCGCATCCGCGTCGAGCGAATGTCCGGAGCCCGCCGTGTATCCCGCCGTGTCGAACGACGGAAGAAACGAGAACGCACCGGGTGCGTTCGGCGCGAGCGATCCACCGGTTGCGAAGAGCGTGGGATTGACGCCGCCGTTGCTCGCCGCGGCATCGTCGACGAGTCCCACGTGGTAGTCGAGACGCTTCGAAGGCGTCACGTGCAAACGAATGCCCGTGCGCTCGTCGCTATTTGCGACGGCTTGTACGCCCGTGGTTGCGGGCAAGATGTTGTGCGCGGCGAGATAGCTGAGCTCGAGTTCGGTGATGCGCCCGAGTGCGATTCCGCCGACGGCGCCGAGCGACATCAGGCCCGGCGTCGTGTAGTTCCCGAACGGGTTGTCGTACGCGGCGGCCGTATCGGAGAACGAGGCGTTGAGTTTGAGCGCGTTCGTATGCGCGACGAGGTCCGCGCGATACGCATCGCCTTCGTTGCCGTAGTCGGTCGTCGTGAGCGGGAGGAAGCCTTGGCTATACTCGTGACTCGCCGACCACGTAACGTTGGGACTCGTCCCCGCGAGCGACTCACCGACGAGCGAGAGGTTTCCGCTTCCGACGGCATCGTTGAGGTACCACGCATCCGCGTGTGAGGCGGCCGAAAGTTTCGCCGTCGCCTTTCCGCCAAGCATCGTGGAAACCGCACCGGGACCACCGTATTCGTATTGTGCGATCACGACTTGCGGATTGAAGGCATCGTCGTAGGGCAAGATGATATTGAGAAAGCGCAACAGGCCGGTCGCATAGTCGAGGACGTAGTCGCTGCCGCGCGCGAGAAGCGTCTGCGAGAGAACCGCGCCCGTGCGCCGGTCGAGATGGACGAGCGTCAGCACGTCGCTGCCGATCACGATATCCGGATGAAACGCTTGATCGCCGATCGCGAGGCCCGTCGGTGCGAGCACGATGCGTGCGTACGCGATGTCGTTGCGTGCCGTGAACGCGCCGCCGCTGAGCGCATTGCCGCCGCCGTAGATTCGCGCGCCGTTGACGAGCACGTCGTAGCCGCCGACCGCGGAACTCGGCGCGCCCTGCGCGTAGAACTGGCCGTACATCGCGCTCGCTATGCCGTTTTGCACCGAGGCGAAGAGTCGGTTCGTCGAGAGCGCGTCGTCGTAGCGGATCGATGCGTCGCCGTACGTCGGAAACGGACGGTCGTTCGGATTATCGAGATACGGTCCGGACGCGATCGTCTGCTGGAGCGCATCGGCGGAATCGTACGCGAACGTCGCACGCGTGTTCGTCGCGATCTCTCCGGTCCCGAAGAGCGAGACGGCGCCGCGCCGCGTGTCCGTTCCGGCAGCCGCGCCGTCGCTCGTGTCGATCCAACCCGGCACCGGCCCGATACCGCCCGTCGCGTATCCGACGACGATCGGTTTGCGTGCGACCGCGGTGAGGTTGAAATCGACGTCGGCGGATGCGTTCCCGGCGTCGAGCCGGATCACGAGCGGGCCCGTACGCGTTCCTGGGAAAATCGTGAGGGTTACGCTACCCGAGCTATCGGCGGTGAGATCGCTCGAGGCACCCGCGTCGAGGCGCGCGTCCCCGCTTTCGATAACCGCACGGATCGCGGTGCCTTCTGCGAGCGGCTTCCCCGCGCCATCGGTGAGATGGAGGAGCGCCGTTACGCTCCCGACGCCCGTCGCATCGATCGTCTGCGATCCCTCGACCGCAACGCCGATACTGGCCGGCGCGTTCTGCGCTCGGGCGGACGGCGAAACAACGGCGATGCTTGCGGCCACGCAGAGCGCGACCGCCGGAAAACGTCGAAGCAGCACGGTGCATAACATCGCGAAATACCTGTATCGGAGGTATCGGTAAGTGGCCGAAAGCCGGCCGGACTCACACCTCGATTCCGATACTTAATCGCACCGATAACGCCCGAACATTAGGTTCATCGGAAGATTATGGAGGCCGCGGCGGGATTTGAACCCACGGTCAGAGCTTTGCAGGCTCCTGCCTTACCACTTGGCTACGCGGCCTCGACTCGAGGTCGCACGATAGCACGGCCGCGCGGAACGCGTCAATATCGCGCCGGAGGCCTTTGACAGGGCAGCACGTGCGTGCTATCGTGCACGTCATGCGAATCTCCGCGTCCCGTAAAGCTTGTTGTTGTCCGCGTTCTCGCCGCCGTGCCGAAGGGCTGGTCGTGTAGCGACGTCGCGCAACTTTGCGAACGCACGCGAGCCCCTGCTTCGGCAGGGGCTCTTTTTTTTGTCGTTGCGATACTCCGAAAGCGAGCTATTTTTCCGTGATCGCCCTACCGGTCGCGTTTCCGATGTACGATTTTCCCGAACTCGCGCCGGCGCACGAGCGCTTGCGCGATTCTTTCCTTGCGAGGGTCGGCACCGGACTTGGTTTCGGTGACGTCGGGCTCACGCAGATCTGCGGCTATCCGCTGATCACCTCGCTTTCGGGCGCATACGCGGTGATCGGGGCGCCCGTCTACGATCTCCCGCTCAGCCGTCCGTCGGCACATCGGGGTCTCGTGGTCGTCGCGACCGATTCGCCATACGAGACGATCGACGATTTGCGAGGAACGCGTTTCGCGTACAACGCTCCCGATTCGAACACGGGAACGAACCTGCCGCGCCACCTCTTCGCGCCACTCTCGCGCGGAGGCCGTTTCTTTAGCGACGCGCTCGAGACCGGCAGCCACCTCGCGAGTCTCGCCGCCGTCATGCGCGGAGACGCGGCAGCGGCATCGATCGACTCGGTGACCTTTGCGTTGCTCGCCGCTCACCGTCCGGTCGCGCTTGCGGGCGTGCGCGTTCTCGCAATGACCGCTGCCAGCCCGCTGCCCCCATTCGTCACGCCGGCTCCGGCAGACCCCGCGACGATCGAACGCCTCTTCGCCGCATTGAGCGCCGCAATCGACGACGTACGCGACGCGTTCGGCACCGAAGGTTTTTACATCGCGAGGCTCGCGCGCGCGACCTCCGCCGACTACGTTTCGCTCGCGCTCCTCGAGCACGAAGCCGCTGCGTTCGGTTACGAGCGGCTCGCGTGAAGGCCGCCTGGCGTACGTTCGAGGGACCGACGTGGCTCGTGGCGTCGGTGATTTACGGTGGCTGGGTCGCGCTCGTGCTCGAATACCGTCACCTCTCGCCCGCGATCGCGCTGCCTTGCGCGATTTTCCTGACGGCGTGGCACTCGTCGCTTCAGCACGAAACGATTCACGCGATGCGCCGCGTGCCGCCCCGGGTGCGCGCCTTGCTCGCCACGCCGCCGCTCGGGATCTTCTATCCGTACGAGTGGTATCGAATCCATCACGCACGGCATCACGCGACACACGAACTCGGCAGCGCGAACGATCCGGAGAGCTTCGCGATCGATGCCGCGCGTGTGCAAGCGCTTTCGCCGCCACTACGACTCATCCTAAGCGCGAACGAAACGCTTGCAGGGCGGCTCGTTTTTGGCCCGGCAATCCAAGTCGTTCGAACCTATCGCGGAGCATTCGATGCCATTCGCGCGGGCGAAACGCACGCACGCAGCATCTGGCTGAATCACGTATTGCTCGTGCTCTTACTCTTCGCGATACTACAAGTCGAAGGCGTTCCTCCGATCGCGTATCTCGCGCTCGTCGCGTATCCGGCAGCGTCGCTCGGACTCATCAGATCCTTCGCCGAGCACCGGGAAGCGGACGAGTGGTCCAAGCGAACGGCGATCGTCGAGAGCCGCAGCCTTCTCTCGCTGCTATTTCTTAACAACAACTTGCACGCGACTCACCACGCGCTGCCCTCACTGCCTTGGTACGAGTTGCCCGCTCGCTACGATCGCGACCGTCGAAGCGGAGCGCTCTCGCCGGAAACCCCACGCTTACGGGGCTATCGCAACGTCGCACGATCGTGGTTGCTGCAACCGCTCCCGCCGGAGTGAATATGGGCGATGACGGGATCGAACCGCCGACCATCACCGTGTAAAGGTGCCGCTCTCCCAGCTGAGCTAATCGCCCGCCCATTTCACGCCGCGCGTCGAGCGCCTTCGTTCGAGGCGCCGGCTCGAGCGCCCTCGGCCGAGTTACCCGGTGCCAGGAATGATTGCTAGGAAAAGAGGGTAGGCTAGCGTAGTCGGGGCGCACTTGCGCGCCCCTTTAACCCGAAAGGTAGAGACTCGTGGCCGGAATTTTGTGGACGATCATCAGCATTTTGTTCGTGCTTTGGATTATCGGATTCGCGCTGCACGTGGGCGGTGCGCTGATCCATCTCCTGTTGGTCGTCGTCGTCGTTCTCTTCGTCTTCAATCTATTGACGGGCCGGGGCGCGCGCGTCTAGTCGGTCGCCGAGCGCCTGCGGCCGCGTTATCGTAGGGACATTTCGATACGCGGCGTAGGCGGTATCTCGACGATGGAAGATTCGCAAACACCAGAACAAGAACCAATCGGCGTCGAGTCGAGCGTCGCGGCCTTCGCTTCGGCACCGGAAACGGTCGATGTCGCGGCGCCGGAAACGGTCGATGTCGCGACGCTGGAAACGCTCGACGCCGCGACGCCGGAAACACTCGACGTCGTGGAAATATCGGCACCGGCGGATGAAGCGTTGCCCGTCGTTGCCTCAGTCGAAACTCCGGCCGAGGTCGCGCCGCGCAAGCCGTCGCGGCAACGCCCGCCTGCGCGACCGTTCGTGAAGCCGAGCGACGAAGAACTCGCGGAGCTTCGCAAGCGCGCGGCCGAAGCGTGGGAGACGGTGGTTGCGGCACGTGAGAGCCACGAGAACGTTTCGGGAACCGTCATTTCCGTCGTCAAGGGCGGGTTACTCGTGGATATCGGCGGTATTCGCGGATTTCTTCCGGCGTCGCAAGTGCGCGCACCCGAAGGCGGCACGCTCGATGCGCTCGTGAAGACCGTGCTGCCGCTCAAAGTTCTCGACCTCGACGCGCCGCGGCGCCGTGCGGTCGTTTCGGCGCGGCGCGCGCTCGAAGATCTGCGTCGCACGAAGCGTGCGGAACTCCTCGCTTCGCTCGCTCCGGGCCAGCGTCGCGAAGGCGTCGTGGTGCGCCTCACCGATTTCGGCGCGTTCGTGGATCTCGGCGGTATCGACGGATTGATTCCGATGAGCGAACTCGCGCTCGAGCGCGTTGAAAAGGCAGCGGACGCCGTCAGCGTCGGCGAGCGGCTCGAACTCGAGGTGCTCCGCGTCGACGAGGGCGGAAAAAAGATCTCGCTTTCCCGTAAGAACGCGCTGCCCGATCCGTGGCGCGACCACGCCGAACTCCTCAGGACGGGAACGGTCGTCGAGGGCAAAGTCGTCGCGAAGGAGCCGCGTCTTTCGATCGAGCTCGCACCCGGCGTCGTCGGCGTCATGCGCGATAGCGACGCGGATCCCGCCGACTACGAAATCGGCGAGACGGTCGAAGTTTCGGTGCGCACGGTCGACAGACGCGCGCGACGCTTGACGCTCGCGACGCCGTACGCCGCCGAAGCCACGCGGGCGCCGAGCAGCGGCTTCGCACCGCTCGGTGAGGAACTGCGCTCGCGCGCCCTTCGTTAACCGCAGGTGAGAGGACGCTGAGTCTGCGGTTGCTTCTACCCAAGCATGGCCCCAGGACGTCTGGGCATCTCGCAACGTTGAGAGTGCACTATGTTTAAATTCTTCATCGCCGCAACGGCGGCGCTCACCCTAGCAGCGCCTCTGAGCGCGCGAGCGCAAGACGTCCCGTCTTACGCGCAACAAGCGGCCGACGAGCAGATCCGCGGGTACGTGGAATCGTTCGACGGCGGCTACAACCTCGCCGTACGTGACGAACGCGGTTTCATCGACAACGTTCAACTTCACGACGGAACGATCATCAATCCCACGGGCATCACGCTCGAGCCGGGTATGGTCGTGAGCATCGTCGGCGAAAACGACGGCGACTTTCTCTCCGCGAACGAAATCGATACGCCGTACGACGTGAGTTCTTACGATGACGGAATCGCCTACTACGATGGCCGGCCGTGGGACTACTATGTCGGCCCGTCGTTCGGCCTCTCGTTCTTCTTCGGGAACGTCGGCTGGTGGCACGGCAACGATTTCCACGGCGGCTTCCACTACAACGGTGGAGCGCGTATCTACAATCGCGTCGCGATCGTGAATCACGTGGAGAACAACTACTCCTCGCACGGCGACGGCACGATTCGCCCGAACCCCGGACACGATTATCGTTTCGGTAACGAAGGCCGCTCGAACGTCCCCGTCTATCGTGGCGAAACGTCGACTCCGAACTCGCGCGTGCCGGTGTACCGTGGCGAGCCGGCATCGTTCGGTGCCCCAGCGCAGTCCTATCGTCCGCAGCAGACGTTTGGATCGCAAGCACCGGCCTACCACGAACAGGTGCCGACCTACCGCGCACAACCCGCGTACCGTGCCGAAAACGCGCCGAGCCGCGGCGGAGGCGAGCAGCGCTCGCAGTCGAGCGGCGGCGACCATGGCGACCACGGCGGTGGCGACCACCACCACTAGCAGACCTTAGGGCTCGTCCTCGTGGAGCGGCTGCGGAAGATTCCCGCCGCGATCGATGCCCTCGATCAACGAACCGACCGTCGAATGAAGATTCACGGTCGGTTCTGCATCGGCACCCTCGACGAGATCGAGGTAGCGCGCGAGCTCGCCGTTCGCCGATTTGAAACGCGCGGCGGTCGCCGCATCGGTCGCGTGCGATGCGAGCGCGAACGTGCGATTCATTTCGTTTGCGATCTTCTCGGCAAGTGCGTATTGATCGTCGATCGCAGCGGCCGAAGCGGCGACGCGTGGATCCATCACCACGCGCAGCGTTTGCGTCGAGCGATGTCCGTTCGCCGTGACCGTCACGACGAACGTTCCGGGCCGCACGAGCACGCCTTCGGGCGTGCGCGGCGTGTCGTGGACGATCGCCGAGATCGGATAGTCGTGGTCGAATGCGGCCGGCGGCGTCTCGCGCAGGTCCCACACGAAGCGATGCGTGCCCGGTGACGCACGCGGGACGCGCGTCGGACGCACCCAATACGTCGGGACGTTGATGTCGGCAGCGATGGCTTCCGGCGGATCGTCGCTCGAGAACGTTCGCACGCGGTGCCCCGCGGCGTCGTCGATCGCGATCGTCACGCGTCCCGACGTATCGGCGGGAAGCGCGTAGTCGAAGATCGCGCCGTCCGGTGGGTTCTCGCCGACCGGCTCGTCGGGCGGCAGCGGCGTGTCCGTATACGTATCGCGTCGGACGCGATACGCGAGCGCCGGCTTAAAGAGATGCAACGCGCTCGGTGCGACGCGGCTTCGCGCCCATTCGCGAAGCGGAGCGACGTCGTCGAGAATCCAGAACGAACGGCCGTGCGTTCCGACGACGACGTCGTCGCCGTGCACGACGAGGTCGCGCATCGACGTGACGGGGAGATCGTTCTTCAACGACTGCCAACGATCGCCGTCGTCGAACGAAACGTACACCGTCTTCTCCGTGCCGGCGAAGAGAAGGCCGGGTTGCTGCGGATCCTCGCGCACGACGTTCACGGGCTCGTCGTTCGGGATGCCGTCGACGATCGAACGCCACGTCTTTCCGCCGTCGTGCGTGCGATACGCGTACGGATGCAGATCGTCGAGGCGCTGTCGGCTCACGGACACGTACGCGGTGAGCGGATCGCGACGTCCCGCATCGATCTGCGTGACGCGGCTCCACGGCCCGAGCGCGGGCGGCGTGACGTCGTGCCAATGCTTCGCGCCGTCGCGCGTGATCCACACGAGCCCGTCGTCGGTGCCCGCCCAAATCGTCGCGCGATCGACGTACGATGGCGCGAGGCTGTAGATGACGCCGCGATGCTTTCCGTTCTTCGGATCGCCTGCAGCGAAGTGCGCGAGCGTCGCGGGCTCACCGGGGTTCGCGCGCGTGAGATCCGGACTGATGACCGACCACCTATGGCCGCCGTCGCGAGTCGCGAAGACGACGTTGAGCCCGAGGTAGAGCGTGGTACCGTCGATGCGATCCCACACGAGCGGGTTCGTGCGATCGAAACGATACGTCTTGCGATCGAACGTCGGCGAGACGTCCTGCGTTTGGCCCGTGCGCTCGTCGTAGACGGTGGTCTTCCCGCCATAGATCAGCCACGGATGGCGTGGGTCGGGCGCGACGTAACCGTATTCTTCGGTTCCGACCGGATGGAATTCGCGAAACGAGATCGCGCCGTCGTTCCCGCGGCTCAGCACTTCGGCGCTTCCACTTTCTTGTTGGCCGCCGAAGACGCGATACGGAAAGCGATCGTCCGCGATCACGTGGTAGAATTGCGCCGTCGGCTGGTTGTACCACGAACTCCACGTGGTGCCGCCGTCGATCGATACGGTCGCACCTTGATCGACGCCGAGTGCGATCGTCTTCGAATCGTTCGGATCGATCCACACGGTGTGGTAGTCGTCGCCGCCCGGCGCGCCTTTGATCCCGACCCACGTGGAACCGCCGTCGAGCGAACGGTACGTCGTCGTGTTCGCGGAATAGACCTCATCGCGATCGTGCGGGTCGGCCGTTATTCCGGCGAAATCTTCCGTTCGTCCGCACACGCGCTCTTCGTCGTTCGTCTGCGTCCACGTCGCGCCCGCATCGCTCGAACGGAAAACGCCGCAGCCCTCGACTTTTTCGACGAGAGCGTAAAGACGCGTGGGATCCGCGGGTGAAATGGAAATGCCGATGCGGCCGACTTGAGCTGGTAAGCCCGCGGTCAGCTTGGTCCACGTCGTGCCACCGTCCGTCGATTTGAAGAGCCCGCCGCGGTCGTACAACGCGTAGACCTGCGTGAGATTCCACGGGCCGTTGCGCGAGGCCCAAAGCGCCGCGTACATCGTGTCGGGATGCGCGCCGTCGATCGTCACGGCGACCGCGCCGACGTCGCCGCCACCGTCGCCCAATACGCGCTCGAACGTAAGCCCTCCGTCGATCGAACGGTAAAGCCCGCGTTCCTCGTTCGGCCCGAACGGGTGGCCGACGACCGCGACGAAGAGGCGCTTCGGGTCGCGCGGATCGATCGCGATCTGCTGGATTTGCTGACCGTCGCGCAGGCCGCCGTGATGCCAGGTCGCACCGGCGTCCAGAGAAATGTAGATGCCGTCGCCGGTCGAGAGATCGGGGCGACGCAAGCCCTCACCGCTCCCGACGTACACCACGTTCGGGTCCGACGGCGCGACGGCGAGCGCGCCGACCGAGCCCGTATCCTGGCCGTCGAAAATGGGCGTCCACGTGCGCGCGCCATCGATCGTCTTCCACACGCCGCCGTTGTTCGGTGCCATATAGAAGGTGCCGGGATGGCCCGGCACGCCGGCGATCGCGACCGTTCGGCCACCGCGGAAGGGGCCGATGTTGCGCCAATGGAGCTCCGCGAAGGGGGTGGCGGTGCGGGTGGGCGCGTCGGATGCGCGCGAGCGCTCCGTCGCCGCGCCCCCGGCGAGCGCGCAGGCGGCGAGGCAGACGAACGCGCGAATCGCGCGCATGGGAACCGGCATATGCCGGCTCTTCGACGGTTTTAGACCTTGAGCCGCTCGATGATGGCGGTTGCGAGCGCGAGAGGCTCGCCTTCCGGCCGGTCGAAGGCGAGCGAGAACTTTTCGCCGCCGTCGAAGAAGACGTTCGCGGTCACGCCGTCGTCGGCGAGCGCGGCCACTGCGGTGTTGCCCGCGCTTTTCCACACGGCGCCGTCCCAGGAGAGCTCCTCGGTGCGAACGGCCGGGCCGCCCTTGCCGCGGACCTGTGCGTTCACGGTGTCAATCCATTGATCAAATGTCATATCAGAACCTATTTCGACTGTGCATTTGTATAACGCACGACTCACAGCATACGCGCGGTTCGGGCTAAATGCAAGCCGCTTTCCTGCCAAAAACGTGCTAAAGCTCACACCTCCGGCGGTCGATGGCTAAGGAGAGAGAGGACGAAGCACATGCCGATCATCGTCGCCGTTTCCGCCCCCGCCCCCGCGTTCGCCACCGCCGCGCCCAGTTCGAGCGGCTCGTGCACGGTGCCCGATAGCGAGGCACGTATCGATCATCTTGCGGCGCCTCTCTATACCGAGGCGATGAAGCAGCGGCACAAGGCCGGCATCGTGGATGTCGACGTCGAGCTGCTTCCGAACGGAGCGATCGCGAAGGCGGTCGTCGTGAAGTCCTCGGGCGACGACCTGCTCGACGCTGCGACGTATCAGGCCGCGATCACGACGACGTATATCCCGGAAGTGCGTGGCTGCACGTATCTGGCCGGATCTTACATCTTCCGTGCTCGGTATCGCGTAGCACCGAGCACCGGCGCGCCGGCCGTCCCGATCGCGGCGGGTCCGCCCGCATTCTCGCCGATTCCGGTCAAGAGCTTCGGCCCCGTTCCGTATGCGCCGGGCGCGCTCGGAGCTGCAGTCTCGCCGGCTCCGAGCGCTCCGCCATCGCCGTCGCCGAGTCCGACGCACCACTAAGCACCGACTTTTCTCGCGTGTGCGAACGAGCCCGTTCGCATTCGTACGTACGCCGCCGACGAGTGACATAATGCACCATCGCTCGATGCGCTGGCTCCGGCGCGTCGCGATGTCGATACTGTCAGTATCGAGATGTCACGCCCAATTCAAGACAAAAGCGGATCGCTTTTCTGGCAGCTTACTGCCGGAGCGATCGTCTTTGCCGTCCTTTTCTTTATCCCGGCATCGATGCTCTTCGAGCAGCGGACGGATCGCGTCGGCGATGTAGGCGCGATCGCGACGCAGACGCTTTCGATCGAGCAGATCTCGCGGCTCGCCGAATCGTTCGTTCGCGAAGGTTCGCCGACGGATGCCGACCTGCATCGCATGAAGTTGCTCGTGCAACGTTCGCGTGCGAACGAAGCGCGCATCGCGGCGAACCTCACGCCGGGCACGCGGCGTATGCTCGCTCGCGATCTCGCGAACTACACGGACGCGGCGCTACAGATCGGCGCGCGTCCGTGGGATACCGCGCTCTATCGCGGCATGGTCGACGATCAACTCGATCTCATGAAAGCGCTCGCGACGTCGGAAGAAGAGAGCGTCGCGCGTGCGCGTGACGACGGCCGTTTCTTTTACGCGCTCGCGGCCGGCGCGGTCGCATCGCTCGCGTTGATCCTGATCTCTCTGTGGCGCTCGTTCGCACGCTCGCTTGCAGAAAAGGCGCTCGCGCGTGAGAACGCCGCGCCAACCGTCGACGAAGAAGCGCAGCTGGCGCGCATGGAAGAGCTCTATCTCATCGTGGCATCGGCGGGCACGAAACCGTCCGTGCAGATCGAACGCGCGCTCGCGTTCGCAAGTCGTTCGCTCGCTTACGAATGGGCGGCGACGCTCGAGTGGCTCGATGGCGAAGAGCCGCGCATCACGGCCGTTCTCGGCGAGGACGGGACGTATTCGCCGGGCGATTGCCGCCTTGAAAAAGCGATCGTGCTCGACGCGAGTCGTGTGGGGCTGCCGACGACGTTTCGCATCGATCGTCTGCCGCCGCATCTCGTTCGCTTCGCGAATCTATCGCGGCCGTATGCGTGGCGTTACTGCGCGGCGTATAGCTTCCCCGGAGATTTCAGCGACAAGGTTCCGCACTGCGCGCTGTTTTTCGGCTCGCGTAATCCGCGGCCGGAGTCGCTCTCCGAACCCGATCGCCAGTTCCTTCGCTTAGTCGGTTCGCTCGTTTCGTCGTCGAGCCGCACGAAGCGGCATCAAAAACGTCTCGACGATCTCGCGTATGCGGATCCGTTGACCGGCATCGCAAACCGCGCGAATCTCAACGAGCAACTCGAGGAAACGATCGCGTCCGCGGAACGCGCGGACCGCGTCTTCGCCGTGCACTACATCGATCTCGACGGTTTCAAGAGCGTGAACGACGAGGACGGTCACGCCGTCGGCGACGAGCTGCTCAAGATCGCGGCGACGCGCATGGAGAAAGTCTTGCGGCAACAGGAGACGATCGCGCGCATCGGTGGCGACGAGTTCGTCGTGCTGCAAACGAGCGCCGAACATCGGTCGGATGCAGCCGAGGTCGCGCGCCGCCTGATCGAACGTCTCGCGCGCCCGTTCCTGATCAACGGTCGCAAGTACACGATCGGCGGCAGCGTCGGCGTCGCGATGTTCCCGGAACATGGCCGTACTGCGGCGGAGCTGTTAAAGAACGCGGATGCCGCGCTCTACACGAGTAAAAGAAATGGCAAGGGCTGCGCGAATTTCTACGCGCCCTTGCCATCGAACCACGACGCGGACAGCGTAGCCTAAGCCACGCCGCGCGCGATCTACATCGGGTAGATCGGGATCGTCACGGCCGGCTTCATCACGTGCTTCGGCGCGACGACGGCCATCGGATAGATGGGGATCGTCACGTCGGGGCGCACGATGCGCTTCACCGTCATCGGGTAGATCGGGATCGTGACCGCGGGACGGACGTGCGTCACGGCCATCGGGTAGATCGGGATGGTGACGTCGGTATGCGGGTGCAGCGCACCGGCAAGCGACGCGAAAAACGACGCGAACGAGAAGAAGGCGACGAGCATGCGAGCGGCTCCTAAATAAGTAGCAGGAGTGTGAAGTAGATCACATTCCTGGCAATCTCCTGCTTCCGGAGCAAGCATCCGGGATCACAGGTGGAGCCGGGGCTCGGTTATTCGACTAAGGGCAGTCTCTGGCCCGGAAAATGCCGCACGCGGCGCCGCACGCGCGGCGGGGATTGGTGCAGGCCGTGCATCGGATTTCGGAAGAACGCGGCAAACTCGCCCGACGGGAGGGGGCGGCTGAAGTAGAAGCCCTGCAGCTCGTCGCAGGCGATGCTGCGCAGGAAGTCGATCTGGCCGCGCGTCTCCACGCCTTCGGCGACCACGCGCTTGCCGAGATTGTGGCCGAGGGCGACGATCGTCCCGACGATCGCGGCGTCCGCGGCGCCGTTCGACGTGTCGCGCGTGAAGCTTCGATCGATTTTCAAGGTGTCGATCGGGAAGCGCTTGAGATAGGCGAGCGAGCTATAGCCCGTGCCGAAATCGTCGATCGAGAGGTGGACGCCGAGCGTTTTGAGCCGCGCGAGCGTGACGATCGTCGACTCCACGTCGCGCATGACGACCGTTTCCGTGAGTTCGAGCTCGATACGATTCGGATCGACGCCCGTCTCCTCGAGAAGCCGCTCGACCGTTTCGACGAGATTGCTATGGTGAAACTGGCGTCCCGAGATGTTGATGGCCATGCGATCGACGCGTATGCCGGCTTCGTCCCACGCGCGCAACTGAAGCAGCGCCGTGCGGAAGACCCACTCGCCGATCTTGAGGATCAGCCCGGTTTGTTCCGCGAGGGGAATGAATGCGTCCGGGGGCACGAGCTTGCGTAGCGGGTGATTCCAGCGGACGAGCGCCTCCGCGCCGACGATCCGCTCGTCGACCGTCGCCATGATCGGCTGGTAGTGGAGCACGAACCCCTCGTTTGCCAGATCCGAGGCGATGTTGTCGTCGGCACCGACCGTCCGGCGCAGGTCCGTTTCGATGGCGAAGCGGTCCGAGGCGCGGTCCCGCCGGCGTGAGTCGTAGCGGCGGAAGCCGTTCCCGCCGAGGTCCTTGGCATCGTGCAGCGCCGTACCGGCGTTTCCGATGATGCGGTCGGCGTCGAGCCCGTCTTCCGGCGCGATCGTGAGCCCCACGCTAACCGTCGCGAAAATCTCGCGCGCGTTCACGACGATCGGCCGCGTGAATTCGTCGACGATCGTGCGTGAGAGGGTGGCGGCTGCGGCGCCCGCGCGGTCGGTCGGCATCAGAATCACGAATTGGTCGCCGCCGAAGCGCGCGAGCAGCGCGTCCTCGCCGACGCATTGCCGGATTCGTTCCGAGACGGTCTGCAAGAACAGGTCGCCGATGTTGTGTCCGAGCGCCTCGTTCACCGCCTTGAAGCGGTCCAGGTCGACGAAGAGGACGGCGAAGTGCTCGCCCAGCCGCTCCGCCCGGTCGATCGCCACGATCAGGCGCTCCTGGAACACCGAGCGATTCGGAAGCCCGGTGAGGACGTCGAATCTGACCTCGCTCGAGAGCAATTCCTCGACGCGAAGCCGATCCGTCACGTCGTACGCGACGCCGACGATCCCGATCACCGAGCCGTCGGCGTCATCAAGTCGCGGCTCCAGGCACGCGCGGTACAGGCGGCCGCGGAACGGGAAATCGCATTCGGCCGTTTCGCCGTGGACCGCTCGGCGGCACGCTTCGACGAAGGGGTGGTTCGGGTTGCCGTCGCCAGGGAAATCGACGGCGGAGCGGCCGACCAGATCGAAATCTTCGTCACCGCCGGCGACAAATTTCGAGCCGAGGACGGAGCGGTAGAGCAGATTCGTATCCGCGAGCCAGACGAATGCCGGCACCCGAGAAACGAGACGATCGAGCCCGGCATACAACGTGCCGAACTCCGGCCGAACAAACGCCTGTCCGGCCCCGCGTGGCCGCCTGGAAATAGCCGCTACTCCTCCCTCGTTTTTTCCCCTTATATCGTGTTCGGCCATCCGTACGGCACGCGTGAGTTCGCAGGAAAGTGCGAGGCGGCGCACACGTCAAATCGTAGGAAACGGGCCTCGGTTCTCCAAGCATAAAGAGGATGGATGAGGTCGTGCTGCAGCGTGCCGATGCTCTACGTTCTTTTGAGGACGTCGCCTCGCATCGCGTCGCGATCGTCGCCGCGCCCGAGGGATTCGGTAAGTCGACGCTCGTCCGCGAGTTGAACCGCGACGCGTTCGCGATCCTCGAGATCGGGGCCGACTCCACGTTCGAACGATTCGTCTCGAGCGTCGTGCGCCACGCGGGTCCGCTCGCACGCGGCATCAGCCGCTCGATCACGCGCGTCTACGCACGCGCGCTCGAGCGCGAAGACGGCCCCGCGGTGCTCGCTTCGTGGTTCGCGCGCTACCTCGCCGGAATTTCTCGCGTCCTCGTCGTCGACGGCGCCGATGCGGCGTCCGATCCACGCATTTCGGCGTTTCTTCACGCCGCGATCGCGGCGTCGGCGCCCGCGGTGCGCTGGGTGCTCGTGGGACGCGACGTCGAAAAGCTGCGCGCGTTCATCTCGGGCGATGTCGAGGGTGCGATCGTCGGTGAGGATCGGCTGCGCCTTTCGTTTCCCGAACTGAAGGCGCTCGCGGTTCAACTCGCGCCGCGACATACGAGCGGCGAACTCTTCGTGATCGCGCGTAAAGCGGCGGGAAGCATCTCGCGCGCCGTCTTTCTCTTGCGCTGCCTCCACTACGGAATTCCCACCGTCGCCGACGGCTCGGTTTCCCTCGAATCGCTCCTGGACCGGTGCTTCGCCGACCTCTCCGAGCGCGAGCAACTCGAGACGATGGCGGGTATCCTCCTCGAAGACGGAGGAAACGTTCAGACGGGCGCGCTCGCGAATCAGGTTTCGTCCGTGTTCTCGCGCTTGCGCACGACGGCACCGTTCCTCTTCGAGCCGGACGAACGGAGCCTCCAGGCGTGCTTTCGCGCGCGCCTCCGCCGCGAGACGCGCGTCCTCATCGCGCAGAACGAGACCGACTTGTTCGTCCGCGCCGCGGACGCGCTCGAGGCGAACGGCGACACCGCTTCGGCCGTCGCGCTGTACTGCGCGGTCGACGCGGTCGACCGGCTCCTCGCCGTCGTCGAGCGCCGCGGCGGCGTCGGGCTCGAGGGCGAGCAGATGCACGTGCTGCGCGAGGCGATCGATCTGATTCCCGAGGACGTGCGCGAGCGCCATCCGCTCGTGATCGGACTCCGCGCCGTCGACGCGGCCAATCGCGGCCGTCACGCCGAAGCCGCGCAGCTCTTCGAATCCGCGCTCGGCCTCTGTCCGCCGGGCGACCGGAATCAGAGTATCCGCTACTGGTATGCGAGCCTCGGCGTGCTGACGGGCGACACGCAGCTCGTGCAGCGCCTCTTGCGCCCGAGCGTCGAATTCTTCCGCACCCCGCCTCCGCTGCGGGCCGCGATGATGGCGCTGCTCGGCGTGTCGCTCGCGATGAGTGGCGAAGGCGATCGTGCGAACGCTTGGTCGGCGCGCGCCCGAAAGGTGAGCGACGCGTGTAACGACGACGCGCTCGCGGCTCGCGTGTACCAGCAAGCCGCGTTCGTCGCGCTGCGGCGTGGAAGCCTCGACGAGGCGCATCTCCACGGCACCCGCGCGGTCGCCTTCGCCGAAGCCTGTGGCTGGCCGCACGTCGCCGCGATCACCTACGGGATCTTGCATCACATCGCGGTCGAGCGCGACCGGCACGATCAGATCGGGCTCTACGCGCGACGACTCGCGGAGAATGCGGCGCGCTCGGGCAACGTGCCGCTGCAATATCTCGCGGTGGCCGCGTGTTACGAGCACGCGGTCGAATGCTGCGATCTTCCCGCGGTTGCGGAATTGCGCGCGGAGCTCGAGCAGTTCGATGTGGCGGGATCGCCCGCGACCTTCGATTTCGGCCGGCCGGAAATGCCGGCGAAGGCGCTCGAGCTCGCGTGGGACGGGCGTTTTGGAACGGCGTACCGTCATCTCGAACCGCTGCTCGCAGAATACGAGAAGAATCCCTCGGATGCGGCGTCGGAGCCGCAAGTGTTCGCCGACGCCGCCGTCTACGCGGCGGCTGCCGGCATGGCGGTCGAAGCGAATCGCGCGCTACGGCTCTACCGCTCGGCCGCGGTTCGCGAGCGCGGCAACGGTAACGCTCTTCGTGCCCGTATCGCGGAAGCGTTCTCGCTCTGGCTGCTCGGCAAGGAACGCGAGTCGAAGCACGTGATGCGCAGCGTCTTCACGCATCTGCCGCTCACGCGGTCTCGTTTACGCATATACGCGGAACTGATCTCGTCGATCATCGATCGGGCACATACGTTTGCGGGAGCGGAACCGTTGCCACTCGAGGACGAGATGTACGCAAGCGGCTGGGGCGGCCTCGCGCGCTTGGCACGTTCCGTCCTCGCAGTCACGCGCGCCGCCCCGGAAGTCCCACGCAAAAAACGAGCCACCGGTTAACGGGAATACGTTCGAACAGAACCAGTGTGAATCAACAGAGCCCGCGAGTGCGGGTTAACGGGAATACGTTAAAACAGAATCAGTGTAAGATCAACAGAGCCCGCGAGTGCGGGCTCGGGGGCCATCGGGGGGCACGCCGCCCCGATTTCAAAGGATTACTTACAGCATGCATTCGACTCGAGACGAACATGGGGATGGTGTTTACGAGCTGACGCGGCGCACGATCGAGCAGAGTGAGGCGCGCGTCGCTTCGCTCAAACGCGAGATCGCGCTGCTCGAAGAGATCATCGCGCAGAATCGGGGATTCCTCGAGCGGATCGAGCTCGGCGCGCTCTCGCGGACGGCCGGAAACGCGCCGCTCGCGACGCGCATCGGCGGCAGCGTGAAGCCGCTCGCGCGCCGTGCGAAAGCCGACAAGCGACTGCGCGGTAGCGAGACGTATGCCGCGTCGATCCTCGCGGTTCTCGCGAAGCATCCGCGCGGACTCACCACGGCCGAGCTCACGGCCTATTTCCGCGACGTTCGCCATCCGATCTCGAAGCGCGCGGATGCGGCGAAAGCCGTCAGCAATCAACTCTCGCAACTCAAGAGCAAGAATCTGATCGTGCGCGATCGTCAGAAACGCTTTACACTACAGACGTGAAGTCGACCGGCCGATAGACCGAGAGAGGTACCGTTCCTATGATCGATTCCCAATCGACGGAAGCTAGTGCGTCGGACTTCGACGAGCGTAGCCCCAGTCGCATCATTAAAGACCGCGCCACGCAGAAGCGTCCGAAGGTTCGCGCTCCGCTGATCCTGCAGCGTTGCAGCGCACTCGCGCTGATGGGCGTCGCGGGCTTTGGGATCGCCCTTATCCTCGCCGTCACCGAGGCGGCGGCCGCGCAGGTCGCGCTGATCGTCATTATCGTCTCGACGCTCGCGATCCTGATCTCGATGGTCGTCGCGACCACCGTTTCGACACGTAGCGCACACTCGAACGACACGCGCCTCCCTTCTTAGTGTAGGGTCGGCCGCCACACGCTCGCTTCATTGCATAGCGGGACGTGCCGATAGTCCTTGCAGTGCAGCAGACGTTTTTCAACAATCTCGTCGATGGTGACGCTCCCCCGAAACAACGCCGCGCAGCGCGACTAACCATCGTCGCGATGGCGGTCGTTGCGGCGGCTTGTATTCCGTTTGCGCGCCACTCGCTGCCGGTCGTTCCGGTCCTGCTCCCGATGGTCGGCTCCATCGCGGCGGTCGCGCAGCTGCTAACGGGCGGCATGCTCTACAACCGTTATCGCCAGTCGGGTTTGCCTTCGGTCGCGATCCTCGCGATCGTCTATCTGACGGCGCTGCTCACGTCGCTCGCGTTTCTGATTTCGCTTCCCGACGTCACGCCGCAAACGGGCATCTTGCGTCCGATCACGCGCCTCGCATCGTGGTACTACCTGATCGGCTCGCTCGTGTTCGTCGTGCAGATCGTCGCGCTCGTTCGAGCCGACGACGCCGAACGCCGCAACCGTCACGCATCTTCGCATCAAGCGCTGCGCCGCGTCCTTTTGGGAACGCTTCTCGCGATCGTCGGATGCGCCGTGCTCGGCCCCGTCGCGTCCGCGCCGTTCGCGAGCATCTTCGCGACGAAGACGTTCACGCTCGTACGTCTCTACGTTATCGTTCCGGCGATCGCGCTCGCGCTCGTCGTCGCATATGCGTACGTGAACAGTGTTTTCCAGCGCCGCTTGACGATGATTCGCCTGTGGCTCGGCGTCGTCGTGCTCGCCACGTTCTTCCAGCTCGTGCTATCGACCGAGTATTCGACGCCGCACTTCAGCGTCGGATGGATCGTCGTCCTCGCGTTCTGGGTCGTCGCGTCGGCACTCTTCCTCACGACGATGGTCGTCAACGTGTACGATACGCTCTCGATGCTTTCGCTCCACAACGAAGCGCTCTACGAGCAGTCGGTCTCCGACGAACTGACGGGCCTGCTCAATCGCCGCGGCTTCAACCTGCGTCTCGAGGAACAGTTCCGCCGCTCGGCACGCATCGAGGAATCGCTTGCCGTGTTGTTGATCGACATGGACGATTTCAAACGCTACAACGATACCTTCGGGCATCAGAGCGGCGATCGCGCGATCGCTTCCGTCGCGCGCGTGATCGCATCGATGTTGCGTCGCGCGGGAGACGCGGGCGCGCGCATCGGCGGCGACGAGTTCGCGGTGATCCTTCCCAAAACCGATATGGCGGGTGCGGTATCCGTTGCGGAACGCATTCGCTCGAACGTCGAGCGACTCGCGATCGTGCAAGGC